>Ga0207421_10001428_pt1 | contig 30752 bp, 29 predicted proteins | sample SodLakKL_010_SED_4_FD_187542 | JGI IMG/M metagenome (GOLD analysis project Ga0207421, IMG submission 187542) | Alkaline sediment microbial communities from Lake Tanatar, Kulunda Steppe, Russia - 8KL_010_SED (SPAdes) (version 2) | ecosystem: Environmental > Aquatic > Non-marine Saline and...
TGGAAGAAGCAGATACTGAACGGGAAGTGTTTAAAGGCGACCTTGAAAAGCTTGAAGATGTGACGGAATTAGAACGTAAGGTTGAACGGTTAGAAGGCAAGATATGGCGGACTAATGGCGGTATAGAAGGCAAATATTATAAGATGTTAGACATCGTTGTGGCGGACTTGTTGCCCCAAGGGGAATGGCGGGTATACGTTGACCTGCTTTGGGATTATGTTTTAGAACACCAAGCGGATGATTCTATCGTGTCTGTGTTGGGGCAATTACGGGCTGATGTTAAGCGATTTTCGGGTCGTGTGTTACCGCGCTAGTGCTATAAGTGTCATTAATTTTGTATTTTTGAACTATTTGTATTATTATGGTTAAGAAGGAAGTTGTCAGGAAGGGGGGGGCGTTGGTTTGAAACGCTTGAAAAATAATGTTGAAAAAAGCAGACAGGCTTTGAGCAGGGAAAGGGTGCAGTTGGCCCAAGCTGCGGATAATCTTTACAAAGCGGTGGAAAGCATCGAAGGTATTTTGCTTGACTATATACATAGACCTCATCCCCAGACGAATTTGGAAAAGTGGCCTGATGGGGAATATTTTCATGCCATAATGCTTGAACTTCGTAATGATCGTTTTGAGCAAGCAGCTTATGCGCTTTTGGAACTTACGGATGATGTTGTGGGGGCTATGGCTGAATATCGGGAATTTTTACACGCACTTGAAGATGGTGTTGACCCTTCCGAAGTTGGCGAAGGTTTTTATGCTAGGGTGGAATCTGACCTAAATTTGGTTTTGGAATATTTGGAACGTTATGTTATTGCAGAACTGGTTTATGCGGAAAAGCTACTAGGTGAAATTGATGATATGATGAGCGAAGGCACTTTACCAGACTTTCTTGGCGATGACTTGTTAGAAATTGCAAATAAGTCAGTAGTAAGGGATCGACATTCAGCGTTGAAAATTGCCATGGAAGCGAAGGAACGAATTGCTCAACACTTGGATGATATGCCCCAGAAAATAGGCAGATACTTATAGGGAGGGTTGTTTTATGTCTTATGGGCAGGACGTGTTAATGAGTATAAAATTTGGAATTTCATCGGTGTTGAGGGATGTTAGGCGTAGTAAGGAACTAGCGCAGGAATTACATGATTATATCCGAAACGAAGTTGCCTTAGTGGTGGACGCTGCTTTGGCAGACCCAGGTGACGCTGGGGACTACCAAATAGAATTTGTAGAAGATATGGTGGAAGAATTATATAAGGATAGCGATTTGGTTATAGGGCACCATCGAAAGGCTATAGGGTATCTTGAAGATATGCGTTTGCTTTTGGGTGACATGGTTGATGAAGCTGATAGCCTTCAGGCGATAGATCAGCATTATCGTTATGATGACTTGGTAAAGTATTTCAACGAAGCATTTTATAATGTTGATGAACTGCGTTGGGTTATAGAAAAGCTTGAAGCTGCTGCGGGTGAAATATACAATACTGTTTTTGAGTTTGGCTATTTTACGGATGAATTAGGGGAAGCTATGAATTACATTTTTGAAGTGACGGACGATAATCGTGGTCGTTCGCTAATGGGAAGGCGTAATGCCATGTTGGATAGCTTGCTGTATTACCAAGAGCTTCTTGATAGTCTATAAGCTTTTTGTTTACGTATAATAGGGGGTGTTTTGTGTGGATAATTTGAGTGGCCCTAATAAGAACCTGGTTTATTGACCATAACGAATATCCTAAGTTAGCTTGGGAGAAGTAATACAGGATGATTTACGTGGTAAAATTGTGTAGCGAGGTGGTTTGTTGTGGCTATTAAGATAAGTACAAAAGAAGAATTGCTTAAAATCGGCGTTGATGAAGAATATCCATTGGATGCGGATTATGAACTGGAAAATGACATAGACCTTGAAGGCGAGAATATAGAGCCGATTGGGGGATTTGAAGAAGAACGACCTGATCCAGAAGAAGATGGACTTCAAGGAACTTTTGATGGTAATGGTTATAAAATTTACAATGGCAAATTAGAACATCCAGAAGAATCTGGTGTCGGATTATTCTCATATATTGGCAAGAATGGTAAAGTTAAAAACTTAGGTGTAGATGGTGTAGATGTGGAAGTAGAAGGAGAAATGCCTGTAGGCGGTTTAGCTGGAGCTAACTTTGGAGACATCCAAAATAGTTACGCAACGGGAGATGTAACAGGAAATAGTAGGCCTGTAGGCGGTTTAGCTGGTGGTAACTTTGGAGACATCCAAAATAGTTACGCAACGGGAGATGTAACAGGAAATAGTAGGTATGTAGGCGGTTTAGTTGGACGTAACAGAAGTGATGCCAAAATATACAATAGTTATGCTACAGGAGATGTAGAAGGAGAAGAAGAAGTAGGAGGTTTAGCTGGATATAATTCAGGAGAAATCCAAAATACCTATGCAATAGGAAATGTAACAGGAGAAGAACAATTAGGCGGTTTAGTTGGATATAATTCAGGAGAAATCCAAAATAGCTACTGGGACACTGAAACATCAGGAATTGAAGAAGGAATCGGCGAAGATGAAGGCACAACCGAAAATGTAGAAGGCAAAACTACTGTTGAAATGACGGTAATAGATACTTATAGTAATTGGGATATAGCAAAATTGGATGATTTGGAGGATGAAATCTGGAAAATTAAAGATAAATATGATTATCCGAGACTATCTTGGGAGGATTATGATGCTCCAGAAGAGCCATTGGGTTTTAAACCTATAAATGATTATGATGATTTAAAAAAAATTGGTGTTGAAGAAGATTACCCGCTTGATGGGGGCTATTATCTTACTCAAGATATAGATTGCGCTGGGGAAGACCCCTTCCCCGGCATAGGTATGATAGATGATCCAGTCAATCCTAACCCTGATTTGATGTTTACTGGAACTTTTGACGGACAAGGAAATACTATTAAAAACCTAACTATGAATAACATGGATAATCCTGATAACTCATTTTGTAATTTTATAGTAAATGCAGGCGCAGTAAAGGACTTGAATTTTGAAAATATTGATTTTACGGGTTTTTTTCACGTTGGGGCTTTTGTAAATACTGGTAATATTGAGAACTGTCATGTATTGTCTGGACAAGTAAAAGGTGAGATTTTAGAGGGTTCGGATATGTCCCCTGAAGTTGGGGGCTTTGCGAGTGCGGTGGTGACTATGGGGGAGGTTACCGCTAAGGTGGAGAATTGTACTACATACGCTGAAGTAATTTCTGATGAATATGCTGGTGGTTTTGTTTATGTTGTGAATGAAGGGGCGGAAATAAATAATTGTCAAGCTCATGGTAATGTTGAATCTGGTGATAGAGGGGCGGGGTTTGTAGTATTTCTAAATGAATCGTGTTCTATTAATTATTGTCAAGCCCATGGAGATGTACAGGGTGGCGACCTTTCTGCGGGTTTTGTGATGGATGTGGATGGAATAGTTGATAATAGTTTTTCTACTGGAAATGTTGTTGCTGATTCTCATAGGTTGGCTGGATTTGCAGTTGATGTAAGAGGTCGCGGGGAAGTTAATAATTGCTATTCTACAGGAGATGTAGAATCTATAGATGAGGAAGCAACTACTTATTATGTTGCTGGATTTGTTCGATTTATAGCCGATGGAGGATTAGTAAAAAACTGCTATTCTACCGGGAAACCTACTTCTCCAGATTCGAATGGTTTATATGGTTTTGTTGGAATAAACCATGGTACGGTTGAAAACTGTTTTTGGGATATGGATACTTCTGAAGTAGATTCTTCTGATGCGGGTGAAGGCAAAACCACTGATGAAATGAAACAACAATCCACTTACTCCGAATGGGATATAGCTAAAAAAGAAGATCATACTGATGAGATATGGTATATTGAACAAGATAAAGATTATCCTCGCTTATACTGGGAGTTAAAAGAAGAAGAGGAAGATAAAGAAGATCCATACGAACTTGTAGTAACTCATACTCCTGGAGAAAGGATTAACGATCATCTTGACATGGAACGTCATATTTACCATAGATTAGAAAATGTACCTAAAGAACTTAGGGATGAAGCTGATTTTATACTAGTACAGAAAGAACCTGAAGATCCGCAAGCAGAACCGCCTGCGGAATATGATGTGGTAAAACAGCCTGAAGATTTTAATTTTGTTACGGTGTATAGTCCCCATAGATTTGCAGGCTATTTCCCTGGGCATGTTATATTATATGTTAGTGCCCATAGGACGGCTACGCGGTATGAAGTTTTGGGGCATAGTGGTATGTTACAGATGGGGGATGATGTGCCTGCGGGGATTGCTACTAAGGAAGAAGTATAAAGATAGTTTTGTAATTTTATAAGGGGGTGCTTGTTTTATGGCAGGGCCGAATGACAATTTAAAGGTTGATCGTGTATTACATGGAGTGCAAAACATACCAGCGAATATTTACGAAGAAGCGGATTATGTGTTGGCGGAACGTGAACCTGATTCATCGCATCCGAATCGCAGGTTTGAGTTGGTGAAGAAGCCTGACTTGGAAGATCGGACATACGTAGGAGATCCGTGGCGGTTTGCGGAAACCCGTCCAGGTGCGCGAATGGTGGTTGCGTATTTGCCGACACGTGGTGCTTATAGTCGTGCTGAAGGTGGTCGTTGGAACGTGTTGCCCGTGACAGGGGAACTGCCTGACACAGCAGATGGCTGGCATGAAAATGTTGAAATGTTTTGGGAAAATTGCTACCGGGAATCTATGGAACCCTATTTTGAAATGGCTGTTGCGCTATTTGAAGAAGATGAAGATACTGTTAAAGTTACTGTTGAAGAAGATGCTTGGCACTTGTGGGATAAATTGCTTGACGTAGGGGCAATTGTCGTAGAAGAAGATCCCAAATTCAAGGGAGGCAATAGAATAATTCTGCCACCGTTTATGGCAGGGCATGATAAAGATTTGATAGTGGCTTTTATGCGTGAAATTATGCAGGATCGCGTTCGCATAATCAAAACCGGGGAAGTTCCGCTATCTAGCGGGCAGGACGATTATGGTATGAAAAACATCGTTGGTTTGAAGTCCACGTGGAATGTTGGCGATATTGATATTGAAGGCGAAGCGGAAAACGGGTTTACAATGCTATCTCCTGGTTTTGGGGTAGGTGAAGGCTACGTATGGTTTGGCTTGATTGGTTTTGTGGGGTTTGCCCGCGAACCTGAATCCTTGGGTGAATTGTTTATGGCGCTTGTTGTTCATTGGAATCGTTTGGACATTGCACAGTTTATTCGTTTTATTCCTGGGGATCGATATGAACAGATAGTTGATATGTATTACTGCCCTAGGTTAAAAGCTTTACGCTTGGAAATGCGTATTAAGAATCTTGAAACCGATGAGGTTTCGCCACGTTTTGCTATAGGTGGAACCATAGACCTTGTTGCTGCTTCCTTGGAACTGTTTGGTAAGAATAGCATAGACGATCTTGTTGCTAAGATTGAGGAAGAAGATGGCGAAGATGATGCACAGGTTGCGGAACACTTATTGACCACCTTAGATGATTTGCAGCCCGATGTTTATGATTCCCACAAGGTTCTGGTTAATAGCATGAATATCCACACAGAAGAAGGTTCTAAGTTTGAAAGCGTTAGAATCATTTCTGGTATGCGTGAACGTGGCCTTTACAACGTTGTTTTCAAGGAAGCCAATGGCAAGGAATGCATGATTGCCTTGCGGTTGGACGAAGTAATGCCAGGCTTTAAAGATGAACCGTGGTGGTTTGGTGTTGGTGCCATCGATCCTGAACTTGGTTATTTTGACTTGCTTAATCATTTTCAGGGTGGTATGTGGGGCGGTCTTACTAACTGGGGCGAAATACACACCTATAACTGCCCATTGCTTGCAGGCACTTACCAGTTTGCTGCCACGGATCAAGAAGATCGTGTGTATGTCGGGGAATTCACTATTACTGACGATGATGTGGAAGTAGAATTCACGCTGCAAGAACCTGGCGAAGGCCCTATGGCCACGGTGAAGTTCGTTGACAAGAATAGAGTAGATGCAGGTAAGGATATAAAAGTGAAGCTTGATCCCTATAACCTAACAGACGAAGAAATGGGTAGCTTTTCCCTAACCGGCGGGGAAAGTGAATGGCAGATGCCGCCTGGAATGTATTACTTGCAGTTTGAGGCTAATGCAAAATACGATTACGATATATTGAATCCTATTGTGGAAGTAAAGCCAGGGGATGTAGGTGGCGAAGTGACTGTTGAACTTGATATTGTGGAAGCATGGACTGTAAACTTTGAAGAAGATGCTGGCGAATTTTCAGGCAATGCGGAAATCTACAAGTTTTACAGGTATCCCAACAGGGACGATATACGGGAGAAGGTGAAGGATGTGACCCTTGATAATGGTTCTGGGGAAGCAAAACTGCCTTCGGGTAAGTATGACCTTGTTGTGGACGGTGAATTCATCAAGGAATTCGAGATTGAACAGTCTGATACTGTTGTAGAATTTGCCCTGTAGGAAGGGGGACTATGGTTCCCCCTTCTTTAAGGGGACTTATTATGGAAAAGGGGTGTTTGTATGTTGGAAGCCATTCAGCAGATGAAAGATCCAGATTACTGGGTTGAACAAATTCTGGAAGAAGAATTGCTTGATTATGTGTTTGGTGCAGGTTCAGATTTTGGGGAAGCATATTTTGCCCAGGTGGTGCGTGACGTAAGCTTGTATATGGAACGCATGGGCTACGATGATGCTGCCATTGAAGAAGAACTTGCTGCCGTAGGCGAGGCCTTGTTTGACGGTCTAAAACGCGTTGTGCGTGAATTGGAAGATGTCGTGGATGGCCTTATGGCTGATTATCTACGTAAGCATTTTGGAGTCTAATAATGGGGGTGTTTTAGTATGGTTCGTGGGCGTGTGGAAGGGCTAGAACCCTTAGATGCTTTTTTCAACGAAGCTAATGATTTGACAAGGGAAAGCATTTGGTTTGCATATTTTATGGAAAACTTGGAAGTTATTTTGATGTGGGTTGAAGAACCTGACTATCCTGCACTTTTGGAAGGGATTTTTGAAGGGGTATTAAACATGCTTGCCACAGACCAGGGTGTGGATGCGTGGCAGGATCTGGATAGTTCGACTGTGCTGGACGTATCTGAAGCTGCTGTTGCGGGTCTTAATCATGCCATGGGTGTTGTGCAGGACTGGGTAGGCGATGTGAAGAAAGATTTTGATAAGGCTTTATCTTACTTTGAAGAAGAAGGCGGAGCCATTTAGCAATAGCCTTGGGGCGTGGAATAGGAGGGGCGTTATGCGTAGACGTTTAATGGAATTTCGTTATCATACTAAGAACATATCACCTGGCGGGGGTAAGCGTGTGACTGTTGATTTTGTCCCTGGGGTTGATGTAACTGACGTACGGGAACGTCTTTTGCGTCATTTGGGTTATGCCCGAGGGGTTGAAAGTGTTGAGGACGCTGGTAGCCGTGGTAGGGCGCTCTTGGTTACATTTTCCGATGAACGTTATGCGGATAAGTTTGTTGATTATGTGCAGCGTCTAATGCTTGAACGCCACCAAGATGCCCATAAGAAAATCAAGGCTGCGGTAGCTCATAAATAGTGTGCAGAATTTGCCTTAATTACTGTGGCCTATTATAATGGGGTTAATGGGGGTGCTATTAAATGCCTGATCTTATGGATGAGAATGTTATAGAAGTTGAAGAAGAAGAACTAGAACAGCTAATAACTGGTTTAATATATTCCTGGATGGAAAGTAGCGAACTTGAAGTATCGCCTGCTACGGAAATTCAGATACTGCGCAGGTTGCGTTATATTTTCCGTAGGGCTGTAAGGCCGGATAGACGCATGTGGGCCATGGCAAGGCGTTTGGCCCGCAGGACTGTTGATCAGCTAGCTGGTCGCAGGGAATTATAGGCTAATTATTTAGCAGGGGGTGTTGTGTTTTGAGTGATTGGGTAGTTCCTTATGTTGAAGATGCTTTTGATGATGTTTGGATGCTTACTGAATCCCAAGGGTGGTATAGTTTTCTGCTTTCGTTAAAAGTGGGGCCGAGGGCTATAAAAAGTAGTATTTTTGACGCTTTGTACGTGGGGCGAGATTGGATTCAGGGTGAAAACTTACCAGAAGCTGAAGAACATGAAATGTTGCGTGACATGATTAAAGTAGCGGTTTTTGCTATCGAGGATTATACAACGGATCTTCGCATAGACATGAAGCAGGGGGTTGCTGACTTCAAACGGGCATTGCAAGCAGATGGCCTTCTGTAGGCCGTAGGGGGTGCTATTTTTGCGTAGGACGTTATTTAATTTATCAGAAAGCTTATCAGAAAGCAGTTTGACTGAACGGCTAATTACCTGGAAATATAACCGTTATGGGCACTTGGAAATCTGGCAGGGGGATAGAATGGATGGGGAAGCAGACATTTACATCCAGGCTGACCACGAAGTAGAAACCTTTTTTGCCCAGATAGGCTTGCCCATTGACTTGGTAGATCCAGGCGACCATGATGTTTGTGAAGATCCAGGTTACTTTTAGCGAAGGGTGTTACTTACTATGCGCAGTTTGATTTTAAGGAGGTATTTACTTGGGAGTTTTGCGAGATTTCTGGGAAGGGACGATATTAAGGCGCAGGGTAGAAGTTGAAACAACGAATGATTCGTCCATGTTGAACGAAAGTTTTATGGAACTTTTGGAATCGTTTGTTGATTCATCTATAGGTTCCCGTCACCATTTTTGGAATTCGATTCAGAAGTTATATGACATATCAGATGACCGGCAGAATCGTTATAATGAATTTCGTTCAATGGAAAAGGACGTTTTAATGTCGTCAGCCCTGGAACTCTATGCGGATGATGCTACGCAGGTTGATCCCCAGAAGGGTAAGCGTGTTTGGGTAGAACCTGAAGGCGGGAAATACAAAAATTTAGTTAAGGATCTTAATAACTTTTTAGATGCGATAGATGCGGATGATAAAGTTTGGGGCTGGGGCTATAATTTGGCTTTGTACGGCGATTATTATTTGCGTTTTTATTCGGATGAAGAAGATGACGAAAGCCTAAACATATTGCAGGAAGCAATAAAGCTTTCAGCAGGGGTGGCTAGTGGTGACGGTGACGAAGAAGTAAAAAGTAGCAGGCTCTTAGAAGATCAAGAATGGGAAGTTTATGATAATGGGGATGAAGGCCAAGATGAAGAAGCTGAAGAAGATGACGGGGCTTCGATGTTCCCCTACGTGGAAGAAATAGACGAACCTGAAAGTGTTTTTGATTTGACTTATCGTGGGAAAACTGTTGCTTATGCGATAATTGACAAGGATGAAGCTGACCAGAAAGGCGTGTTTGCCAATGAACGGAAGGTGCAGGTTTTACCGCCTACGGCTGTAGTTCACTTTTATATAACCAAGGCACAAAAATTTGATCGGATAAAGTTAACGTTAAGCGGGTCTGGTAATAAAAAGATAGACGGTAAAGAAACGGAATTTCGGGTGGCCCGTGGTTCTTCGCTTTTTGACAATATTCGTTCTACTTATCGGATATTGAATAGCATGGAAAATTCGATGTTGTTATCCCGTATAGTTAGATCCGCTTTTGTTAGGGTGTTAAACGTTGAAGTTGGGCGTTACCGTGGTCGCAAGGTGACTGATATGGTGCGTAAGGTCAAGCGCCTGTTTTCATTTTCTGAACAGATGGATATGCAGGATGATAGTGGTTCGGGTGCATATTCTACCTTGCGTTCACCTGCCCCGTTGGGCGAACCGATTGTAATGCCCACACGCGATGGGGTGGGGCAAATTCGGCAGGAAACAATTGGGGATGATTACAATGTTAAAGACATTGTTGACATCGAATACTTTCGCAACAAATTGTTTGCGGGCTTGAAGATCCCCAAGGCGTTTTTGGGCTGGGAAGAAAAAATACCCGGTAGTCGTGGGGAAAACCTTATGACATCCTTGGATATTCGGTATAGCCGTACGGTTCAACGTATTACGACTGCGTTGCGGAATGGTATAAGGGATTTGTGTAACATATATCTCATTTATAAAGGCCACGATGAAGCGGTGAACCAATTTCGGGTTTGCATGGTGTCGCCGACCACGGCTGAAGATCGGGAACGCTATCAGCATATTGATAAGCGGTTGGGCGTTGCTAGTAACGTGGCTAGGCTCTTGGTGAATGACATGCGTGATCTTGATGTGGATCAAAGGGAACTTGCTAAGTATCTTTTGGAAGAATATATGGATATTACGGACGATGATTTGTTGAAACGGCTCATGCCTGAACCTGAAGAAGAAGGGCAATAGTTTCTGGTTTTGATTTGTTGTTTGTGGTAAAGGGGGGAATTGGTTTTGGATATTTCAAGAGTGGTTGTTTTGGAAGCCCTATATAGTGCCAAAGGGCGGGCAGCAAGTTGGGGCAAAGAAGAAGAAAAGCGGGAAATTGAACGTTTGATTCAAGAAACGATCCAGGCGGAAGGTATACCAGATTCGGTTAAGGCGAGTAAGTATTATCGGACATTGAAACCTATTCGGGAACGTTTTGGTGACGAGTTGCGTTCAAAGGCAATTTATAGTACATTTAAGAATATAGCAGAAACTGCTGAATATACAGAAGTTGAAGTTGCGAAGGCGTTCAGTTCCCTAGTAACCCATGCGTTGATTGAGCATGAAATAACTGGGGAGCCGTTGAACGTGATATATCAGGAATTGCGCTTGAATGACACTATGTATGCGTTGAATGAAATGTTTGCGGGTAGGGGTATACCGCAGAAAACAATTGTCGAAACGATGGCGCATTTATTCCCAGACCTGTTATCAGGCGGGGCAAACGAGGGTTGAGGACATTGTTAGTGCCCTCTGTAGGAGGTGCTTTGGTTGAGTAAATTGATATTAAAAGATTATGTGCTTCCCGTAGACCAGGGGATGATTAGAGAAGCAAGTAGTCCCCCGAAGAAGCGGGATGTGGTTTTGTGTTCATTTGATATGCCGTTGGCTGATTTTACTAATTACACGCGTAACGAACGTTTTTATAGCGGTAATTTGTGGAAGAATTGTTTTGAATCGGATGTAGTTCAGGAAATGCTACATACGAATACATTTTTTGGCGAAGCAGACCATCCATTAGAGCAGGATCGCTTGGAAACGTATATGCCTTATGTTTCTCATGCGGTGCGTAACCCACGTATTGACGAATCCCGAGGTTTGGTTTATGGCACCATTGATGTCTTGGACACGCCAAGGGGTAGGATAGTCAAGACTTTTATTGACTATGGATCTCAATTAGGGGCATCTTCACGTGGTGCTGGGGAAGTGGAGCAAGACGGTCGGGTGTGTGAAAGTGATTATGTTTTAGTGGGTTTTGATTTAGTTTGCATACCGAGTAACGTGGCTGCCCGTGCCCCTGCGCATCCTGCACAAGGAATTGCTGCTCCGCCATCATTTGAAGAAGCTATGGGGCTTTATATATCCCAGATGCAGGAACAGGGCAACATTAATCAGTTGCGGGAAATGCGTAAGATTATAGAATATGCTGGCGCTTCCCAAAACGATTCCCTTGTTCGCAGGTTAGATGAAAGCATAGCCAACTTGAACAAGGGTTGCCCAAGTCGTTGTGGCGGACATGGACATGACCATGGTAGTGGGCGTAAGGTGATTGCTTCGGGTACTAACCTTACAGGTGGAAGCCAGGCACACAAGGATCTTGAAGAAGCTTTGGGTTATGTGCAGAAGCTGAAGAAGGAAAACGCTGAATTGCGTTTGCAGTTAAGCCAGAAGATTGGTTCAGCCAATTCTTTATTGGAAACCAAAAGTAGCAGGGACTATGGAAAACAGGGTAAGAAGGCCGACAAAGGCCAAGTAATGAATGAAAGGGTACTTCGGGAACTTAAAGATTTACAGGCTGAACTGGATGAATCGCTATACAGGGAAGAAGAATTGCAGGTTTCTTGTGAAAACCTTGAATTGTATTGTAGCGATATGGAAGCTTATGCGGAATCCTTAGAAGAACGTATCCGTTCTGAACAGCAAGAGATTTCAAAATTGAATAAAAAACTAAAGGATTTACAGGGGGTGGTAGAACAGTATGAACAGGAACTCCAAGTAAGTGACGCTGACAGTAAGCGTCTTAAAGAGGCAAACCGCAAGGTTAAAAGCCTAGAAGCGGAATGTCGGGATTTACGGGAGCAGCTTGCCGAGGAACGGCAGCGTTACGAAGAAGCTCACGATTACTATGAATCTGCTTTGGATGCACTATCGTCCAAGGTGGCAGGTGGCGATGAATTACGAGAGGTTTATGAAACAAAAATTTCCCAAGCCCATGATCAGTTAGATGACATGGCACGCTATGCCAATGACTTGATTGGTTTTTGGGCGAGGGAACTAGGCGTTAGCCCTGACGCTATTCGAGGGCGGTTGCCGGAAAATTACACGTATGCTGATTTAAACCAAGTTGTAGAAGCCTTGAAGGATTACAATGTTCGCAAGGAGAAGCTACCTTTTGCACTACCAAAAGGGGCTGGAAGGGACTTCATGTTCCCCAAGCGGAAGCGGGGAGAATCCTTCAATGCTAACGGTGGCAATACGGATGCCAAGGAAGAAACAGACTATGAATTTCTAAACGAAGTTTTGCAGCACCAGACTGGCAGCCATGAAGCCAAGTAATTTGTAACTGTGTTGAATGCTTAAAATGTAAATTTATTATAGGAGGTTGATTATCGTGGATAAGAACGCTGTCGTTTTTAACAATCCCCAGGCGTTGTTACAAGAAGAAATGAATCTTCTTGGGCAAAACAAGCCTGTGGTGAATAAGTGGGCGAAGCATATTGAAGCGGTGGAACGTGCTTGGGGGGGCAAGATGCCCTTAGACCGGCGTGTGGTGTTGGCCACAGCATTGGAGAATACCCAGCAGAAGTTGGCAGATGCGGGTTCTCTTTATGAAACTGCTGTGCAGCCGAGTGACGTTGGGCCGTTCAAGAAGTTTGCAATTGAACTTTTGACTGCCCTTGTGCCGAGCATGATTGTCCCTGATATAGTCACGGTGCAGCCGATGACAAATCGTATCGGGGAAGTCCGGTATATTGAATATATGTATGCGTCTGATAAAGGGCGCACTAAGGCGGGGACACCTTTTGGTTCGCCGTTTAACAAGCCGGAATCTGATATTTGGTATTCCAGCGAATATGTTGAAGAAGAATTCATTGCTGAAGCTGGGAAAACCGAATATTCGGGTAATTTGGACTGGCTACCGATAAGGCCTGGAACTGTTGAAATAATGGTTGACGGTTACAAGGTCGTTGATAATGGTAACGGCAAATTGCAAGGTGAACCCTTGGCTGGTGACGGGGAAATCAATTACGGTTCTGGTCAGTTTGATTTTGAGCTATCTGCTGAAGCAGATGAGGACATCTTTGCCAATTATGAATATAATAACGAAGATGTGCCTGCACAGTCGCCGAAGGTGAAGTTCCGGTTAAAAACTTCTCCTGTTTCTGCCAGGACACGTAAGATTAACACGTCTTTCTCTTTTGACGCAGCTATTGATATGCAGCGTGATTATGGTGGAGAAATAAATGCCATGTTGGTATCCCAGATGGCTGCGGAAATCAAGCACGAAATTGATGGGGAGATCATGGCAGACTTGCGTAAGATTGCAAGTGCTACTGAGCAGCCTATTGTTTTCGATGCTGCTGTGCCCCAGGCTATCAACATGCGGGATCACTATGATACTTTCCTGCAAACGGTAATCCGTGCAGGGAACGCTATCTTTAACAAGACCCGCAGGGCAAGCCTGAACTTCTTGATTGGCGGTACCAATGTTGCGAACATTGTGGAATACAACCGGCAGTTTGTTCGTGCAGACGGTACTGGTTTTGGTGCAGACCCCGTAGGGCCGCATCTCAGTGGTTTCCTTAATGGAATCCCCTTCTACAAGAACCCCTTCTATGACCCGAATCACTGGGTCGGTGGTTATAAGGGTCGGGGGCTTTTTGATGCTGGCTACGCTTACCTGCCTCATTATCCTGTCATGGCATCCCAGTTGATCATGACGGAAGAATTCGAGGCGAAGCGGGGTTACGCTACCAGTTACGGCAAGAAGAATCTTAATAGCGACTTGTATGTTAAGGGCGAAATCAAGAACTTTGACGGTAGCTAAACAAGGCTATTCGTCTACATTCTGATATTGTCGCATAAGCGTTGGGCTGGGGTAGGGTGTGAACCTTACCCCATGGCCCATATTACGGTTAGGATTGGGGGTGTTGTTTAGTGGCAACTATAAAGTTTTTCAATGATACGGGCGTAGATAAGGTTATTAAGAAGTATGCAGCTTACCAGCCAATACACATTCCTGCGGGCAAGCAGGTGGTTGTAAGAAGCGTGCCTGAAGAATCTTTGAAGTATTATCAGGAAATGGCTGATATGCATGGTTTGCGGTTCGAGCTTGGTGGTCGGGCATCTGTGACTACTGTTAAGAAGCGCAAGGATTCAAAGGTTCGTGAACAGGGGCAAAAAGATTTGGCAGGGCCTGTTAAGCAGGAAGATGCTGCAGGGGCTTCTGGGGGTTCGGCAGTTAATGTAGAAAGTGGCGATGCCCTAAGCGGTAAGGATGCGGAAACCGCCGAAGGAAAACAGAAAGATGATGAAATTACTGCCGATATTTCTGCAATGTTGCGTAACGCAACGAATGCGGAAATAACTGCTTATCTGGAAAAGGCGGGTGTGGCTGTGCCTACACGGGCTAAGAAAGCAGAATTGCTTGAAATAGCCGAAGCGAATAAGGATGCCATACTGCCGTTCATAAGCGTTGATGAAGGTGGTTCCGAGTAGTCTGGGGGTGTAGTTAGTGAAAGAGCTTGATCGCATAGTCAAAGAACTGGAAGCTGGGGAAGAAAAAGCCTTTGTGTTGCCAGAAGCAACAAGGGCTATTTCGGTATCGGTAACTGGTGATTACGGTGTTTACCTGCGAGTGGATGGGGAAGGCGCTGTAATTGGTGGCGATGATACGCATTTTGTGCCCCCAGAAGGTTCTTTGGACTTTGAAAACTGGCCTGAAGAAATTAGCATGGTATCCGAAGGTGTTACGACTGTTGAAGTGGTGGCTTATGGTTTGCCTGCTACAGATAAGGCTAGGAAGCGGATCAAGCATGATTTAGGTAGCCCCCCATTGGAGTTGGCGATAAAGAACATTGATGAAGTTATACATCGGGCTTTTGAAGAATTGCAACCAGACATTTTAGAGTATCGTTATGTGACGTTGCCTTTTAGCAATGTCATAGATATGTCTGATTATAAGCCCGATCTGGTTATTGACGTTTATAGGACGCAGATGGCTGGTGCAGGGGTAGACTTATATGACCCGTTTTACATTCCGTTGTTTACGGGCTTTCATCCGCCTGACGGTAGCTTGGAAGATATGATGTATTTCCTGCTTCGTCAGCAGATTTTGCATACGCTAAAAGATCGGTTGTCTTACCGCTTAGTAGGAGATCACTTATACATTGATCTGTCGCCCCCGAAGCCGAATTACGTTACTGTTGTTTATTCGCCACGTTTGGATAGTTTTGAAGATTTACAGGATAAGGAATGGGTCAGGCTAGTTTTTCGTCTGGCGCTGGCTTATACGAAGCAGATTGAAGGGCGGATTAGAAGCAAGTTCCGGGTGCAGAATTCGCCTGTGGAATTGGATGGTAGTGATTTGCGAAGCGAGGGTCAGGATGAAGAACAAAAGGTTAGGGAAGATGTGGAAGATATGATTTACACATTTTTCCCAGAATAATTTGTTAAGGAGGTTTGTTTGTTATGAGTGAACAGGAACGGTTAATATTGCAAGAACTGTATGACCAAAACAACAGCAAGACGGGTGGGCAAAACCAAGGCATACAAAAAGAAGGAACTGCCAATGTGTACCAAGATACGCAGTATCAGGGGGTTCCTGAAATACCTGGAGCATCTACTGTAGGGGGATATGTTTATCGCTGTCCTTCTGGGGTTGAAGTAACCATGGTTCACGAACTTGGTGCGGGCGAAACCATTAAAGATCCTGCTACTGGGGAAGATGTAGTGCCTGCTTTTGTTCGCAGGGAAGGTGAAGATCCCGCAGGCCCGTCTGCCAGGACTTATAATGATGCCCAGCAGGACACTTATGATGTGCCTGGTAGCGGTAAGATTGATGAATTGGTGGACGAAGCCCAAAGGCTATTCACATCGTTTTTGTCTGAAGCTGGTGCTGACGTAAAGGCACTTGACCGGGAAATCGATCACAACATTAATGTTGCGAACATTGAAGCCTGTTTGGGGATTGAAACCGAATCCAACATCCAAGCGCAGGAACTGGGTAAACGGCTAAGTGAAGGTTTGGGTTGCCGTGTGGTGATACCCGAGCCGGAAATGCGCAAGGATGAAGGGCTTTGCGTGTTTAACGTTATCATCGGTAGCAACCGTGGTGTGAATGAAAGCCTGGGGCTTTCAAGAGAATCAAAGACTACTAGGAGGGGTAGAAATATGAAGGATAGAACGCTTCGTCAATCTCGCAGTTTGGGCAGGGAATCCCTGTTGGAATCCAGGGGTGGTCGTAGGCCTGGTCGTAGTTCCCGTGGCAGGAGTGACCGTGGCTATGGTGAAAGTGCCCGTTTTGGAGCAAGGGGTCGTTATGGTCGTGGGCATTTCCGTTTTGGGGAAAGCCGTTCGCGCAGGCCTGATCGGGGCGAACCTGCCAGAAGCGAAAGTCGGCGGAGTGAAAGCCGTAATCCAGCCCCAGCCCCTCGCAGTCGGCGTGGTTTTGAACGCACTACTGAACGTAGTAGAGTAGGTTCCAGCATGGAAAGTCGGCGTAGCCGGAGGCCGATGGGCGAAACTCGCCGTCCAGAACGTTCAAGCATGAGTTTGGGCAGAGGGCATAGGGGTACACGGCCTACTCCCTCAGTCGCCAGGGAACGTAGTTCCATGACCCGTGATAGTGGCATTGGACGTTCACCACGTGGTGCTGGGTATACTCCCCGTAGCCGTGATCGTTATGAAGGCAGTCGCTTTGAAAGCAGAACTCCTACACGTGCAGGCGTAAGACGGCATAGCCGGATGGGTCGGCGTGAAGGACTGGGCGTGCCTGGTCGTGACCGTGAACGGGGTTGCCAGTTATCCATGAAGGATCTGGGCTTGGGTGAATCCCGTAGCTATGGTCGTAGCCGTAGTCGCTATCGCAGGTAATGTAGTGGTTTAGTTATCTTTGACGGGGCAGGGTTTTTTCTTACACTCCTTCTGTCCCTGCCCCGTTTTTGTTATATATAGGAGGGCTTGCCTGTGTTACGGAACTTGCAGATGTTGTGTGAAGCCACGAAGGACGAACTAAAAACTCGAATTAGCCGTGATCATCCAGAACGATGGGAACGCAGGCGTAATTACGAAATTGATGAATATAAGGGTATAAACAAACCGGAATTGCGGGCAGGCAACCTGGAAGCGTATTTTGCCGTACAGGGCAGAAGGCTTTATTCGGTTACTTTGCGTTTTGAGGGTTTTGTGCCGATAGTCCAGTATTTTCTAAATCACATAGATGATGAATTGTACGAAGTTGTAGACGCTGCCATATCTTATGTTGCTGATAGCCATGACACGCATGTTTATTGTAGCTGCCCAGATTTCCGTTATCGTTTTCGTTATTTAGCGACTGTTGACGGGTATAATGCAGGCCCGTCTGAAAATCGTTTTCCCGAAATTCGTAATCCAGGACTTGAGGGCGCAGCGTGCAAGCACGTGGCCAAGGTTTTGAGCAAGACGCATCGTTGGAAACGTAGGCTTGCCAAGTTTGTAAGAAAAGCCCTTGTGGAAGATGGTTTGGTTGACGTTGAAACTGTGAGAACCGTGGAAGATGAACAGGGTGTTGTGGAGCAGCGACCTGAAAAGCAGCCAGAACCAGGTGGCGATAGGGATCAGCGACTGAAGTATTTACAAAGGCGATTTGCAGAAATTGCTGAAGAAGGGGAATAAGGGGGTAGGCACCTGTTGAGCAGGGAATCTGGTTTTGGGAAATTATCTCCCAGTCAAGGCGAAAAAGATTTGTTGGTAAGGTGGCACAACGAATCTGCTGGCTTGCGGGGAGTTTTTTGCACTTATTACCCCGTGGCAGAAAGTGTGGCTAACCTGTATTCTGATCGGCAGATTGTTTATGAAGATCCTGTGGAACTGTATATCCACCTTGATCAGTACCCTTCAATAAAGTTTTTGCGTAATTTAGGTTGGTATGTAGAGGATAAGGATAACTTGCCTATCTTGGCGTATTTGCCACACAGCACTTATGGGCAGGACTACTGGACACCACACCATGAAGCACAGCCACCTGTGCCAGACATGGAATATTTGCCGGTTAAGCGTGGGGCCAAGTTGGTTTTACATTCCAATGTGGCAGATTCGTTGAACGAAAGGGAGTTTATAGTTACGGATACCCGAACTGGGGAGCTTCCACACGTTGCAACAATTTGTAAGTTAGCGCCTGTAAGAATGCTTTATCAACCTACGGAGCATTCGGAAGGGCAAGATCCTAATTACCAGTATCTGAAGCGTAAAAATGAAAACATCGTGGTGAAGAAAGATGCCAATGATTGATAGGCGTTTTTATATTTATATACAGACGATAAACAAGTCGTGGCGACCTGGGGAAATAATGATCCAGGAAGAAGATCGCCATTTAGCGCCATATTTTGCTCGGTATATGGCACGTGTTTTGGTTGACGAATTGCAGCAGGCGATAGATGATCAGCGTTATGCCAGGCATTGGCCCCCGTTAAGCATTCCTTACTATGAATACAAGAAGAAAAAAGGGCTTAGTTTGAAGATGTGGGAAGCTACGGGGCTATTAAGGGATTCCATAACGTATTTTAAGTTTGGCAATGCTTGGGTCGTGGGGGTTGATCCCGCTAAAACATATCCAGACACGCCAGTTTTGGTTTATCGGGTTATGAAATACTTGGAACACGGAACGGTTAAGATGCCACCTAGACCGCTAGTAACGCCTGTGGCTGCGAATGTGCGGAAAAGCATATCAAGGCATTGGAATGCTTTTACAAACCGATTGGAGGAAGAATTGCAATATGGGCATTGATTCTGTAGATCGTAAGGCTTTAAAGCTTTATGATGAAGCCATGGTGGAAAAGATAAAAAAAGTTTTTTCAAATACTTATTATGCTCCACCAGATAAGTTGTTTTTGTATTCTGGGGAAGATAATGATGGCTTGTTAAAGTTGCCGATTATTGGCATTCATCGTCCAGGTGGCTTTTCCATAAATCGCAATTTAGTGAACTATAGCGAATATATGCGTGGTAAGCGGGTTAAGGTAGCGGATGACCAGACGCTTTATCGTTATATGCGAAGTTTGCCTGTTACCATACCTTATCGGATAGAAGTCTGGGGCGAAGAAGATAATACGGTCACGCAGATCCTAAAAGAATTGATATTCTTTTTCCATTATGAACCTACGTTGATTATAAGCATTCCAGAGCTTAAAAACGATGAAGCAGAAGAACCTTCTACTGAAAAAGCTAGGGGTGTTGATGGCCTAGCAGGGTATTCCCCTGAACAGGATTATAAGTTTGAAGATTTTGTTTTTGACATCTTTTTTGAATCGGATGACATAAATGACGATTCAGATGTTATGGACTTCGAAGATTATGGACGGTTATATCGGTACACTTTTGACCTGGTTGTGCCCGATGCACGGCTATTTACCTTTGCTGATATGTATACTGTGCTTGATGTGGATGTGACGTATAAGTTAGTAGAACCTCGGAATTTGGGCTTTGTTGACGAAGGGGAGGGCGATGTGTAGGTTGGATTTTTCTTTTTGTTCAATAGGGTGTATAATTACCTTGAAAGCTTTGTTTGACTTGTGTTTTGATAATAGTTTAGGGGGTGTTTGTAGTGCCTAGTGGAGATTTGAAGAATACGATTCCACGTATAACTACTAAAGAAAAGGATTTTACGGACTACGTTTCGGAAACCTTGTTTGGTACGTCATTTGGTTTGGTAGGGCCTGCCACGAAAGGGCCGACTAACAAGGTGGTCGAAGTTCGTACGCCGAATGAGTTTCTGCGGTTGTTTGGTAAACCTGTCAAGAAATCGTATGCGACCATGGCGGCCTTATTATACTTAGAAGCAGGAAACCGCCTTAGCTTTGCACGCATCGGGGTGGAAGATAAAATGAAGTACGCTGAAAAGAAAGTCGTTGATGAATCAGATAGTGACGCTTTGCGTTTCTATGGTGAATCAAAAGGAAGCTGGGCGAATGGTGTTAAGGTTAATATCCGGTTGGTGCATAAGGACAATGAGGATATTGGCGATGCTGCGGAAGCAGAAGTCGGTGACATGACAATCAAATATCGTGTTGCTGGCGAGCATGGCAACGATGGTTCTGTTGAAGTGGATGATAGCTTGGATGCTGTAAGGGATTTGGATGTGGCTTATGATGAAGATGCTAAGAAGTTAACCGTGGAATTAGCCACCAAGGATGATGACGGTACTGTGGTTTTAGACGATTCCAAGAATACGGTAAGCAGGGTTGCTAGGGCCATTGAACTTACGGGTGAATTCGATGTTGCTTATGACGATGGCGATGCGGATAATGTTATTGATGACACGCTTGCCGATACTTACGAATTTTCTGGCGGTTCTGGTTATAGGTATGAGCAGGATCTGTTCCGTCTGGAATTTTTGGATAGTGAGGGTGATTTGCTACAAGCTTATGGTATTGTGTCCTTGAATGACGATGATAACAATTATGTTGTTTCAGAGTTGGACGGTTCAGACTATTTGCGTGTGGAAGATTTGCTTGATGGGCAAGGTTTGTCGGAAGGCACTTTTTTGAAGGAAGGGGTTTATGAACTTTCTGGGGGCGATGACGGTGACGATGCTCTTGATTACGGGCATTTTGAAGATGCCTTGGAACTTTTTAAGCCACGGGATATTATAAGTGCCAGGATGCTAGCTGCCCCAGACAATCAACACACACGGGTGGTTGAAAAGCTCATTAGTGTTGCTGAACATCGCAAGGTTACGGTGGCTTTGATAGACCCGCCAGAAGGCATGAGCAAAAGACATGTTGTGCGTTGGCACAATGGTTTGTTGCAGGGTTCTGTATATCCTGAACAGAAAATTGATAGTAGTTATGCGGGGATTTATTGGCCTGAAGTTGAGGTTGATGTGCCGTATCTCGAAGATCCCGTGTGGATGCCTCCTAGTGGTATAGTTGCAGCCTTGCGTTCCGAAGCTGCGGAAGCACGTAATCCCTGGGATGCTGTTGCAGGTATACGGCGTGGGGTACATCATCGTATTCGGGATGTCCGAAAGCATCTTGATGAAGATGACCAGTATGATTTGTATGCTGAAGGCAATCGGATTAATCCGATAATCAAGGTACAGAACATTGGTGTAATGATTAACGGCAACCGGACGGCCCAGACCTATCCGACATCCTTAGATCGTATGAATGTTAGGGATGCTATGATTGAAATTGCGCTGGGTATGATTGAAGCGGGTAGGATGGTGAAGTTTGAGCCTAATGACCCGCATACCTGGAATGAATTTCGGGGTTATGCGAAGCCGATATTGCGTAGGGTAGTTGATGGACGTGGCTTGTACTGGTTTGATATTAAGATCAAGCCTACGGAAGAAGATATTCAAGCAGGGAGGCTACCGATTGAAGTGCATGTTTCGCCTACTCGGGTGGCTGAACAGATTGATATTACCTTTATCTTGACTGACAAGGGTGTTTCCGAAGTGTTGGAAGAAGCTAGCTAGGCGATAGCCATGCTAGCTGAACAAGCTTGGGGGTGTTACGGATGCTAATTGAGATCAATGTTACGGAAGAAGATATTCAAGCGGGGCGTTTGCCAGTTGAAGTCTATGTTTCGCCTACTTGGGCGGCTGAACAGATTGATGTTGATTTTGTTTTGGCTGGCGATGATGTTGGTTAAGTGGTGGTTTGTTTTACTTGGTGCGTAACTTTACTTTGCATTCTTACATTTACATGGATTAGTTTTGTTGGTTGATCAAATTTTGGGGGTGTTAAGGATGCAAAAGTGGGGTGCTACCCGCCTAGCGGATTCCAGGGATCTGGAAGTCCAAAGGGAAAATCATTTTGAACTACAGCTTGTAGGAAATGGGAATGTTGATTTTGGAGAGGATTTCACTATATCGGTGGAAAGTTTTCCGTTGCCGACTGAAACATCTGAACAGTTGGAAGTGCCTTATGGTAACACTACTGTGAATTTAGCTGGTCGTGTTTCTTGGGGTGCTGGTGCCCTTGTGGTTCGTGACTTTGTGGACAAGAAAACAAAGGCTATTTTGATTGATTGGCGGTCGCAATGTTACAACCATGAAACTGATCAGGTAGGCAGGGCTAGTGATTATAAAACCCAAGGTTATGTTTATGAATATTCGGTTGATGGGCAATTAACAGGTATGTGGGAGCTACAAGGTGTTTGGCCACAAGAAGTAAACTACGGTAATTTAACTCACCAGAGTGGCGAACGTAAGAACATAGAAGCGAACCTTGTTTACGACAAGTGTACGCCTATTGAATACTAATATTTATCAAAACCTTACTCTTGAAAAGGGGGAACTTACTTATGAGGATTGAGGGGCTAGCTGCATATGCTGAACGATTTACTTTGCCGAGCCTGGGGCATAGGCAGGTTTATGGTGATATGATTCCCGGCGGTGAAGGGATGATTAGGCCAATGACCACAAACGAAGAAAAGTATGTGGTAAGTGGCTATACCAATGAAAACATGCGAAGGGTTTTGAAGCAGGTTGTGGTCGAACCCGAAGGTTTTGACCCGTGGAAGCTTATAATAGCAGATTTGTTGTACTTGACTTTTAAAACCAGGATGGTGAGTTTCGGAAGTTCGTATCGGTTGGATTTAGAGTGCCCACAGCGTAATTGCGGGTATGTTAACAACGGTGTGCTTATCGATCTTGATAGCCTGGATGTAGACTATTTGGACGAAGATTTTGAGCAGCCTATTGAAATAGGCCCGTTGCCGTTTGAGCAAATGCGAAAAGGCGATGAGGTATATGTTGAACTAAACCCCTTGTTGTCTGTAGATATGATTGAACGGGTTTCTGATAAAGCTCGCAAGATAGCGGAAAAAACTAGTAGTCCGCAACGGGAAGCGGAATACCTGTTTCGGTTGGCAGCACATATAAAATCCGTTGGCAGTAACGAATTCAAAGGCTTGGATGACGCTTATGCCTATGTGTCTAAGATGCCAAGTATGAATTCTGCTTATATCTGGGAACACGTTAACCGTGTTATGAATTTTGGCATGGAAGATACGTGGTTGCATCGGTGTACTAACTGCGGGGTTGAATCCCGTTATATGATCCCTATCACTTCGGAATTTTTTCGTCCTTCATTCTTCAACAATGACAAGCAAGAGCAGGGCGATGTTGGTGGAAGCCAGGCAGAAGGAGAAGTGGCAGGGGCTGGAGATTCTAGACAACGAGTTATTTCTGAATTTACGGGAGAAGATGAATAGGCGTTACGATGTGATTATGAACGAAACCTTACAGTTGGTTCGTTATGGTACTAACATCGATCCCCACAATGTTGAATTGATGTATGTCTTTGAACGCAAAGATTACCTTCATAGAATCAAGGACTTACAGCGGGTTGAACAGGAACACTACCGGTCTATGAGTAGTGGTAGCGGTAGCCGTAAGTAACGAAGCCTTTTGTGGCTACTGGTTTTAAAATCCTATTTGGAATGGGTGGTATATCTTGCCGCAACGTTATGAACGCCAAATGCAACAAACAATGAGGCGACAAACTCTTGATAGGGCGTTTCCAGAACAGCAGCAACGTCATGGGGATCGCCAGCAGGGTCGTGGTGTTCGTCAGGAAATGCGGGAAGCTCGCGAATACCATGAACAGATGAATAGGGTTCGCAGGGACGCTTATCAACAAGCTTCAAGGGATTATCAATCTTTTTCAAATGATATAGCCCAGCAGACTAAGGAAACGCTTTCTACCCATGAAAGTGCTTACAAGGAAAAGATTGGGCATGTAGAACAGTATGCCCAAAAAGCTTCTAAGCAACATAAGAAGGCATCCAAGCAAGGGCAGTTAAGTGTCAAGGACTTGGAAGGTGCCTTCACTTCAGCCATGGAAAAAATGACTAACGTGGGTATGGAAAGTATTAGGGCTACTGCTAGGGAATTTAATGTTTCCTTGGATACGATGTCTGACAGGCTGCGTGCTGTTGACCTTCAGTTAATGGAAACAAGTGAACAGTTTGGTCGCCTTTTTACTAGAAGCGAACGTATGGATATACAGTATGAAGTTATGCAGCTTGGGGCTAGGAGCCAGGAACAGGTAGAACAGTTGTCCCAAACCTTGATGCGTTTGCGTTCCTTATACCCAGAAATGGGGCTAGCACAGGAAGAATGGCTTGCTAGTATGGCCTTGGTGGAAGATCAGGCGGTTCCTGCTGTGGAATCTGTGTTGGAAAGCATGACTGCTGCTGCCGAAAAGGGTATGTTTTTTACTGATGAACGTGTCTTTGAATCGTTAAGAAGGCAGTCTGAACGTGTTATGAGGCAGGCACACATGGGCGTTGCAGACTTGGAGGAAGGTTTGCAGGATGTTGTGGCTACAACGGCTGCTCTAGAAGATCAGTTTGTGGGCTTTGGTGATACGGCGGGGACGATTATGGAAGATTTTCATAGGGTATCCCAAGAACCAATAACTGAACTTACCAAGGATACTGAACTGTTAATGCGTATGACCCAGCTTTATGGGCATGATCTCAAAAGCTTGTTTGTTGGCCTGGAAGAAGGCCATATATCCCAAGCAGAAGCGATGGAAATGTCTATAGATCAGCTTGGCAATGCGTTGGAACAGATGCAAGAAGCTGATCCGATACTGAGTAGGGAGTTACCAGCGTTGTTTGGCCTTCCCCAGGAAGTGCTTCGTTTGGATATAGATGATTTAGACCCCGAAGAATTTGCCCAGCAGGTGGAAATGATGGTTGATCCGTCCAAGGATCTGATCGACTTCATGGAAGAATCGGGTTATGTGGCTTCGTTTGAACATCTTGTGCGGACTGGCGATCATACGGAAGCCCTGGTGTTAGCCCAGCATGAAACAAAAACGTGGATTGAAAGTGTTTTTGGGGAATTGAGTTCAATAAAAGGTATTACGCAAAGAATTTCAGCTTCTAATATGCTGCAGAACAAACAGCTTGGGGGTATACAGACGACCATGGCTGCGCAGACGGGGGCGGGCATGGCTGCGCAGACGGGGGCGGGTGCTAAAGGCTTCTTAAAAGGTGCTGGCAGGGTGGCTCCATGGCTTGTTGGGGCTATTGGCGTGCAGCAAGCCATAGCAGGATATACAGGTGCAGGAGAAGATGAAATAGCGGGTGTTGAAGCTGCCAGAGAAGGATTGCCTTGGGGTACTGCTTTGGCAGGTGGTAAATTAGGGGCCAAAGGCGGTGCGGCGTTGGGTACTGCAATAGCTCCTGGGTTGGGTACTTTAATTGGTGGGGCTATTGGTGGCCTTGGTGGTGGACTAGCGGGATTTTTTGGTGGCGAAGCCTTGATAGATCCTGCTGCAGATTGGGTTGGTAGACTTATGGGTGGTGAAGCCTATCAGGAAGAAGTTCCAGCTTACCAGCATGGTACACCTTATGTTCCAGAAGATCAGTTTGCCTTTTTGCATCGTGGGGAAGCTGTATTGTCCCCCGATGAAGCAGAAAGGTATAGGAACGTGGATGATGATGGTCGGGAACAGGTGCATCGGCTTTTAATTAGGGAGATGCGAATACAGCGCTTGCGTGTTGAACGCATGGATCTCCCCAGGGACGATATGGCAGGGCCAGGAACGTATGGCTTGCGTGCAAGGCAAACGGAAGGTATTCCTGGCTTTTTTAGCAATGTGTGGGATAGTATTTCGGGCTTCTTTTCCAATATTTTTGGTTTGGGTGGTATGCGTGGCGATGGTCGTGCATCGGGCGTTGGTATGTATAAAGGTGCCCAAGAGTGGGTAGATAGATTTCCCTTAACGTCCCCGTTTGGGTCACGCACTATTACGGTAGATGGGCAAACTTACAATGATTTTCATAATGGCATAGATTTAGGTATGCCAGAAGGAACGCCTATTCCTGCTTTGGGCGGTGGTGTGGTTAGCGATGCGGGACGTGATAGCACTAGGGGTAAATACCTATACCAGAAGTTGCCTTCGGGTAAGGAGCTTGCTTATTATCATTTAAGCAGTATAGCAGCAAGGGCAGGCCAGGCGGTTAGGCCAGGGCAAAAAATCGCAGCTTCTGGGAATACTGGACGTTCTACAGGCCCGCATTTACACCTTGGGGTCAGAGCATCATCTGGGGAGTGGATTGATCCAGAAAGTTGGTTGCAGTCTGGCGACATGGCTGCGGGGGCTAATTTGGGGCCTGTTCCCACGGCTGTTTATAATGCGACCCCGACTATCCAGTACAATGAAGGTGATAGGGATTTCGATACTACGCCAATTGTGAATGCACTAAACAGTAATTCAATGCAGATTATTGACCTGTTAAGGGCTATACTATATAAGCTAGGTGACGGTGATCGGGAACGTATTAGGCGTGCCTTGGAATGGGATGAAGATGAATTACGGGCAGCAGGATATTAATAGGTGGTGGTTAGATGACTTTTCCCAGTATAGACGAATCAGTTACCTTGCATGTTTTGTGTTTAGAGCGCGATGTTAGTAAGCGCTTGTTTATACTGCCTGATGAATTTAATCGTTCCAATGCAGCCCAGTATGATGAGGCGGATGTTCGTCTGCGTAGTAATCCGTTCCGTGGATATTCTTCAGGTGGGCCGTCAGTAACTAGCCTAACCATACCCTTGCATGATGATTTGCTGCGCCATAGAGGGGAAACTATTATGTCTGTGATTGATTTTTTTGAAGCACTAGCACATCCGCATTATTATACGGAAGGCAATAGGGTGGCTTCGCCTAGGGTGCTAATCCGTATTGGTGATTTTTTCAAGATGCGTGGCAATCCAGACAATGTGGATGTCACGTTTCGCAAACCGTACCGCAACGGTATTTATCTGCAAGCTGATATATCAGTAACTATGTCTGAAGCGTTGCGTGTGCCTTTGGCTGCGGTTAATGTGCATCAAGGGGAACGCAGGTAAGAAGTTTGGGGGGTTGAACATGCCTAATGAAGAAATGATTCATAGTTATGTGTTGCATAGGGAACGGGGGTATGATCGGGAATATATAGCGGAACATGGTATGGATCAAATAAATTCCCGGTATCGTAAGCTACGGCGTTATATAGATGAAAAAGGCCGTAAATTCGTTGAAACCCCTGAACGTTTGTATATACCAGAAAGCGATGACGATGTGGAATTTCAGGTAGGGCCAGAAGTTGAAAACCGTATTGACCTTATAGCCCATAGGTTTTATGGCGATCATCGTTTTTTCTGGATTATTGCCATAGCCAATGATCTGCACTTTCCTTATGACGTGGCTATTGGTGACATAATTAGGATTCCGCCATTGGAAGTAGTTATAGAAAGCGGTGGTGTTTTGTCATTATGGTAAGAGCTTTGGCGTTGATGAAGGATTTTCAAGCTAATTTTACCCAGGGCATGATTCCCCGTCTTGATCTCGAACTTGTAGATCCTGCTAGCGGGGAAACCAATTACAAGATGCATAGCATCCCGCCAGAAAACATTATTAGTTTTAACTACCAACGGGTTATCGGTGGTGTTTCTAATCAAGTATCGTTTGTCGTTTTTTCCAATGAACCTTTGGAATTAGAAGGCTGGTTAGTTGCTAGTATGCTGAAAAAGGGGGCTTTGCGTTTTCGTTGGGGCTACTACAGGCCTACAGGATATGCTGGGGATGTGGAAGCCCTAGTTAGTGATTGGCATTCGGGGATGTTAATTGACTATGAGCCTGAATTTTTATATGAGGGTGCTAATATGACCTTGAAGGCCATATCTTCGATAGATCAAGGTGAAGATAGGATGATAGGTTCTTACCTGGATTCTGCTATTGAAGGTGTGGTTCCAGAAGATCTAGATGATGCTGAACTTCCTGAAGATATAGGAGATATATACCGTTTAGAATCGAGCATAAACCCTAGCAGGGTTGCCAAGCAGTTGATAGAAAAAGCAGGTTGGAAAGTGGGGAAAATCGATCCTTCTGAAACGGTTGAAACTGGGCAGGACGTAATATTGCCCAACGTCAATGTTTTAGAGTTTTTAGAAACACTTGCAGGTTACGCAGAAAGGCCCGATGGACAAACGGGTTTTCAGGTGGCTGTTGAAGATCGTGTGGATGACGATGGTATAGCCATACCCAAAGTGCATTTTCGTGTGCCTGGTTACGCAACGGATGATGAAGATGCTATTCAAGGGGAATTCAATTATTGGCGTGGGCTACCACAACGTAATGGGAAGGTTAATTTGCTATTGCGTTTTCGTCCGAAGTTTAATGCTGCATTAAGTGACCATAATATGGCGATGGGCAATGAAGTGGATTCAGTATCGTATCAAGATTCCGATTCTAACGAAATGACTATTGATGATGTGGATGGGGTTACAGGTGCTGCTCCACGTGCGCCGAAAAACAATGCTTATGCCCCAGAAGTATCAATGACCCAGGATGAAGCACGCAAGTTGGCCAAAAACACTAATGACATGGGTGTTTATACGGCTGAAATGGAAATCATAGGGTTCCCGCACATAAAACTCTTAGAACCGATCAAGGTAAACGTGATCCCCCCAGAAGGTGGCGGGGCGGTGCATCATACTAGTGGGGCCTATACGATCACCAATGCTACGGATTCTATCCAGGGTGGGCGTTATACAATATCATTATCGGGGCTAAAATGGACGGAAGCACTATCTGGGTATAATCGTGATAAAGAAGAAAACCCTGGTGATTCTCGTACCCCAGGTGGCCCAGAACTGCCAGATTCTGACGGAACTTTGGGCGATGTGCCGTTTTATAAAAGGTTAATACCTTCTGACCGTCCGAATTCTGGTAGGGAAATGGATTCACCACATGCCCCCAAGGGCATTGTTATACACAATACTGCTAATACGAATGATTCAGCTTTGGGTTATGTAACTTACTTAAATGAAAGTGATCATCCGCTAAGGCCGAACCGCCCTAATGTTGCATGGCATTTTTCGGTTGACCATGAATGTATTGTGCAACATGCACCTACACGGGCTAGGCTTGTTCATGCGGGTGCTTTTAACGATGAATATATTGGTATAGAAATTTGCATGGGTAGTCATGGTGAGGACTTTTTGCAAGCAGAATATAATGCTGCGCTGTTAGGTAATCACCTTGCCAGAAACTATTTATTACCAGGCCTTGATAGAGGGATGGATATGTTTACGGAAGGCGATATAGTTAAGCATAGCGAAGATCCTTCTGGGACAGATCCGCAATGTCCTTTCATATCACGCAATGAGCCGGGTATAGGGGCACAGTATACAACGGTAACTTACCAAGGTATAGAATTTGTTACCATGGGATTCCAGGAAATAAAAAAACAGATACTTCACGGCCCTGACCGTAGTATCTTACAAGATTTTTTATGATATGTTGGGGAAAAGAAGTGTTAGAAACGGTGACGTTTGAAGAAGGTTTGCGTTAGGGGTTGTTTTTAAATGACATTACAAGAACACCAAAAAAGACGTAGGGATAGGCAAAAATGTTACGGGCTTTATCGGGGGCGTGTTGAAGAAAACCATGATCCTAAAGGTTTGGGGCGGGTGAAAGTGAGAATCCCGCATTTGCATGGTGTTCCCGTTGACGAAGCACGTGTTGAAGTGCGTAACAACGCATCCCAGTATATACCTTCGGAACACTTGCCATGGGCTAGGGTGTTGGCGAGGATGCCGACTGGTAGTGATTTTGGTTCTTTTGACGTATATCACGTGGGTGTGCCTGTTATCATTGCGTTTGAAGGTGGGGATGTTAGTCGTCCTTTAGTGCTAGGTAGCTTGACTGGCAGTTATTCCCGCAAGGCCAAGAAGATGGGGCAGTTTAGCAACAAGTATCCCAACAAGGATACTGGATCGTGGCGTGCAATAGGGCCTTATGAAAGGCCGTTAGAAGCCATGCCTGATGAAGATAATGAATATCATCGTACTAGTATTTTTAAGAGTGTGAAGGGGCACACACTTTACTATGATGAAGAAAACGAAAAGGAATCCATGTCGTTGATTGATCGGGCGGGTCAGATATTCCGATTTATTGCTCCTGTGAAAGATGAGTTTAACCGGACGGGTAACAAGGCGTTCCAACGTGGGATACGCAATGCCATGGATAGCGATGATGGCGGTGCTTTTCCCTATACCAAGATAAAAGAACGGGCTGTTTTATCGCTTAGGGATTTAGCAGGCCAAGTTTTGAAGATGGTTTCGGAGCAATTTAAGGAAAGAATAGAACTGTTTTCCGTGTCTAAAGACGAATATCGTAAAACCAAGCGGAAGTCGGGCATAAAACTAGATTCGGGTGAGGGCAAAACAGGTGGTATGGTGATTGCCCAAGATGATGACCTGGGCAATGTGGTATATATAGAAGCCAACGCTACGGATTTGACTTTTGATGTGGTATTGGTGCAAAATGGTACTGAAGTATCACGTTTTAATATGAATGGCGGGAAGATACGCATGGATGCTTCAGATGAAGTAAAAACGGCTGCTCCTTCAATAGAAACTTCAGATGATCCTAGCTTGGGTGAAAATGATACCAAGTGGGTGGATG
>Ga0207421_10001430_pt1 | contig 30738 bp, 25 predicted proteins | sample SodLakKL_010_SED_4_FD_187542 | JGI IMG/M metagenome (GOLD analysis project Ga0207421, IMG submission 187542) | Alkaline sediment microbial communities from Lake Tanatar, Kulunda Steppe, Russia - 8KL_010_SED (SPAdes) (version 2) | ecosystem: Environmental > Aquatic > Non-marine Saline and...
ATAACCTGGTACATATTTTTTGACAAACGAAATTTTTATTAGTTTAAATGGTTTGAAGTATTTTAAAAAAAGTCTTTGTTTTAGGGCTTTTATATTGTTATTTTTGTTTAGTCTAAACAAAGCAGATGAACTTATCAATTGAAAACATTCTTCTTGTAGGATCCATTTTATTGGTTATTAGTATTCTTGCCGGACGAACATCTTACCGTTTCGGGGTTCCCACCCTTATTTTGTTCCTTGGTGTCGGTATTCTAGCCGGTTCTGAAGGGATAGGCGGCATTCATTTTGATGACCCTTCTGTGGCCCGTTTCATAGGGGTTGTTTCCCTAAATTTTATTCTGTTCTCCGGCGGACTCGACACAAACTGGTCTTCTATAAAGCATATATTCTGGCAGGGCTTTTCACTTTCAACTCTCGGGGTGCTTCTGACAGCAATTTCTATGGGAACTTTTGTGTGGGCGGTTACAGATTTTTCCATTTATGAGGGGTTGCTGCTGGGAGCTATTGTTTCATCGACCGATGCGGCTGCCGTTTTTTCGATTCTTCGTTCAAAGAAACTTGCCCTGAAAAGCAGGCTCAGGCCGATGCTTGAATTTGAAAGCGGCAGCAATGACCCGATGGCCTATGTTTTGACCATTGCTTTTTTGACTTTGGTTTTAAATCCACAGGCCGGTGTTGTCTCGGTTATTCCGATGTTCTTTCAGCAGATGGGTATAGGTGCCGTTGCCGGCCTGCTTTTCGGAAAGCTGAGCAAAACAATGATAAACCGGCTGAAGCTCGATTTTGAAGGATTATATCCGGTGCTTGTAATTGGGTTGATGTTTTTGACCTTTTCGGCTACCAATTTTGTTCAGGGAAACGGTTTTCTGGCGGTCTATATTTGTGCCGTTTACTTGTCCAACCATGATCTGATACACAAAAAGACAATATTGAAGGTTTTTGATGGACTGGCATGGCTTTTTCAGATCGTTCTTTTCCTCACTCTCGGTTTACTTGTATTTCCATCGGAGATTATCCCGGTTATGGGAACCGGGTTGCTCATTTCTGCATTCCTGATGATTGTTGCACGGCCTTTAAGTGTAATTTTAAGCCTTATTTTCTTTCGCATGAAATTAAGGGAGCGGGTTTATGTATGCTGTGTGGGCCTCAGGGGGGCCGTGCCCATTGTATTTGCCACTTACCCTTTGCTTGCCGGTATAGACAAGGCTGATATGATATTTAACATAGTATTCTTTGTTTCAGTATCTTCGGTGCTTGTGCAGGGGACTTCCCTTGGATTCATTGCCAGGAAATTGCGTGTTGTACTGCCCGAAAGGGTTAAGCGCCGCCAACCGGCCGATCTGATCCTTTCTGAGGAAGCAAAAACCTGCATGGCAGAAGTTGTAATACCCAAAAACGGCTATGCTGCCGGCAAGAAGGTGGTAGACCTGCACTTCCCTCCCACGGCAATAATTGCCATGCTCAAAAGAGGCGACAAATACATTACCCCAAGCGGGGACACCGTTATTAAAGCAGGCGACAGGCTTACTATTCTTTCCGAAACCAGGGATGGTCTATCTCAGGTGTATAAGTCACTTGGAATTTAACTCCTGTTTACCTTTGGTAACAGGCCACAGGATGGCCGGTGAAGATAAGCTCACAAATATCTCAGTGCCCTTTTAATTATAAAAATTTCTTGTGGATATCCACGTGCGAAGTATTATAATGAAAAGTGCGGGACAGGTTAATCGCTGTCTTCTCTGACACGGGGAGGGATTACCGGCTCAACACTGTATCCCTCTTCCCTGAGAAGGTTTACAAGACCATATTCTCCCGCCAGATGTGAAGCACCGAAAGCAAAAAATACAGGCTGTTCATGCATCAGCTCTTTCATATCGGGTATCCATTTCAGGTTCCTTTGCACGATAAAGCTCTCATCTACAACCATATCCTCTTTGCCACCTTCAGATGCCTGTCGCAGGGATTCAATGTCCATTCTCCGGTAATGCCTCACCATCTCTTCAAATCCCCGCCTTGCAGCCTCGTAGTTGAAAATAATATTGAGCAGTTCCTTCACCTCCTGGTCACGGCTGATGTTTTCGTACATTTCAACATGAAATCTCACACTTTCAATACCCGCAACATCAATCCCCCTGCTCCTTGCCCTTTTTATCAGGTAATCCTCGTACCCGGACGGCTCACATCCAAGCATGTGGGGGTATATCATAGACACAAGAAAAAAAGGCCTGACATGTGAAACGGTGTTGATGTCAAGACCTATACTGTCAACAAAAAAATCGCGTACATGATTGAACTGTTCATGGGTAAAGAAATCGCGAAGGGACTCTCCCTCGCCCAGATAAAGGACCCTTTGCATTGCTCCCTGATAACGTATATCTTCCGTATCAACCTCAACCACAAGTTTATCCGTCTTTGAAAGTTTATGGTCCAGAGGGTTGAAAAGCATTTTTTCGTCGTGGCAAAATGTAGCGAATACTACAAAATCTCCGGGACATATCTGATGAATGGTGCCGAAAAGATAAGAAGGAGACTCAAGTCCCTGACCACTGATTTCCCACAGGAGACTGTTGGCAACCTTTTCATCGCTTTCAGCTGCCGGGGCATCTCCGGGAAAAAGAAAAAAAGCAAGGAATAAAAAAATGGCCGTCCTTTTGATCATATTAAAACAATTGACTTTGCTTGCCAATATATAAACATAAAAACAACCATTGATATTATTTGATCTAACCTGATTTTAACACCCAAAGGGAGGTCCGGCACCTTTTCCGTGAGCTTTCCTGTATGCTTTAACAATTCCCCAGACAAGAAGGAGAACTCCTACTGCAAAGATTATTACATTTCCCCAGATATAGCCTTTCCCGTATATTGATAAAATATCATAATCCGCTATATACCTTGCTCCTCTGAAAAGGGATATCAAAACAAGCAAGCCTCCTGAAACTATTAGGAAATATCTCATTATGGCTGATATTACAAGGCCGGAGAAAAGCGGTGTCAGCTTCTCCGGCCCGGTTTGAAGAAGAAAATTACCTTCTTACCGTAGTTGTTGTTGGTGTGTAAATTCCAAAGGTGAGGGCATTCAGAAGACCGTCCACAAAAGTGTGTTCAATTTTCACCTGGTAATGTTCGGATCCTCCTGCCATTTCTACAGGATCAGAAATTTGTATCGGTGCCAGTCCGTAAATTACATAGTGGTTTTTTTCCACTACTTCAACCCCTGTTTGAGGGCCGTCACCTACATTAAAAGTGTAAGTGTAACAGGATGTCATTACAAATGCAAGCACCCCGATAAACAGAAAGCTCAATAATTTTCTTTTCATTTTTTTAAATTTTTTAGCGATTAATACTTTCTAATTTACTTAAAAAATGGAACAAACTGCTATAAGATGCAGTTTTAAATGCTAAAAACTTTATTATAAAATCAAAAATATGGTGTCTCTCTTTAATATCCAAATAATTAATTAATAGTTTATTAACAAGGGCCGAAAAAAAATTAAAAAAAACCGGGAGTTTACACCTAAAAATCCTTCCCTGCGGAATCATCTGGGATAATATCGTATTCCAAAATTTACCTTGGGCTGATCATGCCCGTTAATAATAATTTTTTGTTCGCCAAAAACAGAAAACCGCTCATAGTTATACTCAATGCCAACACCTGCTCCCATACCAAGATCTGAACTCGTTCGGGTTATCGGGTCAAGCTCGTCCATCTCCCATTTCTGTTCCCAGTAATGAATACCGGTGGTGACAATACCGTATAGTAAGAACCCCTGCCGGTCAAAGAAAATGTAGTTAAAATTTGCATTCACTTCATAATATGTATACTCATCATCTCCCGGCCAGTAGGTGAAATCCGCACAGGCCCGCATATTGGAACTTAGATAATAAACCAGTCCACCCCTCAGACCCGGTTCATTCATATCAAGTCCGTAAGAGCCGCCCCCGCTCAAAGCTAACTGACCACGCCCGAAAGTTTGAGCCTCCAGGTTTATCGAACATAAAAATGCCGCAACTGAAAGTACGAGGGTAATTTTTCTTATTTGTAACATATTTTTTTAAAACAAAGCTAAGGAACTTTTTAACAAATCTATAAAACCGGGGGAAGATTTCAATAATGGCTGATTGACAAAAATATCAGCCTTCATAATAAAAAACTTATCTGTCTGCGAAATTATAATAAAGATAATTTTCCATACATTTCTCTTTTATGGCTTATTAATATGATGAAAATTTATGTAACTTCGGTTTTTGTTTGCTGTGAAGATCTTATTCTTCAGTCGGCAAAAACAGATTCTCCGAGTATCTCTTCTAAAGCATCATGCCATGAAGAAGATACCGAAGGGGCAGTCCGGAAACAGTCTGCCCTCCCGATTCCCTCAAAAGGGATGAATTGGAAAGGAGAAACGGCTGCTCATTAACCTCAGGGTTTGCTCCATTCAGCCATTTCAGTTGCCCTGTTGCAACCTCTTTTCCAATACCCCGGGAGAGAGGTTTTTATATCAGCAACAGGCAAAAAAATGGAAATAACTCAAGTAATCATTATCGCAGGCATTGCAATTATAGCTTTCTTTTATTCATCCACTGGTTACGGCGGTGCAACCGGTTATCTTGCCCTGATGGCGATTATGGGTGTTTCCCCCTTTATCATGAAACCGTCTGCGCTTGTTATGAACGTATTTGTCTCCTCAATTGCATTTCTGTCCTATTACAGGGCGGGCTATTTCAGGATGAATCTTGTGCTCCCCTTTGTTGCGGCATCAGTGCCGATGGCTTTCCTCGGCGGCAGGATAACGCCGGGAGTTCCCGTTTACGAGGCAATACTGGGTGTGCTGCTTGTAATTTCCGCATTCAGGATCATTTACAAACCGCGTGAGCCGGAAGAAGTAAAACGCCCCTCATTCTCCTTCTCCGTTCTGTCGGGGGCTCTGATAGGATTTTTTTCAGGAATGGTAGGTATTGGCGGCGGCATTCTGCTTGCTCCTCTTATGATACTTATGAAATGGGCAAAAGTGAAGGAAGCTGCCGCTGCAGCCTCCATATTCATTCTTCTTAACTCTCTTGCCGGACTGGCCGGTTTTTACGGGACACCTGTAACACTCTCTCCCCAGATATATTCGTGGACACTCACTGCCGTTACCGCAGCCATAGCCGGTTCCCACTGCGGAAGTATGCGCTTTTCCGTCCCGTGGCTAAAGATTATCCTCTCTTGCGTTATAGTTGCAGCCGGAATGAAACTGATTTTCTGAATAAGTATCTCCATCCTACCTCCTTCCGCCATGAATTCTTACATGGTTTTCTTATCAAACTTACGATTTTAACAATCTTTAACACTTATCTCAAAAAACTGTTTATTAACTGTTTAAAGAGTATGTGAATGAATATGTTAGAAAACTTAATAAAACAAAACTGCCTCCTTGAATGTTTTATACAGGATAATATTAAATTTGCAGACCACATTATTAAAAATATAAATTATTTTTTTAATAAATTTCACAAATATTCAAATATTTTGAGGGAATAAAAAACGCACTCATGAGCAAAGGAAAGAGAAAACAAATCATCATTTACATCATTGTTGCAGCTGTGCTTTTAATCGCCGCCTATCCAAAGGTCAGGCCAATGCTTCAAAGCAGTCCCCCGGCCGGTAATCCGGCTCAGCAAAGGGGTCCTCAGGCACTCAATGTACAGGCGGTGGTTCTCGAGCCGCAGCAGCTGACAGAGATGATAAACAGCACCGGCACACTTATATCCGATGAGGAGACCGATCTTGCTTTCGAGGCATCCGGAAGGATAACCGATATTTATTTCACGGAAGGCTTGCATGTGAGAAAAGGCGACCTGATGGCAAAGGTGAACGACCGGCATCTTCAGGCGCAGCTTCAGAGGCTGAAAGCCCAGAAGCAGCTTGTGGAGGACAGGGAGTTCCGCCAGCGCAGCCTTCTGGAAAGGGAAGCAATCAGTCAGGAGGCATATGACCAGGCAGTGACCGAACTGCAGGTAATAGAAGCCGACATTGCCCTTGTCGAGGCAAGGATAGCCGAGACCGAGCTCAGGGCACCGTTTGACGGTATAGTCGGACTCCGTTACCTCAGCGAAGGCGCATATGTGAGTCCAAACACAAAAATTGCCCGGCTGGTGAAGAACCGTCCGCTGAAGCTGGAATTTTCAGTTCCCGAGCGCTATTCCGGACAGATAGGCAAAGGCTTCCCTGTCAATTTCCGGATTGATGGTGTGCAAAACTCTTTCACTGCAACTGTTTATGCCATTGAGCCAAAAATTGAGGTGGGAACCCGCACGATCGTGGTAAGGGCTCTTTACCCCAACGAGAACGAAGAGCTCAGGCCGGGGCGCTTTGCAGGAATAACACTGCAGATGTCGCATACCGACAGCGCCGTGGCAATCCCCACGGAGGCCGTCATTCCACAAATGGAAGGCGAAAGGGTGTTTGTCTACAGGTCAGGCAGGGCCGAGACTGTTAATGTTACAACCGGACTTAGAACTGAGTCGCATATAGAAATTACCGGCGGACTGCAGTTTGGCGATACGCTTCTCACTTCTGGCGTTATGCAGTTAAGGCCCGGCATGCCTGTTGATGTTTACCAGTTCAACGAGAACTGAGCATGATACTTTATAAGGCCTTTTTAGCTCTGCCGGGATGAAGCGGCAGACTTACAAAGCCGCTTTTTCAGATATCTATTAAAAGATAAAGAATATGAGTCTTTCATCTATAAGTATTAAACGACCCGTACTCGCCACAGTGTTCACATTACTGATACTGCTGTTCGGCGGTATCGGGATGACGTATCTTGGCGTCAGGGAGTTTCCCAGTGTTGACCCTCCCATCATTAATGTGAGGGCATCCTATCCCGGGGCCAATTCCGATGTTATAGAAACGCAGATAACAGAGCCGCTCGAGCAGTCGATCAATACCGTACCGGGCATCCGTTCCCTCACCAGTGTCAGCCGCCAGGGAAGCAGCAACATAACCGTTGAGTTTGAGCTGAGTGTTGATATGGAAGCCGCCGCCAACGATGTGCGAGACAAGGTGGCGCAGGCACAGCGATTATTGCCGCGTGATGCCGACCCGCCGGTGGTATCAAAGGCAGATGCCGATGCCACCCCCATCATGCTGGTGACTGTGTCAAGCAATGAGCGTACACTGCTGGAAATATCAGAGATAGCCGACCTGACAGTCAGGGAGCAACTGCAGACCATTGACGGGGTAAGTGCAGTGATGATATGGGGGGAAAAGCGTTATGCCATGAGGCTATGGCTTGACCCTGTCAAGCTGGCTGGTTACGGTCTCACACCCCTTGATGTGAGGAACGCCATCGGGCGTGAAAATGTGGAGCTGCCTGCCGGACGTATAGAGGGCAACACCACTGAGCTCACCATAAGGACACTGGGACTGATGAGCACTCCGGGGGAGTTCAACGACCTGATCATCCACAGGTCGGGCGACCAGATAGTGCGTTTTTCCGATATCGGGCGTGCCGAACTGGGACCGGAAGACCTGCGCGGTATAATGAAAAGGGACGGTGTACCTACGATAGGAGTTGCAGTCATCCCCCAGCCCGGATCAAACCATATTGACATAGCCGACGAGGTTTACAGGCGCCTTGAAATGATGGAAAGGGACCTGCCGGAGAATGTATCCGTGGAGATCGGCTTCGACAACACCCGCTTCATCCGCTCATCCATTGCCGAGGTGAGAAACACCATCTTCATCGCCTTTATACTGGTTGTGGTGGTCATATTTTTCTTTTTGAGGAACTGGCGCACAACGCTTATCCCGGTGCTCGTCATCCCTGTCTCCCTTATTGGCTCATTTTTCATAATGTACATTGCAGGGTTCACAATCAATGTACTCACCCTTCTGGCCATTGTGCTGGCTATTGGCCTCGTGGTCGATGACGCCATAGTTATGATGGAAAACATATACGTGAAGATAGAGAAAGGGATGAAGCCGGTGCAGGCCGGACTGGAAGGGTCGAAGGAGATATTCTTTGCAATCATAGCCACAACCATTACCCTGATAGCCGTCTTTTTCCCCATAGTCTTCATGGAAGGGATGACCGGCAGGCTCTTCAGGGAGTTCAGCATAGTCATTGCAGGTGCGGTTGCCATATCCTCATTCGTGGCACTCTCGTTCACCCCTATGCTTGCAACCAAGATCCTCACACAAAGCAAGAAAAAACAGACCCGCTTCTATACTGCTACAGAGAAATTCTTTGAAAACCTCAACAATGCATACAGGAACTCACTCGATACGTTCCTGCAAAGAAGGTGGGTTACTTTTATTATAATGGGAGCTGCTGCGGGACTTATAGTCATATTCTGGATGGTTATCCCCTCAGAGATGGCGCCACTGGAAGACCGCTCACAGGTCAACATAATGGTTTCAATGCCCGAGGGAGCAACATACGAATATTCTTATGCATATATAGAAGATATAGCCGGCATGGTAAAAGAGACCGTCAGGGAAGAAGAGCTGGCAGGGACATTTGCCATGACACGAGGCTCCGGCGGTTTCGTCAGGACAATACTTGTAAGCCCCCGGGAACGTGAACGCACCCAGATGGAGATTGCCGGTGATTTGTCAGCCCAAGCAAAGACAAAGACACAGGCTATGGCAAGGGTCATGCAGCAGTCCACCTTCGGCGGCAGGCGGGCCGGCATGCCCATACAATACGTATTGCAGGCAACCAGCATTGAAAACCTCAGGGAAGTGCTGCCGGAGTTCATGGACAGTGTCAATGCCAGTCCCGCCTTCGGTATGGCCGACGTTAACCTCAGGTTCACCAGGCCCGAGCTGAGGATACATATCGACAGGGACAAGGCTTCCATGATGGGTGTTTCCACACAGAATATCGGTCAGACGCTCCAGCTTGCACTGAGCGGCCAGCGCTTCGGCTACTTCTTCATGCACGGCAAGCAGTACCAGATACTGGCAGAGATACAAAGGCAACAGCGCAACAAGCCCCTCGACCTCAAATCGCTTTATGTAAGGAACAACTCCGGACAAATGATACAGCTCGACAACCTTGTAACACTTGAGGAGCAGACAGCCCCTCCCCAGCTTTACAGGTACAACAGGTTCGTATCTGCAACCGTTACATCCGGACTTGCGGAAGGGTGGACAATTGGCCAGGGACTGGCGGAGATGGACAGGATAGCATCGGATGTGCTGGACGACAGCTTCCGCACCGCCCTGGCAGGCGACTCGAAGGACTACAGCGAAAGCGCCGCAAGCCTTCAGTTTGCCTTCCTGCTGGCACTTGTACTGATATTCCTTGTCCTCTCGGCACAGTTTGAAAGTTTCAGGGACCCCATTATTGTAATGATGGCGGTGCCCCTTGCCCTGACCGGCGCGTTCTTCTTCATGTGGTACTTCGGCATCACCATGAACATCTTCAGTCAGATCGGCATAATAATGCTTATCGGACTGGTTTCGAAGAACGGTATTCTCATAGTGGAGTTTGCCAACCAGAGGAAAAGGGCGGGCATGAACAAGCATGAAGCTATCAGGTATGCCGCTGCTGCAAGGTTCAGGCCGATCCTTATGGTAAGCATATCAACCATACTTGGTATTTCGCCGCTGGTCATGGGACTGGGCGAAGGGGCGCAAAGTCGTATAGCAATGGGTGTGGCCGTTATCGGCGGACTAATACTTGCCACGTTCCTCACACTTTACATCGTACCCGCAATTTATTCATACATTTCATCAAGCGAAATAAAACAGGAAGAAAATGAGACTGAAGCTACATCATCTGCTGCTGCTTAGCATACTTGTAATAAACAATACATTTACCGGCGCAACACAGGAAAAATACGATCTCAGCGAATTTTTGACTACCGGACTGGAACAGAACTTCTCCCTGCAGATAGCCCGCAACAGGCAGGAGATTGCAGAGAACAACCTCACACGCGGCAACGCCGGCTTCCTGCCGGTGCTGGACCTTAGCGCCCGGCAATCCGGTACGGTCAACAGCAACTGGCAGAACTTTGCCGACGGCACCACGGCAAGCGCCAGCAATATTCACAATACAACAACCAATGTGGGGCTCAACCTGGGGTGGAACATCTTCAGCGGTTTCAGGGTGCAGACCACCTGGGCAAGGCTTGAAGAGATGAAAGCCCAGGGAGAGATGAGCACCAGGCTTGCCATAGAGCGTTTCATTGCACAAACCGCCAGCGAGTATTACAACTATATACAGCAGGTTAGGCAGTTGCACAACCTGGAGTTCACCGTTGAACTGTCGAGGGAAAGGTTCCGCATTGACGAGGAGAGGTACCTAATAGGGTCAGGCTCGCGCCTCCAGATGATGCAGTCGCGTGTATTCCTCAATGCCGACAGCTCCAGGCTCTCCAGGCAGCACGAGGCTGTGAGGGCATCGCAGATCAGGCTCAACGAGCTTATCGGGAGCGAGGATTTCGATCTGCTTATCGGGGCAAGAGACACCATGATAGTGGTTGACAAGGATCTGGTTTACCAGGATTTGTTTGACCGCACACTGGACGACAACACCTCCCTCCTGCTTGCAGAAAGCGACGTTCTGATATCAGAATACGACAGGAAGATAGTCGAATCGCGCAGCTATCCCTATGTCAACTTCACATCCGGCTACGGTTACACATTCAACACATACCAGGCGGGCAACATGGACTACCAGCAGAACCTGGGATTCAACTACGGGGTAACGGTCGGGATAAATATATTCGACGGCTACAACCGCCGCAGGCAGGTGAGCAACGCGCTGATAGAGGAAGACAACAGGAGGCTTCAGCACCGGCAAATAGAACAGGAGGTGAAAGCAGACCTGCTAACCATCTACAAGGCCTATGAGAACAACTTAAGGCTGCTGGATATGGAATATGTAAACCTCGAAACAGCAAGGGAGAATATGGACATAGCCCTTGAGCGCTATATGCTCGGCGAGCTCTCCGGCATAGAGCTCAGGGAAGTACAGAAAAGCCTCCTCGAAGCTGAAGAGAGGCTCCTTTCGATCCAGTATCAGACCAAGCTAGCCGAAATATCCCTCCTGCAGATCTCCGGCAGGATAATGGAGTATATTTAAGCAGTCCCCTTCAACACCCTTATTACTACAGCCGCTCAATTTGATGAGAGAAAGTAAAGCAATTGAATAAATTACAATCCGGTAACCCATCCCCGCACCATTCAAAAAGTAAATAACATTAAAGATAATAATAACACCAGAAAATGCATTAAAAGGAGCCTTGAAAAAACTTCCCGCATCAGGCGCTTCACTGACAGTCCAATATGAATTTTCGCGCATTATCCAGCTCCCGGAGGTCAACAGAATGAGCTTTCCCCGGAAAGACATCCAGTAAAACATCCCCACCCATCTCTTTAAGCAGATCCCTTGTTTCAACTGATCTGGATAAAGGGATATGCGGGTCTGCATCGCTGTTGCTGATATAGACTTTTGTACCTTTAAAATCACCGCTGTATTTTCCCTGATCAACCACTTCCCCGGCCAGTCCGCCGGTAAGTATAAATATACCACCATACCTGTCCGCATAACGGGCCGCGGTTTCGGCAACCAAGCAGGCACCCTGGGAAAAGCCAAGAATAAATATTTTTTCCCTCGGTATTTTTTCAGCAATATCATCAATAAGATTTTTAACCACTCCCACCGCATCATCCAGCCACGGCTCATTCATTTGCGAGGGAGCCATGAAGCTATGCGGATACCACTCGTAGTCCTCAGCCTGGGGAGCAGTAAAGAACCATGACTTCCCTGAGAAATAATCCGAAATACTCATAATATCATCAGCCGTACCACCCCTACCGTGAAGGAGGATCATTGCCCTTGAAGCATTTTCAAGGCTTGTACCCTTTTCTACAATATTCACATTGTGCATAACATTTCACTTTTAGCTATTCAACATTCATATACACCTGCAAGCCTATCACTCCCTGAACTTCTCAATATCAAGGCTGATCTTCCCCAGGTTCTTTTCTATATCTCGCCTGTTAACCTCCTCCCATGAAGGAAGCTTCAGTTCACCTCCAAGGTTTTCCGGCTTCTCGTCAATGGCCATTCCCGGCAGCAGTGTTGCCACCTCGAACAGTACACCACCCGGTTCCCGGAAATAGATCGACTTGAAATACTGCCTGTCTATAACCGGTGTCACATTCAGTCCCGCCGAAAGAAGCTTTTCCCTTATCTCAAGCTGCGACTCCTCGTTTTTTGTGGCATAGGCCACATGATGCACCGTGCCGCTTCCGCTGCGCCCAAACGACCCGTTATTTGTCCTCACAAGGTCAACCAGAGCACCCGCTTTACCTGTAGGAGAAAAGCGTATCCTCCCGTTCTTTTCATTAACAGGTTTGTGGTTCATTATTTCTGTCAGCAGCAGTCCGGTTTTTTCATGGTTACCGGCAGCGAGGGTGACACCATAAAACCCTTTTATGGCAAATTCCGGCGGTATATGTCCATTAGTGAACCCCTCCCTTTCATCATCAGCGCTTTCAATAAGCTCAATGCCCAGGCCGTCGTGATCTTCAAAATAGATGAACTCATCACTCTCAAAACGGCCCGCAGGCCTGCTGTGCTCAACATGGAATTTGTCGAGCCTATTCATCCAGTAATCCAGCGACCCTGCAGGAACGGAAAAAGAGGTAACAGTCAGCTGCCCCCTCCCCTTCACACCCTGTACCATGCCATTGTAGGGAAAGAATGTCATAAGTGAGCCGGGTGACCCCGCATAATCCCCGTAATACAGGTGATAAACATACGGGTCGTCAAAATTCACAGTTTTCTTTACCATCCTGAGCCCCAGGACACCGGCATAAAAGTTGAGATTCTCCTGGGCATCCGAAGAAAGAGCCGTAACATGGTGCAATCCCGATATCAGTTTACTATCCATAACGTCAGATATTTATTTATTCTAAAACCTAAGTGCCCGCAATACCAGGTATTACAGGTTCATTTCATCATCAAAACCGTACATCACGAAGTATTATACAGTTAACTACCAAACATAAACAAACAATACTATAGGTATAATGATTTTAAATTGATTTTGTTCAATCGGAAGGCCATTGAAATCACCATAAGTCTGTGAATAAAAAACACTTTCCCTTCAGTTAAAAAAAATCTAAATTTTACCTCTGTTTTTCCTAAACTTTTACTTTAACCCTCCGTAAAAGAGAAAAAACTAATCCGGGATCGAGGGAATGGAGAGTATTATTCGCAAAATAGTATTGACATCCACAATAATGTTAATATTAAGCTGCAGCACCCGCTCCGGGGAAGTGACAGCATTGAGTTCACTGGAATTTTATGAGCAGCACTTTGAGGCCGTTCAGAACGGCAGGCTTCTCCTTATTGACGGGCGAACCGATAAGATGTTTTCAGAAGGCCATATAGAAAATGCGATTAATATAGACGCAGACGACGAAAACCTGCAGCAGTTGCTTGAAGAACATGCAGGCGAACCGGTTATAGCGGTTTACTGCACAACGATCAGGCGCACTACAAAGATTGTAAATACCCTGTTGGAATTTTACACAGGAGAAATAATATATATAAAAGATGGGATAACAGGGTGGAAGGCAAACAACCTTCCAGTCAGGCAATAGGCAGCAGCACAACAATCCGCCGCCAACCTGCCCCCTCCCTCCCATTATGTGAAACCAAAACCCTGAAAGCGCCAGGCACAACGCGGCGCCCCCAGGGCACCAAAACTAACCAGCCCCACCCCAAAGCGTGGGACTGACAGGGCGAAGCTGTGGGAAAACCATTAAAAAAACTACCCAAATAAATTAAAATATGAAAGTACTGGTAACAGGTGCAGACCGATTTGGGCTTAAAGTAACAGGAAAAGTTAACATATTAAAAAATCCACCTTATGAACTTTTTGCACAAGAATAATTGAATAGTTGGATTTTTAGCTTTGTAAATAATCAACCAAAATATGTACTCCTCATTTAAAAAACTGCTTACCCTTCTTCCTGCAGGCGATAAATTCAAACTTTTCCTCCTTTTTATAATGATGCTGATTGGAGCATTACTTGAAGTAATCGGGGTAGGTATGATCCCTGTTTTTGTCTCAATTGTAGCAACACCCGACAGAATTCTTGAAATAGATTGGATGGCACCTGTTTGGGAAACATTAGGTATAAAAGACAGCGGAGACTTATTAGTATACGGAGCAATATCTCTGATAGGAGTTTTCATAGTAAAAAATGCCTACATAATATTTTATAAATACACCCAGGCACGTTTCATTTGGAAAAGGTTTCAAAATATTGGCAGCAACTTGTTTAAAAATTACATGTATGCCCCTTATGAGTTCCTTTTAAAAAGAAATACCTCAGAATTGCTCAGGAATGTAACCCAGGAAGCCCAGCATTTGGCAGAACAGGTAATGACGCCACTATTAAAAATTGCCATGCAAACCGTTTTAATTATTGGAATTTTCTTATTGCTTCTTTTTAGGGAACCACTAATAACTCTTGTAGTGCTTCTTATTTTAGTTGGAAGCACAGGTCTTTTCCTTGCTATTATAAGACAAAAAACCAAATGTAATCGGTAAATAACAATGTACATTTTTTCGCAATTAGCAATGCACAAAATTTAGCAACTACTCATGTACAAATTTTAGCAACTAACAATGTACATTTTTTAGTACACTTTCTGGCAACATTGCATTTCCTATTATTGGGTGGGCATCAGCCTTTGGCTTTGCTTACATAAAGGCTGAATATGATTTTCATGGACATGAAGATGGAATAACCATAATATGTTTTATGGAATTTATTAGTTCAAAATGTATTTTTTATTTTAATGAAGATGAAAGCCAAGAAGAAGAAGAATATTAACTCAAACAAACATAACAATTTAAAACTTAAAATGAATTTTTATAATATCTTTAAAGCTATTGCTTCATTGTTATCTGCAGCCCTGATTGTATACATTATTGTCAGTCAAGTAGATACTTTAATAAAAATTGCATGGGTAAATTTTATAGTTCATGTTACCGCACAGTTATATCTTTACAATAAAAAGCAATTAAAAATACCAAATCTTAGTTGGTTCTTTTTATCATTGATATTGTTAAGTGCTGCTGTGCTAAGGGAAACCGGCAAAATCTAAATGGATTTTACGCAGCTGCTACAACTGCAATTGAATCTGTTAGCTACTGGAACCAAAACTTAGGTAAGTGGATAAATTCGCTTGTTTGTGAAAACCTGAAGGAGGAGAAAGTTGATGATGAAAAATGGTTTGACTGGAATAGTATTGGGAAAAATGATACTGCTGGTGCTATTAGCGGCGCAATTGTAGGTGCAATTGGTGGAGCTTGGAGGTATTGGGGCAATATCAGGTGCTCAGGCTGGCTTTGTAACAGGAGGCATTGGAGCATCATCATATGATGCAGTATATCAAATTATGGATCACTATTATAATTATTAATTGAGTTATGAGAAAACTGTTATTATTATTCTTGATTCTGTTTATCCCGGTATTTATAATTGTGCAAATAATTATATTTCAAAGGGTTTTTACCTGGGAATTGATAGCTTCAGCAGTTGGCTCCGGTTTAATATCTGTATTTCTTTTTTGGTTGGCTTTAAAGATTATTAAACAAAAACCCAACAAAGAGATAACAAGTTAATGCATCTTCAATATTTAACATTCCGGTTCATTCAGGCTATAAATAGTTATTACTGCTTACAATGAACCGGAATGTTTAATAAAAGCTGTACATTGCTAGTTGCTTAAATTTGTAATGAGTAGTTGCTAAATTTTGTGCATTGCTAATTGCGAAAAAATGTACATTGTTATTTACCGATTACAACCTGAACACTGCTGCCGGATACCCGATGGGCCGATAGATTGCTGTGAGTTTTTAAAGTTCTTTTTAAGTTTTCAGAAATTATACCTGAGCGATAAAAGGGTTCTCAAATTTGATACTTCATTTGTTTCTTCAAATTCGAACCTGTTGTCGGGATTGCCGTAGGCGGCGATATCGTATATGAGTTCGAAGCCTAGGCTTGCCTGCCCGTGGGAATAAACGGCACGCGGTGATATCCTGTACATATGTGATATGTCACTGCCCCTTGCCCATACGTCCCCGGTAATCTCTTCATCGGAGCCGAGGTTGCGGGAATAGCCGCCGAAAATTCCCAATCTCAGAGCATCTTCTTCAGAAAAGAGGCCTGTCAGAGCACCGGGGTGAATCTCGGCATCACTCCACAATGAAAAGGCGTGAATGCCGGTATAGCCATATTCCAGCCTTGCGGGGTTAACCGGTCCGGTTTCACCGTAGCCGCCCTGCATTACAAGGTGGCTGTTGTTCTGCCCGTAATTGGCCATCATCTTGAGGGTTGCTTCATCAAAGGTCAGTGTTGTGAAAATATTTCCCACAAAACCGCCAATCTCTTCACTTGTACTGAACCCTGCAGGGGTTTCTGATCCGGGTCTGAGGGTGTGGTAACCGGCTGTTCCCCCAACCAAAACGTTGCCGCTCTCGTAAATGGCCTGCAAAATGGCTTCAGGAGAGCCGCTTTTCCGCAGATAATCATTGGTCGACCCGTCGGGACCCAGAGAGGAAAAATCACTGTGTGCCAGAATTGTCAGACTCAAATTTAACGGCCCTGTTTTGTATCTCAGCTTCACCTGTGGCGCCCTGTTAAGTGCATGATAAGGAATCCCGCCGGCATGTGCTACAACACCGGGCAGGCATTCGGTTACAAACATGGGATGCCAGTTTTGACCTGCAAGCACGGAGAACCTGTTCCAGTCCAAAGTAACATTTGCCTGCCTTAATCTTATCAAATTGAAATAAGGCTTGCCTGTCCCCAGGAAATCTATTTCCACATTTGCCGAAGAAGCAGCTCCCAGAATATCCGGCCCCTCAATTTCTGCCCCCAGCCTTGTGGATACAACAGTAAAATTAAACTCCGAACCTTCGTTTCTGTCAACTCCTTCAGGATCAAGATCTTCATTTAAGGGGTAAAGGATGACCAGACCCTGTCTGGCTGTTGTAACCTGCCTTGTATCGTAAAAGGCGTCAAAGCCGACATAGCCGTAAAAATTTGAAGAGAAACTGCTATTGTCTTGTGCGGTAAGATTTAAAGAAAATGCAACCGTAAGGCATAGTAAAGCTGCCTTTCTTATTATATTTAAGTACATATTAATGCTTGTGTTTTGATTTAAATAACCGCGAAATTATAAAAAAAGCCGGAATATAACATCCGGCTTAAATTGTTATTGAAATGATATTAATCAGGTAACAAACCTGAAATCAGTCAATGCAGTTTTTTAAGCAGTAAATGACAATGTACATTTTTTCGCAGTAAAGCTCAAAATTTAGCAATCACTCATGTACTTTTATCAGGCAGCAGATCATTCAGCCGGCTCATACCCGTCGATCTTTCCCTTCTGGATCGCAGGAATTCCTTCTTTCATCCAAACAGGCGCGGGCTCTCCTTTCAGGTAATGGTCAAAGAATTGCTGCAACCTGATTGTCAGGTCCATCCTGTTTGGACGCCTTCTTACCCCGTGTGCCTCGTCGTTGTAGTTAAGCATCCAGACCGGCTTTCCAAGGCGGCGCAATGCCATATAAAACTCTATACCCTGATACCAGGGTACAGCCCCGTCATCGTCATTGTGCATCATGAACAGTGGTGTGTCAATTTTGTCTGCAAAGAATATGGGTGAATTTTCCAGGTACCGGAGCGGTTTTTCCCATATGGTCCCTCCTATGCGACTCTGTGTCTCCTCGTACTGGTAAATCCTGCTCAAACCGGTGCTCCAGCGGATCCCGCCGTAGGCGCTGAACATGTTGCTTACGGGTGCTCCGGCTGCAGCGGCACTGAACATGTCGGTTTCTGTTATAAGATGAGAGATCTGATAACCTCCCCAGCTTTGACCTGAAAGACCGAGATTATCCCTGTCAATGAAGTCAAACTTGTTGAGCATTGCCTTGGTGCCGCTCACTATTGAATTGTAGGCGGTCTTTCCGGGATAACCAATAATGTAAGGGTTAATGTCGGGCACGAAAACAATGTATCCGTTGCTCACGTAGTAGCTTACGTTTATGCTGGGACTGCCCCCGGGCGAAGGGGTGTAATACCTGTGAAGGTTGTGCGACATACGCTCATAGAAATAGACTATAAGGGGGTACTCTTTGTTGGGATCAAGATCCCCGGGTGTGTAGAATATGCCCTGAAGTGTATCGTTGCTGAAGGAGACCCACTCGACCAGCCTGGCATCGCCCCACCTGAATTTCTCCTGCTGCGGATTGGCATTGGAGACCTTGCGCTTGTCTGCGAAGTCAGGTTCACTAACCCATAGATCGGGGTATTCGCTAAACGTGCTCCTCTGCCATACCATAAGGTTGCCGTTTTGAGATAACTGCGGTGTGAAATACCTGACATCGTCCATTACCACCTGAGAGGGGTTGCCCGGGCGATGAACTCTTATGTTGTAAAAACCGCTTTGCTTGTTGTTCTCATTGAAAGCAGAAAGCATTATCTCTTCCCTGGAGCCTAAAGAGGTGTTCTCACCGGAAGGGTCAACATAACGCAAACGGATACCGTTTTCCCTGCCGTAGCCGTTGGTCAGGGAGACCGGACTGTCGTCGCCGCTGGGGTCGACCTTCCATATATCGTAGCGGTCATATACGAGCACGTAACGGTCGCCTTCAACCCAGGGTCCAATGCCGTAGGGGCCGGGAAGGGAGGGTGTGTCATGGTCCTCATCATAGAGGGGGTATGGTATCTCTTCGGTTATATTCCGCCTGGTGCGGTTGTCGACCGACATGGCATGCCAGTTGCTGTCGGCCTGACTGAACCAGATAAGGTAGTCGCCTTCCTCGGAAAGCCTTGCATTTCCCAGTGTTGAACGGTGAACCGATCCGCGGTGCTTTTCAAGCTCCATGGTGCGCTCGCCTGTATTGAGGTCAACAAGGTATATATCGGCAAACTCGCCGGACTCAAAGGAGTTTTGTATCCTGTAGGGCAAAACCGATCTGCCCGTCTGGATATCACTTTCGCCGGTGATTGAAATCTCTGGCATCTCCTTGTCTGCCAGCTGAACCATTTCTCCCCTGTCAGCATGATAAACGGCCGTGTAGGTGCGCCTTTTTTCGCGGTCGGCCTCAACCAGTTGCTGAGGTTGAATGAGGGGATCCTCATAATGCCATATGTCAACCCTGTACTTTTCATCGCTTAACAGGGTATCCTCGGGCTCCGGCCCGGGAGCGGGAGCGGTCCCGAAAAACATGCGGGAGCCGTTTTTACCGAACCATATAGAGGTATGCTCGCTTACGCTCCAGCCGGAGGGCATTCCTTCACAAGAAGCATCAACTGCCAAATATGCGTTTTCCATATCCTCTTCCCAACGGTAAAGATCATATACCGGCGGCTCTTCCCCGCTGTCTCCGGCAAAAATAAATGCGGCCTGATCACTCTCACTGCAAAGTGTTATATTTTGCGCTTTTCCTTCTTCATCAAGCAGTGTAATGGCGCTCTGGGTTTGTGTGTTGAAAACTTTAACGACGGAACGGCTCTCTTCACCGTTGTTCTCTTTTTGGATAAAGCCTGCATACTTGCCGTTTTCAGAAAAGTCGTATTCAACCACATTGGAAAATTCGTGCTCTTCATTTGTTAAAGGGTTGAACACAACAAGGGTGGTTCCCTGCGAACGGTTGCCCTCCTTTTCTCCTGAGCGATCCCTTTCCTTGTGGTACACCATCCAGTCGGATTCCTCACGGGCGGTTGAAAACGATCTCACCCCTTCTACCCTGATGTCAGACATATCTGAAAGCATCACAATACCAAGTGAATCCCGCGGCATCTCATCGCGGCTTTTACCTTCAACCCTTGCCTGTCTCACCTTGTCGGTTTGCGGACTGATAATGAAGGCTACATAATCACCCCCCGGTGAAAAGGATGCTCTTGTCCCCCTTGGTATGGAGTCAAGAGTATTGTTGCGAAGGTCTTTCAAATAAAACCATCCGTCTCCGCGCTGCGGGTTAATCTCGTATGAGAGCCATCTTTCGTCGGGGGAGAACTGCTGGCGGACTGCACTTTTCCAGCCGTCATAGTCGTCGTGGCTCAACGGCACTTTTTCACCCTGTGCAAGTGCCGGCAGTATAATAAATAACTGCAGTATAAAAATGAATATTGATCTTTGCATATACTTAAAATTAATTGATTAATAATTTAAAATTCTGTAAGGGCAATTGATCCCTCCATTATTCGATTATCTCATTGAGCTCTTTGATCAGCTTTTCGAAGCGGGAGTTTAAATGGGGTTCAGCTTCGGAGTACAGCTTGTCGAAAAATTCAACTATTTTTTCCCCTTTGGCAGTGAGCACGGTATAGCCTCCCTTCTCCCCTCCCCTTGTTTTTTCTATCAGCTTTATACCCAGCTTTTCTTCGATATTTTTCAGGCTTTCCCAGGTTTTGCGGTATGTGTACCCCATCTTTTCCACGGCTTCCTTGAGCGAGCCGGTCTCCTGTATAGCCTTGAGAAGCTTCCACTTGCCTTCACCAAGCACGCTAAGTTCCGTGTCAGTCTCTATCCAGAACTTGTAATTGAGCTTCAGTTTATTGGGCTTGGAGTCCATTTTAAAATATCGTTTAATGCAATATTATCACTTTTTTTACAGAAAATAATGCGGAAAAGCCCGGCAGGTTTTTTTTGTTAACATTGAGGCCGTCAAAAAAAACGTGGCCGGATTTTTTATTATCAATGCAGCCACCTTAAAAAAACGGTTGATTCAAAAATTTCAACCATATCGGGGCAAATAATTATTTTGAATAAACTGAATTGGTTAAGTGTATACCTTACCGCCCCAAAAGAGCGTTTTAAATATGTGTGCATCTGAGCACATATGTCTGAAAATGTGAGCAAAAAAGGCACCCTGACCGACCGGGTGATACTGAAGATTTCAGTTTGTGCAATTTAAAAATTTTTTAACCTAACCCTTTTTCTATGAAGCTCTTAAGTGTGATCAATGTAAACAAAATTTTCACCCTCCGTATAGTCCTTCTCAGAATCCTCCCGGTCTTCATGCTGCTTTTTATACCCTTAAACACTAAGGGGCAGACAGCGGAAGAGTATTTTAAAGAGGGAGCTGAATTGATTGAAAAAGAAGAGTTCCGGGGCGCGATTGAGCAGTTCACCAAAGCAATTGAGCTGGACGGCGATTTTGCGGAAGCTTACAATATGCGCGGATTTGCAAAACTACGTCTGAGAGAGCACAAAGAAGCGCTTCAGGATTTTTACGAGGCGCTGCAACTGAAAGATGACTACGCTGAAGCTTACTTCAACCGAGGGTATACGATGATGGAGATCGGCAATTACCAGGGAGCCCTTCGCGATCTGGATGAGGCTGTTCATCTTGATCCGGAAAACGGAGAGTATTACTACTACAGGGGCAATGCAAACTCGGTGCTGGAAAATCACAGGGATGCCATAGATGACTACACAATGGCAATGGAGCTTAGTGAGGAGGAAACCGGCGATATACTCTATAACAGGGCGGTTTCTTACAATGAGCTGGGTGAGCACGGGAAGGCTGCCGAAGATCTTGAAAAGGCTGTTGAAATGAACCCTTCCCTCGGGGAGGCGCATTTTCTTCTTGGCGTTGTCAATTACGGACTTGGTAATAACAAGGAGGCAATTGACAATTACTCCGAAGCAATAAACCATGACCCCGATAACGAGGACGCCTGGTACAACCGTGGTTACGCCAGGTATAAAACAGGGGATATGGAAGGGGCTGTTGAAGACTATAACAAGGTGATTGAAATGGGGGGAGATTCGGCTGAGGTTTACAATAACAGGGGACTTGCAAAGTCGGAAACCGGGGATTTGGAAGGGGCTGTTGAAGATTACAATGAGGCCCTTGAAATTGACCCCGATTTTCCTATGGCGTATTTTAACCGGGGATTTGCCAATTTTGATATGGGAAATTACCGTGCTGCGGTTGAAGATCTGGAGGTCTACCTGGAAGCGGAGCCGGAGGCTGCCGATGCTTACTATGCAATGGCAAGAGCTTACCGCAGGCTTGATGAGCTTGAAAAGGCAAAGGATCTCTACAACAAGGCAATAGAAATGAGACCGGAAAGCCCTCAGTATTTTTTTCACAGGGGAAGTCTCTATGTTAACGGACTGGATGATCTGGATGCTGCAATATCAGATTTCACAAAAGCCATTGAGCTGAAACCCGATTTCTATGATGCATACAATGCCAGGGCAACTGCATGGATTATGAAAACAGAGTATATGGAGGCTCTGGAAGATGCAACGGCAGCGATAGAGATCAATCCGGAAAACAGTAAGGCCTTCTACAACAGGGGTATAGTAATGCTCAGGATTGAAGATCATTACAGTGCAATAAATGACCTTACAAGGGCCATTGAGCTGGAGCCCGGTTTTGGAAGGGCACATTTTTACCGGGGGGTTGCACACATGGAGCATGGTTTTACAGAAGAGGCATGTAAGGATTTCAATTCTGCCCTTGAGCTGGGTATTTTACAGGCCGACAGTCTTATACAGGAGATCTGCAAATGATTGGTCCGGACAATTAAGGCTGAGACTTCTAAAACAGACCTCCTTCTTTTCCCCATGAGGCCCATGAGGGGTGGAAGACAATTATCAAAGAATAAGCCCTCCCATCAGAAAATAAGCCCTCCCCCTGATATGTGGGCTCAAAATGGATAAATTATCAGGGGGAGAGCTTAGCTTATCTTTTGATAAGCAAATCGTTCCTTAGCGGAAAGCCTGGCTTATCTTTTTAATAAGCAAATAGTTCCTTTTCGTCTTAATCCGTTTCCTGTCCCAAAAGCAGTCCGTTAAAAAGCAGCTTGTAGGTTGCTCCCGTGGAGGCTCTGAACAGTGGACTGAAACTGTAGAGCAGCAGCTGGCCTTTGTTTTTTTCCAGCCAAACAAGTGCGGCCTGCTTTGAAAGAAGGTCTTCGTTTTCGGCAAATCCGCTCATTAGTATCCCTTCTTCCGGGAATGATGCCACAACCCTTCTGTCAATGTCAAAGTAGGGCAAAGAGGTGGCAAATATGGTGTTACCGCGATGGAACACACCTGTCTGCTCAGGCATCCCGTAAGTCACAGGATGATCCTTTTTCAAATCAACCTTAAGAAGCGAGCCGGTTATGCTAAATCCCTGGTTGGAGAGGTTGCCGGCTACATCCCTTACGGGGAAATCGAAATACTCGGTTTCCCCGTCTCTTTCAAATGAGAGCTCCCCGAGGAATAAATCGGTGGAACGGCACCAGGACAAAACAACGCCCCCGTTATTAATAAAGGAGATGACATTCTCCTTCCCCTCACTTTCCATTCCCTCGTTATAGGGAGGGGGATAGCGGCTGATCCTCGTGCCTGTAAGAGCCGAAGTGCGCTGGTCGGGAAATATTACAACATCAAAACCCTCTTCAAGGTCGGCCTCCTTCAGTTCAGCCGGACGCAGAACTTCATAGGGTATATCATAGGTGTCAAACACATACCTTGTCCACCCTGCATCCATATCATGGAACCAGCTTTCAACAAGTGCTATGCGCGGAATTTCAAGATCCGATGCCGGAGGGTTGACTGTCTCCCTTATAAATACAGGCGAAACCTTAAGTTCGTCAATTATTTGATTAAGCCCTTTTTGCTGCTCGATATAGAAGCCTCCCTTTCCATATGTTTCACCCTCAATATGAAACTGTGAATTTAGCCTTTTTACATCCAGGCCGAGCCTGGAGGCCATGAAGGCAGCCTTGTAGCTTTCATTATTGGTTGCGGGGAAAAGAACGGCACGGTAATCATTCGGGGGCTCCTGGCGAAGGGAATAAGGCATATCCACTACCCTTAACATATCGGAGGTTATGGCATGGAGCTCATTTACCTCTACAGCTTCTACTCCGTTATGCAGTGGGAGCGACCAGGAGGTGATGTCATAGGGCATTATCATTTCGCCGTCTTTTGTGAAATGGCGGACGGGAAAATCCTGGGCTTCCATAACCTCCTTTATGAAGGCACGGTAGGGCTGGGCAAGCGAAACAACTATATCTCCGGCTGAAAAACGTCTGTTGTCAATGTGCACCTCTTTTGTAAGACGCTGAACTTCTACCCCGTGCCTGTCGAGAAGATTGACCAGTTTTACCATCTCACTCTGATCGTGCTGTTCAATGGGCATTATAAAATAATGGGGAGCCTTTTCACGGCCTCTTTCTATCTCCCTTCTGGTGTGCTCGTTGCGGTGCCGGAGGATCTCCTCCCTGTGTTTGGCAGCGGTGCGCAAATATGACATTGTGTTCTCCACTTCATATTCAACTATGTCAGACAGATGCCACCATCCGCCCGGCCAGGGGTCGGGCATGTTAATGCTTATATCGTATTCCGAGAGACCTTTACCGGAAACCGACAGCTCACCGGGTTCAATATAAATGGGTGTAGCACCGTTCACACTGGCGGCCTCGGATAACATACTGACCACGCCTTTCCACAAACCGGTGTAAGTAGCACCCGGCCAGTAACTGTCGAAGTGATAATTAACCGAAATACCTTTCAGTCCGGCCTCGGTCATATCGGTCAGTGCCCTGGAGCCGAAAACCCTCATCCAGTTCCATATGCCGGGCTGGACATTTTCCGCTATCGGGTCATGGGGAGGGGAAATAAAGTAACGCGGACCGGTCGAGCCCATCTGGTGCTTTTCAACCATAACCTGCGGATACCATTCGGTGCTGTAAATGCGTGCGACCGCCTGATTTTCGCTTTGGGTAAGGGTTACAAAATCACGGTTAATATTGTGGCCCACATACTTATGGTAAACCCCGGGCATAGAGGCACCCTCGTATTGTGTGTCTTTGTAACTGTGGTAATTGTCAACTATCATATCCATACCGTCGGGATTGTGACAGGGAACGAACATGTAGACCGCGTCGTCGAGCATTTCTTCAACTTCCGGGTCTTCTGATGTTATCAGCTCATAGGTTATAAGTGGAGCCGCCTGGGAGGGTCCGACCTCGGTTGAATGCATCGAAAGGGTGAAAAGGAAAAAGACCCTTCCCTTCTCCACAAGGTCATCCCTTTCAGCCTGCGATAGCTCACCCTCGGTAGCCAGCCGGCGGTTTATCTCCTTTAGCTCCTGCAGCCGGCTTATATTCTCCTGAGAAGATACAAATGCCACGTATATGGGCTGGCCGAATTCTGACTCGCCCGCCTTTTCCATATGCATCATAGGCGACTTCTCTTCTACCTCCTCCAAATACTCCATAAGGCTCCAGTAGTTGAACAGTTGCCTGTCCTCACCGGGTGTGTAGCCAAAATAGGACTCAGGAGTGGGTATCTGCTGTGCAATAACCGCTTTGCCGCAGCAAAAAACCGTAAAAATTAAAATGAAACCGGTAATTGATAATTTCAATTTTTTTGTTATCCTGAAGTTTTTCATCTGTATTAAGTATAATTAAAAAATTGTTTAATAATATGTTATACTTCCTTAATTTAAGTTATTCGGCTTTTCAATTTCCAGACTCTCTTTTTTTGTATAAAAATTCTTATATTATGCATTAAGTGTTTCTCCTTCGGATTTGCCGATTATAACCGAACAGCAGATATCGCTCCATACATTGGTTCCTGTGCGGAACATATCAACAATCCTGTCAACGGCCAAAACGAGCCCCACCCCCTCAAGAGGCAACCCCACCGCAGAGAGCACAATTGTTATCATCACCAGTCCAGCCATGGGAATTCCTGCCGAACCTACGGAAGCAAGCAGCGATGTGAGTACGACTATCACCTGTTCCGCCACGGTAAGATCAACACCGTATGCCTGGGCAATGAACAAGACTGCAACACATTCGTAAAGTGCTGCCCCGTCCATATTGATAGTCGCCCCCAGAGGCAGGGTAAAACTGCTTACCTTGTTTGAGACCCCCGAGTTATTCCTTACCGATTCCATCGTAAGAGGCAGTGTCGCATTGGAGGAGGAGGTTGTAAAGGCAGTGATCAGCGGGGTGCGTGAAAGCATGAAATGTCTGTAAGGACTTGATTTGCTTATAAGTTTCACAATAAGAGGCAAAGTAATAAAGGCATGAATCAAAATGCCGCCAACCACAACAACCATGTACATACCAAGACTGCTTACCATTTCATGTAAATTGTCCTGCAAAGCAACCCTGTGGGCTATCAGTCCGAATATGCCAAGCGGGGTGAATCTTATCACAAAGAGTGTAAGCTTCATTATCACCTCAAGTACGGCCTTGAAAAAATCGGTCAGAATCGTACGATGCTTCTGTGAGGTTTTTGTAATGAAAAAGCCGAAAAGCAAAGCAAAAAAGATAACCGAAAGCAATTCCGTATTGTTGGTAAAGGATTCAAAAATATTTTCAGGCACTATCTGCAAAAGTGTTTCCCTGAAAGTGTGTTCACCTACATCCAGGTCCACATCTTTTTGCAGTTCCATATCGATACCAACACCGGGCCTGAATATGTTAACAAGTACCAGTCCGGTTAATATGGCAACCGTGCTGGTGCCCAGGTAATAACCCATGGTTTTCAGTCCAAGCTTCCCGATGTTTTTGGCATTGCCGATATTTGCTATACCAGTAACAATGGAGCAGAATACAAGTGGAATTATTATCATCCTGAGGGCTCTGAGAAAAACATCCCCCATCCAGCTTACATATCCAACATAATCTTCAAGAAAAATACCGTAAAAAACGGCCAAAACAAGAGCTATAAGAATTTGCCAGTGCAATTGGATCCTTCCCATATAATTAAAGATTGTTCTGGTAAGACATAGTAAAGATCAGATTTTTCAAATAAACCTCAATAATAATAAGAATTTTTTTAATCAGCATATTTAAAAAAAATTAATGATCATTTAAGATTAACTTTGCAGCCAAGCTTTATTTGGCTTAAAGAATAAACGGTTTTGTAAAAATTTTTTAAATTTACACGTTTAGCTACTTCAACCTGAATTCCAATCGAGATGATTATTAGGATATTATGCTTGAGCTTGTTCTGTATTACTTTTGCTTCGGTCGCAAGCGCTCAAAATGACCGGATATTGCTTGAAGTTGGCAATTCCCGCTTTGAAATGGAAGATTACAGCGGAGCCATTGAGGCATACACTCTTGCAATTGAGATAAACCCGGAGCTGGCTTTGGCATATAACAACCGGGGAATGGTAAAATCAAGACTGGATGATCACAAGGGGGCCATAGAAGATTTTGACAAGGCCATTGAGACCGACCCCGAATTTTTGCCCGCTTACCTTAACCGTGCAGCTTCCTGGTATAGTCTCGGGGAGTATCATAACGCCATTGATGATTACACGGAAGCCATAGAGCTTGATCCCGAAAATGAGGTGGCCTATTACGGCAGAGGATTGGCACATGTACAAATAAAGTATTTCGTGGGAGCGTGCGAAGACCTCCAAAAAGCTGTTGAACTGGGTTATGAAAAAGCCATAGAGCTACATGAAAAGCATTGCAAATAAAAAAGCCGGAAAAAATTTCCGGCCCTGTCTTTTGATATCACTCCCGGGTATATCCCTCCCGGATAAAATTTAAGGAAACATCCTGTGTGACCTGCTCCCGAAAACATTTTGCCTGCCCCCGAAGGGCGAATGATACGGAGAAGTGCCCTCAGTAACCGTTACCCCGGCGCCAAAATGAAGCCTGTCATTTATGCTGTAATCCAGCTTCATTGATGCACCCTGCCTGGAGTAGTTCAGCGCTGGGTTAAGCGGCTGGTTTCTCACCTGCATGTTGCCTTCTTCATGAAAAATAAGTCCTGATATTGTAAGGTTTTCGTTCACATTGTATTTGCCGGCTGCAAAAACGGAATGACTGCCGGATTGGCTCATACCCCCGGATCCGTCCCTGAGAACAACAGAACGGGGCGCCTGATTTCCGGTTGAGAAGGTTCCCCCCACGGTAAGTGAAAGGCCGGAGTCAAAATTATAGCTGACCGAAGGTGAGATATAGCTGTTCACCATCGAGTTGCCCCTTGCGAAACTTGTAACACCGGTTCCGATTTCAAGTCTTGTATCAATGTTGTCGCTGTTGGTGAAAAGAGAACCCGACTGGAGGGGACTTTGTCCCAGGAGTCCTCCCTGGCCTAAAATGCTGCCCTGACCCAAAACGGGAGCCGAAGCTATTAGTAAGGCAACAAACGCAGCTGTAATTTTTTTTCTCATACCGGATGATTTAAAATGTACGTATGTTTTCACAACTTATAACGAAAGGAGCCGTAATTTATTGTATGACCCGCCGGGGAGTTCTCACGAACTTTTTCAGCCAGCCGCTTCCTTGTCATAACGGTTAACCTTGAGCACGCCTCTCAACTTTGAAAGCTTTGCCATAAGCATATCCAGCCGTGCCTTGTCAGGCACCAGAACTTTTATGACACCCTCAAACATTCCCTCATGGGAATTTATGTTGATTGTGCGCATATTGATCTTCATATCTCCGGATATTACATCCGAAATCCTGTTTACAACACCCACCTCATCTACACCCGTTATCCTGAGAGTCACCTGGAACGATGCACTGCCAGCCTTTCCTGTCCACCGCGCCGAAATTATCCTGTATTGGTATCTTGAATATAATTGTGATGCATTGGGACAACCGGCACGGTGTATCTTAATCCCGTCCGAAACGCTCACAAAACCGAAAATATCATCCCCGTAAACCGGATTGCAGCATTTAGCCAGCTTATAGTCTACATTGGCAATAGCATCGTCAATTACAAGAACATCATCGGTTGACTTGTATTTGTGTGACTTTTCTTCAGATTGTTCAGCAGGCTGGCTCTCTGCGACTAAATCTTTTTCTTCGGCTTCCCTGCTTGTTATGAACTCTTTAATATCGGCCGGGTCAATTCTCCCTGATCCTATCAGATAATAAAAATCAAGTGAAGTTTTCGCCTTGTAATATTTCATCAGCTTATTTATAAGCTTATCGGTCAACTCTATTTTCCAGTTCTTCATACGCCTGCCCAGTAACTCCCTTCCCATTTCCGCATCTTTTTGCTTTTCCTCCCTGAGGCTCTGCCTTATCCTGTTTTTGGCTTTTGAGGTTACAACATAATTGAGCCAGTCGATTTTGGGCTTTTGGTTTTTCATGGTAATTACAGAAACCTGGTCGCCATTCTTCAATACCTGCTTTATGGATGCATTCTTCTTGTTGACCCTGGCGCCTGCACATTTTACCCCAAGATCGGTGTGAACATCAAAGGCAAAATCCAGAACAGTCGCCCCGGCGGGAAACCTTTTCAGGTCTCCCTGGGGTGTAAAGACAAAAACCTCCTTTGAATAAAGGTTAAGCTTGAAATTTTCGATTATCTCCCTGGCATTTTGTCCGGGATCCTGCAATATTTCCCTTATCTGCTCAAGCCAGAGATCAATGTTTTTCTCACTTTTCCCTCCCTTGTACCTCCAGTGGGCGGCAAGCCCCTTCTCGGCAATCTCGTTCATGCGGGACGTGCGTATCTGAACTTCCACGAATTTACCGCCTGGTCCGACCACAGTTGTATGAAGAGATTCATAGCCGTTTGATTTGGGTACAGATATCCAGTCGCGCAACCTGTTGGGATTTGGCTGGTAATGGTCAGTTACTATGGAATAAACACGCCAGCAATCCGATTTTTCATTTTGGGGAAGTGAATTGAGAATAATGCGGATTGCAAAAATATCGTATATCTCATCAAATTCGGCATCCTGTTTTTTCATCTTGCTCCATATGGAATAAACCGATTTTGTGCGGGCCTTTATCTCAAAATTAAAATTCTGTCTCTCAAGCTCTTTACTTAGGGGTTCGGTGAATGTTCTTATAAAACGGTTACGTGCTGTTGTTGTATGTTTAAGTTTTTGCCTTATGTTATTGTAGGCTTCGCTGTTTGTGAATTTCATTGAAAGATCCTCAAGCTCGGTCTTTATGTTATAAAGACCAAGCCGGTGGGCTATCGGGGCATAAAGATAAAATGTCTCAGTGGCTATTCTTAAGCGTTCATTTTCGGGTGAATGGTGAAGGTATCTCATGTTATCCAGCCTGTCGGCTATTTTGATAAGTATGACACGCATGTCGTCAGACAAGGACAGAAGCAGCTTCCTGAAGTTCTCGGCCTGCAGCGATGTTTTTTCGGTCGATAACCCGGAAATTTTGGTAAGTCCATTCACAATGGTCTTTACCGCTTTACCGTAGTTTTTCTCTATTTCATTGAGTGAAACCCCTCCATCCTTAACTGTTTCATGAAGCAATGCGGCTATAAGGGAAGTGGGACCCAGTCCGATCTCCCCGGCCACTATTCTTGCAACATTTAACGGATGCAGAATATAAGGTTCCCCCGAATGGCGCTTTTTGCCGGCATGGGCAAGTACAGCCTTGTTGAAAGCGGATCGTAAACTTTTTTGTTCCTCTTTGTTTATCCTGTCGCTGCATGAACGCAGCAATCCCCTGTACCTGTTGGCTATGGTTTTCTTTTCCGAGGGAGAGAGTTGCTCTGAGATCGTTTTACCGTTCATTATGCAGTTGTTTCATTTGACACTTCCCCTACAATGATGCCCATCTGGACCTCCTGTTTAATTAACGTTTGCAAAAAAGAAAAGATTATAAAATCATCCCTTGCAAAAGGGAATAGTGTGTGAGAGTAATCGAGTAGGTAGGGGGATTACTCCCCCGCCCTCTCACACCACCGGGCATACTTTCGTACACGGCGGTTTCCTTAAATTATTTAACCTAACGTAATT
>Ga0207421_10001431_pt1 | contig 30725 bp, 24 predicted proteins | sample SodLakKL_010_SED_4_FD_187542 | JGI IMG/M metagenome (GOLD analysis project Ga0207421, IMG submission 187542) | Alkaline sediment microbial communities from Lake Tanatar, Kulunda Steppe, Russia - 8KL_010_SED (SPAdes) (version 2) | ecosystem: Environmental > Aquatic > Non-marine Saline and...
CCCCCTTCGCATCTGCACGTCGCGCTCCCACGCGGGTGTGGCGGCGTACGTTCCGGTTCGTCGCGGCCCTCGTGGTGGTTGTGGCGATCGTCTGGGCCGCCGTGATCGGTGCGTTGTGGGTGTACGCGTGGTTCCAGCTGGGTGGGCTCGACCTGAGTGCGACCGAGGATGGGCAGGCCTCCCTGGGCAGCGTGGGTGCGCAGGCCCCCGACGGTGCGACGACGGTGCTCGTGGCGCTGACCGAGACCCGTGATCCGACGGTCCCGGGTGAGCCCGATCTCGCCGGACCCGTCGCGATCGTGCAGTTCGGTGGCGGTCGACAGGTTCCGGCGGTACTCCTCCTGCCGACCGACCTGCCAGTCAGCGTGGAAGGGCTCGGCTCGGCCCCTCTTGACGAGGTCCACCTCGAAGGCGGCGAGGACCTTCTTGCACGCGCGGTCATCGATTACGCCGAGGTCCGGATCGACCACGTCGTGAGCCTGACCGTCGATGCACTGCCGGGTCTGGTCGATGTCCTGGGGGATTTCGAGCTCTGTACGACGACCACCTGCACACCGGCCTCTGCCGACGAGGTTCGGGCGATCCAGAACCTCGATGATCCGGACGAGCTGGTCGAGGGGCTGACGAGCACACTGCGGGGGATCGGAGCGGTCATGGATACCGGTTCCGTGATCCGCTCACCGCTCTCCGCCAAGCGTGCGATCGATGTCGTTGCCGACGAGGTCCGGACGGATTTCTCGCTCCGAGGGGCGGTGTTGCTCGACCTCGCGGAGGCCTTCGCGCAGATCGGACGGCCCGAGGTCGATGAGATCCCGCTCTTCCGGAACCCGAACACGGGGGAACTCGTCCCACTCGAGGAGCCGGTGATGGTCCGGTTCGAACGTCTGCGTGACGGGTCGTCGCTGGCGGACGCGGTCGAGGAGGACGATGTGGAGGGGATGGTCACCGAGATGGTCCAGGTCGCCGTTCTCAACGGCGCCGGCACGGCTGGCCTGGCGGCGGAGATCCAGGCGCGCCTGCAGGCCGAGGGGTTCGACGTGATCGGGACGGGCAACGCTCCGACGTTCGGCCGCTCCCGGACCGTGGTCTCGTATGCTCCGGAGCCGATGACGACCGAGGTGGCTGCGGTCGTGCTCGCCGAGCAACTCGGTGGGGCGCAGTTGGAGGCGCTCGATCAGCCACCACTTTTCGAAGGTGAACCGGTCGACATCCTCGTCGTGGTCGGTGAAGACCTCGACACGGACAACGAGTAGGACACGATGGCGGACACCCCCGATGCCCCCGACGATCCTCTCGTCGGTGCCTGGGACCCGACGATGCAAGCCGGTCGGCGGGCCCATCCGCTGCTGCGTGGGCTGGGTCTGCTGGGTGTGATGGTGCTCGTCGCGGCCACGGCGGCTGCAACGACCGGTGTGCTGCTGGTCCAACGTGCAGAGGCGTCGTTGACCCGCGTCCCGGTCGGGCAACTCGATGAGGTCGACGACGACGTGACCGGCGTCCCGACCGCCCGCAGCTTCCTCGTGGTCGGCTCCGACGCACGGGACGGATTGTCGGAGGAGGATCTCGGCGAACTGACCCTGGGCTCGCCCGGCGCCTTCGGTGGGCAGCGGGCGGACACCATGATCTACGTGTCGGTGAGTGCCGACCGAGAGACGATCTCGCTCGTGAGCCTCCCGAGGGACCTGTTGGTCCGCGACCATCGCGATCGCCCCGCGAAGCTGACCGACACCTTCGCGGGTGGACCGGATGCCCTGATCGAGGTCGTGCAGTCGAACTTCGGCCTGCCGGTCAACCACTACGCCTCGGTCTCCCTGAACGGATTCATCGAGGTGGTCCGGACCCTGGGTGGGGTCGAGATCTGTCTGGAGGACCCGCTCGTCGATCCCAAGAGCGGTGCGGACTTCGAAGCGGGCTGTCAGCAGATGGATGCCCGGGACTCGTTGGCCTACGTCCGGTCCCGTCGGGGTCCCCGCGCGGACTTCGAACGCATCGACCGGCAACAACGCTTCATCCAGAGCGTGGTGGGCGACCTCGTGTCGGCCCGACGGTTGGCGGATCCGGTCCAGCTCTTCCAACTGGTGGATGACGTCGCGTCCAACGTCGAGACCGACGAGGCGCTCACCCTGAACGAGATGCGGCGCCACGCCGACGAGGCGCGGCGCGTGGTGGCCGACGGGTTCCCGATGACCACGGTGCCCGCCTACAACCAGCGGATCGACGGGCTCGAGTTCATGGTCGCCTACGGGCCCGGCGCGCGGGCGCTGTTCGAGGACCTGCGGGAGGGGCGTCCGATCGCTGACCGTGGTTCCCGGGAGGAACGTGGCGAGACCGTGATCGCGACCTGGTCCGGTGGCCGTGGTGAGGCCAACAGCACCGTGAGCCGGACGTTGAGCTTCGCCGGCTTCCTGCCCGGCGGTGCCGGTCGTGGGCCCGAGGGGACCGACGCCGGGGGCACCACCGTGGTGTACGAGGTGCCGGGTCGGTCCGAGCAGGCCGGGTGGGTCGCAGCGACGCTGGGCGCCGAGGTGCTGCCGCTCCCGGCCGGGGTGGACGCGCCACCGGACGCTGACGTCGTCGTCGCGGTCGGCGACGACGCCACCTCCTGAGCGGGCCCGTGCCAACGCCGCCGGGTGTCGTGCTCGTGACCCACGAGACCTGTGCCGAGGTACTGGGCTGCCTCGGATCGCTGGCCGGAACCGACGTCGTTGAGACCGTGGTGGTCGATACGGGATCGACCGACGGCACGGCGGTGGCGGTCCGCCGTCGGTTCCCGGAGGTCCGGGTCATCGAGTTGGCCAACGCGGGGTTCGGACGGGCGGCGAACACCGGGATGCGGTTGATCGGCAGCGACGTGGTGATCGTCGCCAACGCGGATGTCCGGTTCACCCGTGGGAGCGTCGGTGACCTCGCCCAGGTGCTCGAGGGCGACCCATCGGTCGCGCTGGTCGGGCCGGCGGTGCGCTACCCCGACGGACGTCCCCAGGCGTCCGCCCGCAGGCTCCCGGATCTGGGGACCGCCGTCGGGCACGCGACCTCGAACCGCCTGTGGCCGGCGAACCCGTGGACACGTCGGTATCGAGCCCTCGACGTCGACCCCGATCGGCCCCGCGACACGGACTGGCTGTCCGGCTGCGCCCTGGCCGTGCGGCGGGACGCCTTCGAGGAGGTGGGCGGCTTCGATCCCGGCTACCACCTCTACGTCGAGGATCTGGATCTGGGGGTCCGCCTGCGGGCTGCTGGGTGGCGATCGCGGTACCACCCGGCCGCCGTGGTCCACCACCGGGTCGGGGCGTCGACGTCCCGACGCCGGGGCCGGGCGTTGGTCACCCACGCGCGCAGCCTGGCTCGGTTCCACCGGCGGCACTACCGGGGTCCGGTGCACACGCTGCTGCGTCCGCTGCTGTGGGCGGGACTGGTCGGCTGGGTCGCGGTGACCTGGATGGCCGAGCGCATCATCGGGACGCGTCGCAGTTCGACCGGCGAGCCGACGGACCGTCGGGTCGCTGGCGGAGAGGTGGCCAGGGGAGCAGGCACATGATCGCACCGGTACGGGACGCCATGATCGTGGCTGGCGGCCAGGGGACGCGCCTGCGTCCGCTCACGCTGACCACACCCAAGCCACTGCTGCCGCTCTGCGGGCTGCCGTTCCTGAGCGGGGTCATCCGCAACCTCGCCGCCATCGGGGTCGATCGGGTGCTGCTGGTGGTCGGCAGGGACCCGTCGCCGTTCATGGTCCTGCGAGCCGATGCGGCTGCGTTCGGCGTCACCGTCGAGGCCGTGCCCGAACCCGAGCCGTTGGACACGGCCGGCGGGGTGCGGGCCGCGCTCGATCAGGTGCGCGGGACCTTCCTCGTCCTCAACGGGGACATCCTCACCGGGCTCGATCTGGCCCATCTGATCGATGCCCACCGGACATCGCGGGCGACGGCCACCCTGTCGCTCACCCGGGTCGAGGACACCTCGGCCTTCGGTGTCTGTGTCCTCGAGGGAACGCGGATCACGGACTTCGTGGAGAAACCGCCGCCCGGCAGCCTGCCGGGGCAGGATGCGGTGAACGCGGGTACCTACGTGCTCGAGCCCGAGGCGTTGGCCCGCTTCCCGCTCGGACGTCTCAGCTTCGAGCGGCAGGTCTTCCCCGGACTCGTCGAGGCCGGCGATATGGTGCAGGGGGTCGTGTCCGATGCCGTGTGGGCGGATCTGGGCACCCCTCGGCGCCTGCTCGACGGGCAACGGATGGTCCTGGATGGTGGGATCGAGTGGCCGGCGCCGAGCCCGGTCCTGGCGGACACGGATGCGGCCCGCCGACGCAGCGACATCGAGGTGGCGTCATCGGCCGAGATCCGCGGGCCCGTCAGCCTGTTGCCCGGCACCAGCATCGCTGCGGGAGCGACGGTCGGCCCCCACGTCGTGATCGGATCCGGCAGCTGGGTCGGTCGGGGGACGAGCATCCGGGACAGCCTGCTGCTCGACGGGTGCATGATCGGTTCGGACGTCGAGGTCGAGGCGGCACTGCTCGGCCACCGGGTCGTGATCGGCGACCGGGTGCGCTTACGGGGTGAGGTGGTCGTCGGCGACGGTGAGCGCGTCCCGGATGACGCGGCCCCGGAGCCGGGGAGTCGGCTGCCCGACTGACCGGCGGTGGGTCGTGTCTGGCCCCTGTGCTACAAGGGTCGTAGGCTGTCCGCGGGACTCCAACCAGCGGGCTGATCACAGCTCCGCCGGGCCTGGAGCGGTACGGACGTGTAGGAAACGGGGAGGTGATCGGTGGCCACGGTCGATGGAGCGCTGCCCGATCAGCTCATCCAGCGATCGAGTCTCCGACTGGGCGAGCGCTGGCGTGCCCGCGAACTGTTGGTCCAACTCGTGCGCAAGGAACTGAAGGTCCGGTACCGCAACTCCTCGCTGGGGTTCCTGTGGTCGATGCTCACGCCCGCCTTGATGACGGTCGTCTTCACCGTCATCTTCACCCTGGTGGTCCCGGTTCCCGTGGACGCGTTCCCGGCGTTCTTCCTCGCGGGGTACCTGCTGTGGCAGTTCTTCCAGAACTCCTGTCAGGGCGCGATCCACTCGGTGGTGGGCAACGCCGACCTCGTGAAGAAGGTGTACTTCCCGCGTGAGGTGCTGCCCCTGTCCCACGTGCTCGCGCAGCTGATCCACCTGCTGCTGGCCATGCTCGTGATCTCGCCCTACCTGATCGCGACCCGGGGTCTCGGCGTCCTGGTGTACCTCCCGGCGACCCTGCTGGCGGTCGTGCTCCTGGCGGTGTTCACCTCGGGTGTCGCGATGTGGCTGGCTGGCGTCAACGTGGTCTTCCGGGACCTGCAGGAACTGTTCGTCGTGATGTTCCTGGTCTGGTTCTACGCCACGCCCGTGCTGTACCCGTTGGCCCTGGTCAAGTCGCGGCTGGGGACCGACCATCTCCTGGTGACGTTCTTGCAACTGAACCCGATGACCTGGTTCGTCGAGGTCTTCCGCACGCCGTTGTACGGGGCGGTGCAGGTCGCCTCGTCGAGCAGCGATGGGCCGATCACCTCCGTGCCGCCGACCCTGCCCGACCTGCGCGGGCTCGCGATCGCCGCGGCCTGGGCGCTGGTCGTCTTCGTCGGTGGCTACATCGTGTTCCTCCGTCGCGCCCGCACCTTCGCGAAGGAGGTGTGACGTGACCGAGCGCCGCTCCTTCGGGCAACTCGCCGGCCTGGAGATCGACCCGTCACGTCCGGCGATCACGATGCAGGGGGTCAGCGAACGGTTCCGGCTGTACCACGAGCGCCCCGTCGGCCTGAAGGAACGCCTCTACCGGATGCGTCGGGCGTCGTACACGGAGTTCAACGCCCTGGAACGGGTGTCGTTCATGGTGGACCACGGCGAGTCGGTCGCCGTCATCGGGCACAACGGGTCCGGCAAGTCGACGCTCCTCAAGCTGCTGGCGCGGATCCTGCCCCCGGACGAGGGCCGGGTCGCGACCAACGGCCGGGTGGCGTCGCTCCTGGAACTGGGTGCCGGCTTCCACGGCGATCTGACCGGACGCGAGAACATCTACCTCAACGGCGCGATCCTCGGGTTGGCACGCTCCCAGATCGACGACCGGTTCGATGAGATCGTCGACTTCTCCGGGATCCGGCCCCTGCTGGACACCGCGGTCCGCACCTACTCGTCCGGCCTGTACGTCCGGCTGGGCTTCGCCATCGCGGTGACGGTCGATCCGGACATCCTGCTGGTCGATGAGGTGCTGGCCGTCGGCGATGCGGAGTTCCAGGCGAAGTCGCTCGCGCGGATGCGGCGTTTCAAGCAGGACGGCAAGACCGTGGTGCTCGTCAGCCACGACCTCGACGCCGTGACGGAGATGTGCGAGCGGGCGATCCTGCTCGATCGCGGCAGGGTGGCGTTCGACGGACCCGTGGACGAGGCGGTGGATCGGTACCGGCAGCGGATCGCGCGGGTCGCCGGCATCGAGGTGGCGTCGGCCGGTGATGCCATCCCGGTCGCCGTCGAGGATGCCAGCCTGGTCACGGTCGGTGGGGACCCGGTGTCCGAGGTGGCAGCTTCCGGTGCGCTCGCGTTGCAGGTCCGGTTCACCGCGGTCGAACGGCTGGAGGCCTGCAACGTGAGCATGTCGGTCGCCGACGGGTCGGACAGACCGATCTACGAGTTCCACACCCGTCTGCAGGGCGTCGGTGTCGGCCCCTTGGAGCCGGGGGAATCGGCGATGGTCGAGTTGCGCTTCGCCGCTCCCCGACGCGCCGGTCAGTACACGGTGTCGGTCACGGTCACCGACGCCGGAGAGACACCCGCCTGGGGGGCGGTACCGATCTCGTCCAGCCTGCAGGTCGCACCGACCGCCGTCGGGTCCGATCGCGTGGACCTGGCGGCATCCGCGGCGGTGCTGGACGGTCCCGCGCGCAGCATCGGCGATGTGGCGGACATCCTGCACGGTGGCGAGTCCGGTCCGCAGCAGGGACGTCGGGAGGCATGACCGACGCCAGGGTCGCGGTCGTCGTGGTGAGCTGGAACACGGTCCACCTGCTCGGTGCCTGCCTGCAGGCCTACGAGCGCCAGGACCATGATGAGCTGGAGATCGTGGTGGTCGACAACGCCTCGACCGACGGGTCCCGGGAACTGCTCGATGCGGCCCTGCATCGGTCCCGCCGACATCCGCTCCGCGTCATCCACCAACCGGAGAACCGAGGTTTCGCTGGTGCGGTCAACGATGCCCTGGCCGTCATCGACGCACCGATCGTGGGGTTCTCGAACGTCGATGTCGTGCCGTCGCCGACCCTGATCTCCACCGCCTCGGCCACGCTGCTCGCCGCGCCGCGGCGTGGGACCGTGCAGCCCAAGCTGGTCCGGGCGGTGTCCGCTCCCGGCGGCGGTGATGTCCTGGACACGGCGGGTCACGTGCTGACCTCGGCGCGCCTGGTGCGCAACCGCGGCGAGGGAGAGCGGGACCGCGGACAGCATGACGAGCCGGGACCGATCTTCGGTGCGTCAGGTGCCCTGGTGCTGCACCGTCGCGAGATGCTGGACGATGTCGCCTGGCGTCGTCCGGAGGGCACGCTCGAGGTACTCACCGAGGACCTGTTCGCGTTCTTCGAGGACGTCGAGCTCGACTGGCGGGCACGGCTGCTGGGCTGGGATGCCTGGTACGAACCGGCTGCGGTCGCGACCCACGAACGCGGCGGCATCGGGATGCGGCGGACCGTGACCGTGGAGGCGCTGAACTACACCAACCGACTGCTGGTGGTCGCGACGTGCGATGACGCCGCGTCCCTGCTGCGGGCGCTGCCGCTCATCGTGCTGACGACCGGCCTGAAGACCGTCGACCTGCTGCTCACCGAGCCCGGGGCCGTGCTCCCGGCGCTGCGGAGGTTCGCACTGGTCGGTCGAGCCCGTCGTCGCCGGCGCCAACTGCTGCAGCGGGCGACGCGCACACCGGGGGAGGTCGTCGCCACCTGGGTCGAGCCCTTCGGCTTCGGCGCCTGGATCGGTGCGTGGTGGCAGCGGGTCCGTGGCCGGGCGCTCGGGGTGACGCGCCCGACCGACCGGTGAGCCAGCGGTTCCTGGACACCGGCGGAGGCTGACCGGCTGGCTCGGTCAGCTGTCGTCGCCGGACTCCAGCTCCTCGAGCTCCTCGAGTTCCTCCTCGGTGAGCTCCTCTTCGACGGGCTCGTTGCCGCCGGTCGGTGCCTCATCCTCGGTGGTGTCCGGAACCTCGCGGTCGTCGTAGGCCATCACCTCGGATGGGAACGGCGCGATCGTGCGCTCCGGACCGATGCCGCGGGTGCCGTAGTGGTCCAGGACGAACGAGTTGGCGACGTCCTCGTCCCACTCGTCACAGTCCATCGCCGTGCCCCAGGCGCGGAACGCGATCGCCTTGCCGGAGGAGATGCCCGGGTCCTCGAACGGCGCGGACATGATGCCGACCCCCGCCTGGCTACGACGGAAGCCGTTGTCGTTGAGCAGTTCGGCCCAGTCGCCGATGTCGCCGGCGGTCGACTGGTCGATCGCGTCCGGATCCCACCAGGCGATGATGGTGCCGTGCTCGAGGTTGTGCGTGGTCGCGAACTCGCTGATCTGGCTGCTGGCCGCGGCCGTCACCGGGTGGGTCCCCGGTGTGTGGGGTCCGGAGTGGGTGGGCCGGGTGTCGGTGAAGATCGAGTCGAGGTTCGGCGCCTGGTTGGCGTCGATGTGGCTGCGGTCCGGCAGTGGCTGACGTTCGGCCAGGATCTCGCAGCCGGCGGCGTCGCGACGCTCGTCGACCTCGTCCGCCGCGACCACGATCGCGCCATCGAGGGAGGGCGTCCCGCCGACCAGGGCCTGGATCACAACGGCGGCCACGACCCCGACGATGGCGAAGGTGATCAGACCGTTCTTGATCTGGCCGCGCTTGCGTGTGGCGGCCTGTTCGGCCTCCTTGCGCTTCCGCTCTTCGCGGGCCAGGGCCCGACGTTCCTTGTTCGTGAGGCGCTCGCGCTCAGCCACAGGTGGATCCTCATGGTTCGGGGGTGATAGCGGGTGGGGCAGAAACAACCCCTGAGGGGCAGGAGATCATCCCGGGTGTGCCGCGGTGGTGATGGCTGCTCTGGTCGTCTGACCCGGGCCGCGCGGCAAGCGTCGAGGGTACCGGGGTGGCGCGCCGGCTCAGCCCGTTTGCGGCGATGGCGCGGTGCCTCGGTCACCGGTCCAGGAGGAGCCCGTCGATCTCTATCGGCGGCCGCGGCGGAGGGGGCGCGGCTGGCCAGCCGATCGCGACCGTGCCGAGCGGTTGGTGCCGGGCATCGAGGTCGAGCGCCTGCCGCACCGTGGGGGCGCAGAACGCGGTGGAGGACATCCATGCGGCGCCGAGCCCGTGTGCGGCGAGCACGATCTGCAGGTTGGCGAGGGCGGCGCCGCCGCTGAGCATGAAGAGGTCGCGTTCGGCCGTGGTGCGGCGCTCGTCCGGGTAGTGGTGGGCGCCGTCGAGGACGACGAACGGCACGAGCAGTTCGGGTGCGTCGCGCAGGACCCGGTTGGACCCGTCGAGGCGGCGTTGGATCACGCCGGGGTCGACCCCGTCCGCGGTCAGGTCCGCGCGCCAACGTTCGGCCATCGCGTCCAACAGGTGCGCTCGGGTGTCGTCGGTGAGGCGGATGAAGCGCCACGGCCGGGTGTGGTGTGGTGCGGCGGCGGTGGCGGCGGCGCGAACCGCGGCTTCGAGGGCGGCCGGTGGGACCGCCCGCTCTGGATCGAACCGTCGGATGGTCCGTCGTCGGCTCACGGCCTGCTCGGCCGCCGTCGGACCACCGGCCGGGAACAGATCTTCGGCAAGGTCGCGGACGAGGTCGGCGCCCGTCCCCGAGGTGCCGGCTGCCAGTCCACGGAGCAACACGAACGGGGTGCCGCTGGCCTTGGTCCGTACGAGGTCCGCGGCGGCAGCCGCCTCATCGGCGACGGCTGCCTCGGTCACCTCCAGCGCGCGGCCATCGAGGTCGACGCCGCCACGTTCGTCGCGGAGGGCCGGGGTGCCAGCGATGCCCAGTGCGACCTCGGTCTGGCCCAGCCGCCAGGGACGTCCGAACGTGTCGGTGATGATGATCCCGAGGTCCACACCGAGGCGGTCCGCGAGTGTCTGCCGAAGGCGTGTGGCGGACGCGTCGGGGTCGTCCGGCAGCAGCAGGGCCTGGCCGCCGGCCACGTTGGAGGCGTCGATCCCGCCGTTCGCGGTCACGAAGCCGTGCGGCGTCCGCGTCACGACCACCTGGGGGGCGTCAGCGACGATCGCGGAGGCCTGCTGGCGCGCCAGGGCGCGTTGTGCGGCACGGGGGTCTCCGGAGGCGTCGGGGGGCAGGGCGACCGTGGCGCCCTCGACCAGGCTGACGACCTTGGAGGCGACACAGACGACGTCGCCGGCCGCGAACGTGATCCCCGCCAGATCGGCGGCGGCGATGATGCCCGCCGCCAGGTCGTCGCCGGCGGTGAAGCGGTGGGTCGTCGGCAGCGCGAGCACCTCGAGGTGGCCGGGTGGAGGTGCCAGGGGATCGCCGCTGGCGGGACGCGTCATCGCCTGGACCCTGACGCGAGCTCGAGGCAGGTGCGGGCGAGGGCGGCCGCGACGTCCGGGTCGTCCATCAGCGTGTCCGTGGCGGTACAGGCCACCCCGGTCGCGGTGACGTCCGCCACCTGGTCGGCGTCCCGATCGTCGATCACCCAGGCGTCCAACAGGTCGCCGTAGTGGCTGGCCACGCCGCGGGCCGAGACCTCCGTACCCGCCTGGGGCAGCAGACGGTGGGCCATGCCGCGGACCACCTCGCCGCCGATGATGGGTGAGACCCCGACCACGGGTGCGGGGGTCTGGTGCAGAGCCTCGCGGATGCCGGGGATCGCCAGGATCGTGTCGATGGACACGATCGGGTTGGACGGGGCGAGGATCACAACATCCGCATCCAGCAGCGCCTCGACGACTCCCGGTGCGGGTTGGGCGGATCCGGCACCGGCCAGGTGTGTGCCCGTCACCTCCGGGGCTCCTCGTTCTCGGACCCAGTACTCCTGGAAGTGCAGGTCGCGGCCGTCTGCTGTGGTGATGCGGGTCTCGACCCGGTCGTCGGTCGCGGGGAGCAGGTTGACGGGCACGTCGAAGGCCGCGCTGACCTCGGCGGTGATCGCGGACAGGGGGGCGCCCGCGTGCAACCGCATGGAGCGGTGGAGGTGGACCGCCAGGTCCCGGTCGCCCAGCGTGAACCAGTCATCGTGTCCGAATCGCGCCAGCTCCGCCGCCACGGTGAAACGCTCGTCGGCCCGTCCCCACTGTTGGTCGGGGTGCACGACGCCGCCGAGCCAGTAGGTGATGGAGTCGAGGTCCGGGCAGATCCGCAGGCCGAAGCGGTCGAGGTCGTCGCCGACGTTCACGATGGCGACCACCTCGGCGGGGTCGACGGTGCCGATCAGGCCCCGCAGGAAGCGGGCCGCCCCGACGCCGCCGGCCAACACGGTGTACATCCACGCTCCTGTGGGTCGTCGGCTGCCGGGCAGGCCGGCAGCGTAGGCCGGACGGGGCGGAGCTACGCTCCTGCCACCCGATGAGGATGTTGATGTGGCAGACGATGCACGTGTCGGACCCCCGGTCGAGGTGCTCGAGCGTCTGCGGCCGCGTGCGCTGAAGCGGTCCGAGGACGGGCGCACGCTGACCCGTGACGAGGCGGCGTCGTTGTTGACGTGTCGCGGTGAGGATCTGGACCGCCTGCTGTCCATCGCGTCACGGGTGCGGGACGCCGCTCCCTGGTACCGGGAGGGTGCGTGGGGACGGACCGAGGACGGTCGGCAACGCGTGACCTACTCGCGCAAGGTCTTCGTCCCGCTGACGCACCTGTGCCGGGACACCTGTGGCTACTGCACGTTCGCGTGGCCACCGAAGAAGGAGATGCCGGCGTTCCTGTCGCCCGAGCAGGTGCTCGACATCGCGCGGAAGGGCCAGCAGGCTGGGTGCAAGGAGGTGCTGTTCACGCTCGGTGACCAGCCCGAGAAGCGCTATCCGGCGGCCCGCGAGTGGTTGGCGGCACGGGGCTACGACACGACCCTGGAGTACCTGCGTGCCGTCTCGATCCAGGTGATCGAGGAGACCGGCCTGCTGCCACACCTGAACCCCGGGGTGATGAGCTGGGCGGACCTGGCGACGCTCAAGCAGGTCGCACCGTCGATGGGCATCATGCTCGAATCCACCTCGGAGCGGTTGCTGGCCAAGGGCGAGGCGCACTTCAACTCGCCGGACAAGGACCCGGCGGTCCGCCTGGCGACCATCGAGGACGCGGGACGCCTGTCGGTGCCCTTCACCTCGGGGCTGTTGATCGGGATCGGCGAGACCCTGCCGGAGCGCATCGACACGTTGCTCGCACTCCGCGATGCGCAGCGGCGGTACGGCCATCTGCAGGAGGTCATCGTCCAGAACTTCCGGGCGAAGCCGGACACCGCGATGCGCGATCACCCGGAACCCGACCTCGAGGATCTGCTCGTCACCGTCGCGACGGCGCGGATCGTGCTGGGACCGACGGTGCACCTGCAGGCGCCGCCGAACCTGTCGCCGGGGGTGTACGGGCGCATCCTGGATGCCGGCATCGATGACTGGGGCGGCGTGTCGCCGATCACCCCTGATCATGTGAACCCGGAGGCGCCGTGGCCGCAGCTCGAGCAGTTGGCGGCCGAGTCGGCGGCTCGGGGCTTCGAGCTCTCCGAGCGGTTGTGTGTCTACCCGGAGCAGGTCACCACCCCCGATCCGTGGCTGGCCGGCAGGATGCGTGGACCGGTCGCCGCCCTGGCGACCCCGGACGGGTTGGCACGCCCCGGTTGGATTCCCGAGCCACACCCGTGGCAGGACCCGGAGGTCGTCTCGGTCGAACTGACCGCCGAGATGGCACAGGTCATCGACGGCGACGGGTCGGGTGCCTCGGCCGCTGACGGTCGCAACGCGCGGTCCGCGCAGGGGCAGGACGATGTGCACCGCGCGGTCTACGGCGACCTGCACGTGATCGCCAACGGGGTGCTGGCCGCCAACGCTCCGCGGTCCGAGGGGCCGGCCAGGTCACACATCCGTCCCGAGGTGTCCGCGGCGCTCAGGCGGGCGCAGCGGGGGGTCGTGCTGGACGATGCGGAGGCGTTGCTGCTGTTCGACACGACGGGCGTGGAGTTGGATGCGCTGACGTCGGCGGCCGACGAGGTGCGTCGGGAGATGGTCGGTGACGAGGTCACCTACGTCATCAACCGGAACATCAACTTCACCAACATCTGTTACACGGGCTGCCGGTTCTGCGCCTTCGCGCAGCGGCGCGACGATCCGGACGCCTACAACCTGTCGCTGTCCGAGGTCGCCGACCGTGCGGCGGATGCCTGGTCGATCGGAGCGACCGAGGTCTGCATGCAGGGGGGCATCCACCCGGACCTTCCCGGCGACTACTACTTCGAGGTGCTGGACGCCGTGACGGCGCGCGTGCCCGGCATGCACGTGCACGCGTTCAGCCCGATGGAGGTCGTCAACGGGGCGACACGTCTGGGGATCTCGATCCGCGAGTGGCTGACCGAGGCCAAGCGCCGGGGGCTCGGCTCGGTCCCGGGGACGGCAGCGGAGATCCTGGACGACGAGGTCCGCTGGGTGTTGACCAAGGGCAAGCTCCCTGCGTCGCAGTGGATCGAGGTGATCACGACCGCCCACGACGTCGGGCTGCCATCGTCGTCCACGATGATGTACGGACACGTGGACGAACCGCGTCACTGGGTCGCGCACATCAAGCTCCTGCGCGGGATCCAGGAGCGCACCGGTGGGTTCACCGAGTTCGTTCCACTGCCGTTCGTGCACCAGCTCGCGCCGATCTACCTGGCCGGTGTGGCGCGGCCGGGGTCGAGCTTCGAGGACGACCGTCGGGTCCATGCGATCGCGCGGCTGCTGCTGCAGGGAGCGATCGATCACGTGCAACTGTCGTGGGTCAAGGTCGGGCTCGAGCGTGCGGTGACCCTGCTCGAGGGAGGCTGTGACGACCTCGGCGGAACCCTGATGGAGGAGACCATCTCGCGGATGGCGGGATCGACGCACGGCATCCGTCAGGAACCCGACGACCTCGCCGCCGTCGCGGTGGCCGCCGGGCGTCCGGCACGCCAGCGCACCACCACCTACGGGCGGGTGGTACCGGCGGAACCGGCGTTCGCCGGACGCTGAGACGCATCGCTCCTGCGCCCACGGGCGGGAACCTGGACAACCCTGCACAGAAACCTGGACAGAAGAGTTGACAAAAGCTATACATCATGTCACGCTTCCCTCGTGAAGGTTCGCACGACCGCCGGCCGGAGCCGGCCTGAGATGCAGACCCGACTCGGCCCACGTGGCCGTCCCGATACGGAGATGACATGGCTGCCGCAGCGTTGCACGTGACCCCGACCAGCACGACCGCCATGGGCGGTGCGCAGGTCTCGAGCCCCCGGACCGATCGAGCGGTGGCCGACGAGCTGCTCGTTCGCGTCGGCCAGGGGGATGAGCGGGCGTTCGCTGAGCTGTTCGAGCGGATCTCATCGCAGGTCCTCGGGGTCTCCCTGCGCGTCCTGCGGGATCGGGCGATCGCCGAAGAGGTCTCCCAGGAGGTCATGGTGGAGGTCTGGAAGAAGGCGGACCGGTTCGACCCCGACCGCGGGTCGGCGAGCGGATGGATCACCACGCTGACCCACCGGCGTGCCGTGGATCGGGTGCGTAGCGAGCAGGCGGGACGCGACCGTGACGACCGGGTCTCGCGTCGCGACGAGCCCCGGGCGTTCGACTCGGTCGCCGATGAGGTCGCGGTGCGGCTCGACCACTGGCAGGTGCGCCAGGCGCTCTCGTCCCTGACCGATCGTCAGCGAGAGGCCATCGAACTGGCCTACTTCGGCGGGCACACCTACCGCGACGTCGCACGGGTGCTCGACATCCCGGAAGGCACCGCGAAATCGCGGCTCCGTGACGGGCTCCTGCGCCTGCGCGAGTCGCTCGAAGAGCTCGTCTGAGCCCGAGATCGACGGGTCCTCCGACAAGCTCCCCCCGCACGAGACCGCGCCACGACCCCAACGGGTCGTGGCGCTTCTCGTCGTTGGACACCACCGGTAGTGGTCTGGCCTTGACCGCAGGCCGCCCTTGCGCCAGAATGACGCCGGTGTAGTTCCATCACTGTCGATCGCGAGGAACATCTTGGGTGCCATCGCTGAGCTCACGACGAAGCTCGCATTCGATGCGGATGATCGCGCGTGGATGCTCGAAGCCACGTGTCTCGACGCCGACCCTGAGGCGTTCTTCCCGGAGAAGGGTGGTTCGACGCGCGAGGCCAAGCGCATCTGTGGTGCCTGCCCGGTGCGTTCCGATTGCCTCGACTACGCACTGACCCACGAGGAGCGCTTCGGTATCTGGGGAGGGCTCTCCGAGCGTGAGCGTCGACGCGCGAAGCGGCTCACGGCCTGACGAACGTAGGAGCGCCCTGACGACCGTGGGGCCTGAGCGCCTGGCGCGCCTGGGGACGTGGCCGTCCGGCCTCCGCGGTCTGAGTCGCTCAGACCCGCTGTGGTAGCGTCCGTCGTCGCTTCGGTGCGGATCCGTCGCGCGGGTCTCGCTCATCGCGTGATGTCCCCGAGCAGCCGGTGCGCGACGTGGTGCGCTGGCGGTGCCACGTCCTCGAATCCCCAGGAGCCAGCCCACTGTGCAGGTCACCGCTGTGTCGCGCGTGCTCGTCGTGCTCGTCGCGCACGACGGCGTCACCTGGCTGCCACGGACCCTCGATGCGCTGGCGGCGCAGACCCATCGGAACCTCGAGGTCCTCGCGGTCGACAACGGCAGTACCGATGGCTCGCGCGAACTGCTGTTGGACCGGCTGGGTCACGGGTCGGTCCTGGTCGCAGATCGCGACCTCGGGTTCGGTGCGGCCGTCTCGATGGCGCTCGATGCCTACCACGGCGATGCCGCGCTGATCTGGCTGCTCCACGATGACCTCGCGGCTGTGCCGGAGGCACTCGAGCACCTCGTTACGGCGCTGGACGAGGACCCTCGGCTGGCGATGGTGGGGCCGAAGCTGCTGGACTGGGACGACCCTGACCGGCTGCAGTCCGTCGGCTGGACCATCGACCTCACCGGGCGCGCCGACTCCGGGGTCGACCCGGGTGAGCTCGATCAGGGACAGTGGGATCAGCAGCGGCGGGTGTTGTACGTCTCGACCGCGGGCATGCTGGTCCGCCGTGACGTGTTCGAGCGGCTGGGCCGTTTCGACCGCCGCTACCACGTCTTCCGCGACGACCTCGATCTGTGCTGGCGGGCCTGGCTCGCGGGCTACGAGGTCGAGGTGATCCCCGCAGCGACCGGTGAGCACGTCGCCGCGGCCTCGACCTATGTGCGTCTGGGCCAGACCCGCTTCATCGGGCCGCGGTACTTCGCCGAACGCAACACCCTCGCGACCCTGATCAAGAACTACACCGCGGGGCGACTGCCGGTCGTGCTCCTGCTGTACATCCTGGTCGGGCTCGCCAAGGTCGTTGGCTTCGTGCTCACACGCCGGTTCTCCGACGCCTGGCAGACGGTGCGGGCCTGGCTCTGGAACATCGTGCACCTGCGTGAGACGCTCCGGCTACGCGGGCGCTCCGTGGCCGTGCGCCAACGCTCCGATCGTGAACTCCGGGAGCTCTTCGGTCGGGTCTCGCCGCGGATCCGGGCCTACGTCGAGGCGATCGCCGATTGGATCGCCGGGGGCGATCATCCCGTCGCCCCCGCGGAAGCGCTCCGCGAGGGCGAGGAACCCCTCGTCGTCGAACCATCGCTCAAGCGGGTCGTGCGGCGGGTCAAGCAACGACCGGTGTTGGTCGCGAGCCTGCTGCTGGTGGCGCTCATCGGCATCGGTGCCTGGCCGCTCCTGCTGGGCGAAGAACTCCGAGGTGGTCAGCTGGCCCCGTGGCCGGACACCGCCACGGCGTTCCTCACCGACTACACCTCCGGCTGGTCGCAGGCTGCAGCGTTCGGGACCAGTGCCGATCCGAGCCCGGCACAGGCGTTGCTCGGTCTGCTCCAGTTGCTCGTCGGTGGGAGCAGCCTGCTCGCCCCCCGGGTCCTGTTGTTCGGCAGCGTCCTGGTGGCGTGGATCCTGGCGCTCCGGGCGGCCCAGGTCTACTCGCGTCGCCGTCTGCCCAGGGTCGTGGCCGCGTCGGCCTACGTCCTGTCCCCACCCGCGCTCGCGGCGCTCGCCACCGGCCAGGTCGGTGCGCTGGTACTGCTGGCGGTGTTCCCCGGCATCGTTGCGGCCGGCATCACCCTCTCCCGTCGCCGGACGCCGCCCGCGCGTGCCTGGCGCTCGGTGTCCGCCGTTGCCCTGTTGACCGCACTTGCGGCAGCCTTCGAACCCGTCGTGCTGGTCGTGGTGACCGTGGTCGGCACCCTGATGATCGTCGGTTCGCTGGTAGCCAACGCCGGGTCGGGCTGGCAGCGTGCGTTGGCCATCCGCGTCGTCGCGGCGACGGTCGGCGCGTGGGTGCTGTTGCTGCCCTGGAGCCTGCAACTGCTGGAACCCGACGGGCCCCTTCGTGGTGTGAGTGGGGAGGTCGTCGGTGGCGAGCTGTGGCGCTGGTTGTTCCTGAGCCCGGACCTCATCGGGTTCCCCGGCATCCTGGCCGGCGTCGGGTTCGTGCTGGCCGGGATCCTCGGTCTGCTCGTGAGCCTTCCTCGCGCCCCTGGTCTCCTGATCGCCCTGTGGGTCGCGGCACTGGCAGGCGCGGTCGGGGCGTGGTGGCTCGGCCGGACCGGGGGCGTGACCTGGCCCGGGTTGCCGCTGATCGTGACGGCTGCGGCGTTCGCCGGTCTGTTCGCATTGGCCTTCGCGTCCGCCCAGGCGTCGTTGTCCCGGTTCTCCTTCGGATGGCGCCAGATCGCCGCCGGCACCACCGCCGTGGCGGTTGCACTGAGCCTCGGCGTGGTCGCGTTCGATCTGGTGCGCGGACCGTGGGATGCGTACGCGGTCGACGACCCGGCACTGCCGGCGTTCCTGACTCTCGACGCCGACCAGGAGCCGGGGTTCCGGGTCCTCGTCCTCGCGGAGACGTCGGACGACGTGCGTTGGGAGGTCGTCCCGGGGTCCGGAGAGACGATGGCCGCGTTCGGGGTCCCGTCGTCACCGGCGCTCGACCAGATCGAGGGGCGCGTGATCGACATGCTGGACCGCGAGGATCCACAGGCCATGGCCCGCCTGGGCGCCCTGGGGGTCCGCTACGTCCTGGTGCCCTCCGGCGCGAGCGGTGAGCAGCTGGATGCGTCGCTGCGCAGACAGATCGGCATCGAGCCCCGTCCGCTCTCCGACGGTCGGTTGTTCCGAGTCGAACAGGTGCTGCCGCCGGTGTCCGTGGTTGCCACCGACGACGTTGCGTACCTCCTGGATCGCGGAGTGCTTCCGGAGGGTGCGCAGCCGCAGGAACTCCGGCAGGACGACCAGGGGATCTGGACCGGTCGTGCCGGCCAGGGCGGGTCGGTGGTCATCGCCGATGCGCAGGACCCGGGTTGGGTGGCTTCCGGTGACGGCAGTTCCCTGTCGCGGACCACGGGCGAGCCCACCGTCCTGGACGGTGTGGAGGCCCACACGACGGTGCAGGTTCGCCACGAGGGTCGTGAAGCACGTCGTCTCGCCGTGACGGGTCAGGTCCTGGCGTTGTTGCTGGTGATCTCGTTGGCGCTGCGGCCCCCGGATTTCGCCCGACGGCCGGACGATGATGTGGACGACGACACGGCCGAGCGGCTGCCGACCGGCCTGTGGAGCTCGGAGGTGGCCCCGTGAGTCGGCGGACCTCCCTGCTCGTTGCCCTGCTGAGCCTCGCGGTCGCTGTCGGGGTCTACGCCGTTGACCTCGTGGTCGAACCCGCCGTCTCCGACCCCGGGCCCAGCGCGGAGGTGACCACGGTCGAACCCGTGGCCGGGAGCTGGGTCTGCCCGGTCGGGGACGCACGCCCCGGCACCGAGATGGTCACCACCGTGGCCCGCCCTCCCTCGAACAGCGCCACACCCAGTGACATCGAGGTGTTCTCGATCGGCAGTGGGCAGCGCAGCCTGGACCGATCCTCGCAGCTGTTCGATGGCGCAGCGCTCACGCATGCGACGACCGAGGGTGACGACACCGTGATGGTGGTGGACTGGCGGGCCGCTCCGGCCGTCGTCCATGGGCAATGGACGCTCGGCAGCGATGCAGAGGACGCAGACGATGCAGACGATCTGCCAGCGGGGATCGTGGCCGGCTCCTGCGTCGAACCGTTCTCGGATCGCTGGATCATCCCGGGCATGGATACCAGTGGGGGCGCGCAGGCCGTCCTGCGGATCGCCAACCCGTTCCCGTCCGATGCGACGATCGCGGTCGGTTTCGTGGCACCCGAGGGCGCGCTGCAGCCCCTCGCCCTGCGGAACCTCTCGGTGCAGGGTCGTGACACCCTGGAGATCGATGTCAACGAGTTCCTCCCGGAGCGTGCCGACCTGGCTGCGGTCGTGACGGTCGCCAGCGGACGGGTCGGGGTGCAGGGCTACCAACTCGTGCGCTCGGCGATCGGGGGGATCGATGGCGTGTCGACCCTCGCGGCTGCGCCTGAGCCATCCGAGGGCTGGACCGTGCCCTGGATCGTCGATGGCGATGACCTGGCCAGCTGGCTGTGGGTGTACAACCCCGGCGACCGACAGGCCCTGGTCGAGCTCACCTACCACACGCCCGACGGGGGCATCGTTCCCGACGGACTCGCCGAGGTGGTCGTCGATCCGGGTGAGCTGCGCCGGGTCGACCTGCGGGGGACCCTGCCGGAGGACCGCAACGTCGTCGCCGTCAGCACACGGTCGGACGGGGCTCCGGTCGTGGTGTCCGCCGCGAACGAGCTCCGCAGCGACGATGAGCAGCGCAGCGGTTTCGCGGTCCAGTTGGGGGCCGCGACACCGGATGTGGCGTGGACCGTCAGCGGTGGCTCGACGACCGATCGGGTCGAGCAGCTGCACATCAGCAACCCGGGTGGATCGTCCGTGACGCTGTCGGTGGACGTGTTCAGTGGGGTGACGGTCCAACGCCCGGACGAGCTGCAGGAGGTGACGATCGAACCGGGCGCGCAACGGGTCCTCGACCTGGACGAGCACCTCGGGGACGTGGATGCCTGGACCGCCTTCGTGACCGCATCGTCGGGTGAGGTCGTCGTCGGGCGGGTGGGCAGCTCCGAGGCGGGGCGCCGCAACCTCGTCGCGGTGCCCGGGGTGCCGTCGTCGGCGTGGCAGACCGAGTCATCGGGCCAGGCGGTCGTTCGGGACGACGGGTTGCTCACGAGGTACGCGACCGCACTGGGGATCGCGCGCGGCGAGCGGCTTCCGACGGCACCTCGGCAACCGGACCCCGACCCCGAACCGCTCCCGGACAGCGAGCTGGAGAACGATGTCGAGGGGCCCGATGACGAACCGCCCGCCGACCCCGACCCCGATGTCGAGGATCCCGACGAGCCGATCGGCGACGATGAGGCCGATGGAGCCAACGGTGACGAGGATCCGGATGAGGCGCCAGACGATGACGGCACCGATGCCGGTGATGACACCGACGCGTCGGTCGGCGCGCGGCTGGACGAGGACCTGTTCGGGCGAACGACCGCCGAGGCGACGGGTGACGAAGATGACGATGGTGACGACGATGCTGATGAGGCGGATGAGAGCTGACGCGGGTCGCTGACGCGCTTCAGCCCCGCTCCGGATCCCCCGGGTCGTCGTCGATCCCGACCTGTCGTGCGATCTGCATCGACAGTGTCTGTCGGACCAGATCACCCAGGTCACGGTGGCTCATCGCCCGGGCTTCGAGCGGCCGTCGGTAGAGCACGAGGCGGTCAGGGAGCCGACCGTGGCCGTCGGACCCTTGCGCGGCCGGTGGCGCGACGTCGTAGCGGCAGAGTGGGACCGCACCATCGGGATCGTGTGGTGTCGCGGGAGGGATGTCCTCGATGGCGACCTCGACCCCGTCGAGGTGGGCGGAGAGCCGGGGTGGCAGGGAGCCGACCGCGTCGGTCACGATCCGTTCGAAGCGGCCGGGGCTGCTCGCCCGGAAGCCGTCCACCGGTCGGCGGCGGCGGTCGCTCAGGGATCGGCGATGACGAGCGTGGCGGTCGGTCATGCTCCGGAGCGTAGTCCCGACCGTGCGCGCCGACGGTGGCTGCCGGACACCTGCTGAATGACAACACTGTCTTGGGTGCGTTAGGTTACCCAAGAAGCTGGGGATCCCTCGCTGGGTCTGTTCGGGGATCCGGTCGGCTGTCGAGCCTGCTTGCCGAATCACATGGGTGTGCTTTATCGTGCCACCGATGATGACCTCCAACGAGCCGGCCCGCGACGTCCCCCAGGACGCCGCGGTCCATCCCTTGTCCCGGGTGGCGCAGCGACCGTGCTCCCGCCCCGGGTGTCCGGCCCCGGCACGAGCCACACTGACCTTCGCGTACGCGCAGCGGCAGGCATGGATCGAACCGTTGCAGGCGACCGACGAGCCGCAGGCCTACGACCTGTGCTCGGGCCACGCATCGCGTACCCGTGCCCCCCACGGTTGGCAGCTGCGCGACCGTCGGTCCGATGACGACCGGCGTCTTGATCCCCCACCCGTCACGCCCTCCGACCTCGGCGGCGAACGCACCGTTGCGGTGCTCGCTGCGGCGTTGCGTGCGGTTCCGGACATCGCTCCCGAGCGCGATGTCCGCTTGCCGCGTGACGTAGAGGTTGACGACGTCGACGCTGGGGCCACCGCAGCCGCCGCGGATCAGCCCGAGCTGGTCGCGCCGGCTGCGGACGGACCGACGCGCCGATCACGCCCCGAGGACGGACCTTCCCCGGTCCTCGGGGCTGATCCGCGTCCGCGGCATCCGCGACCACCGTTGGCGGTCCGCGACGACGTGGGCTGAGTCGCTCCGTCACGGTGTCGCGACAGCCATGTGGGGTGCACCGCTGGCGACGCGAGATCCGTGGTCGTCGAGCCGTGGGGCGTTGCCGACCTCCTCAACCCTGGAGCGTTGTTCCTGTGGTTTCTTGGGTGCCTCCTTCGATACAAGAACCCGTCCGTCTAGGCTCGGACAGGGCCAACACAGCAGGACGGTCGGCGTCGGAGGACGGAGACGGCATGGCGGTGGATCGGGAGTTGATGGCGCGCGTGCGGCGGCTCGATGAGTTCGAACTGCGCCGCCTGCTGATCCTCGTCCGTGGTCTGCTGCTGCACCTCGACGGGCCACCCGGCGAGCAAGAGCCCTCCCTGCCGCCGGGACTCACCTACCGGCAGGAGGAGGTGCAGTGCGGCAAGGCCGCCTGCACACGCTGCCCACACGGGCCCTACTGGTACGCCTACTGGAAGGAGGACGGTCGGACCCGCAAGCGGTACATCGGCCGCCACCTCCCCGGAGAGGACCTCGAGGAGGTCGCACCGGATCTCTGACCGGGATCGGACGGCCGCGGTCCACTAGCGTCGGCCGCCAACCAGAGGATCCAGGTATGGCAGGCGCGTCGGCGATCGATCGTGACATCCTCGACCGTGTCGTCAAGGCCTACGACATCCGGGGTCTCGTCGACGACGAGCTCGGTGTCCGCCTGGTCCGGCAGCTCGGTGCCGCCGCCGCGACGGTCCTGGTCGAGCCCGGAGGTCGGTTCGTGATCGGGCGTGACATGCGACCGTCGTCCCCGGCCTGGGTCGATGCCTTCGTCGACGGCGTGACCGCCGAGGGCGTCGACGTCGTCGACATCGGTCTGGCGTCGACCGATCAGCTGTACTACGCCTCCGGCGTCCTGGGGGCTGCGGGCGCGATGATCACCGCCAGCCACAACCCGCCGACCTACAACGGCATCAAGCTGTGTCGCGCCGGGGCGGTGCCCGTCGCGATCGACTCGGGGCTGGCCGACATCCGGGACCGGGCGACGGCCGGCGGATCGACCGGGGGGTCGGGTGGGGAATCGGGTGGAGCGGCGGTGACCGGCATGCGGGAACACCGGGACCTGTTGCCCGACTTCGCGGCCCACGCCCGCAGCTTCATCGACACCTCGCTGTTGCGGCAGGTGTCGGTGGCGGTCGATGCCGGCAACGGGATGGCCGGGCACATCTGGCCGGCAGTCGTCGAGGGGCTGCCGATCGACACCACCCCCCTCTACTTCGAGCTCGACGGCACCTTCCCGAACCACCCGGCCAACCCGCTGGACCCCGCGAACCTCGAGGATCTGCAGGCCGAGGTCGTCGCCGGGGGGCAGGCGCTCGGCCTCGCGTTCGACGGCGATGCCGACCGCGTCTTCGCCGTGGACGAGCACGGCGCGTCCGTGTCGTCGTCACTCATCGGGGCGGTCGTGGCCGACCGCCTGCTGCTGCGCCATCCGGGGGCGACCGTGCTCCACAACCTCATCTGCTCGCGGACCGTGCCGGAGACCATCCGGCACGCCGGGGGGCAGCCCGTCCGCACCCGCGTCGGGCACTCGTTCATCAAGGAGCGGATGGCCGCGACCGGGGCCATCTTCGCGGTCGAACACTCGGGTCACTTCTACTTCCGCGACAACTTCCGGGCGGACTCCGGGATCATCACCGCCCTCGTCCTGCTGGAGGCCATCGCGGTTGCGGACGCTCCGCTGTCCGAGGTGGTCGCCCCCTACGATCGATACCGAGGTTCGGGCGAGCTGAACCTCGATGTCGCCGACCCGCAGGGAACGATCGACGCGGTGGCCGCTGCCTTCGCCGACCGCGCGGTTGCACACGACACCGAGGATGGGCTCACCGTCGACCTCGACGACCGTTGGTTCAACCTCCGACCCAGCAACACCGAACCGGTCGTCCGCCTGAACGTCGAGGCCGCGAACGCGCACGACCTCGAAGAACTGACCGCTGAGGTCCTCGCCAGCGTGGATGCGGCGACGCGGTGACTCGGACGACCACGAACGCACCAAGGAGTCAGCGATGGCGCTCGACGAACGGCTGATGGAGATCCTGGTCTGTCCGACCTGCCGATCATCCCTGGACCACAAGGAACGTCGGCACGTGCTGGTCTGCGCCGGCTGTGGCCTGCAGTTCCCGGTCCGCGACGGCATCCCGGTGATGCTCGTCGACGAAGCCAAGCCGTCGCGCTGACCGAGGCCCCTGCACTGCAGGGCCTGCCCGGCGGTCGTCCACAGGCTGGCTGCTGATGCGCTGGACGCTCGGGGCGGGCGCTGGTCGGATGTTGCGATGGTGCCCTCCCTCAGCCGGTCCGTCCTCGACCTCTTGGCGCCGTCACGCTGCCTGTCGTGTCGGCGTCGCGCGGCGATGCCGTGGTGCCCGCTCTGCGCCGACGAGGTCCGCGTGTTTCCGGCGGGATGCCAACGGTGTGCCGCCCCACGGGGTCGCGGTCACCCGTGCTGGCCGCCGGACGCTCCCATCGACGGCACGCTCGCCGTCTACGACTACCGCGGTCCGGTGGCCACGGCCGTGGTCACGGCCAAGCTGCACGGCGCGGTCGCCGGCTGGGTGCCGTTGGGCCGTGCGCTCGCGGCGACGGTCGATGCTGAGGCTCCCGACGTCGACCTCGTGACCTGGATCACCACCCCGCGCGTCCGGGTGCGTTCCCGGGGCATCGACCACGCCCGGGTGCTGGCTTCCGCCGTCGCAGACCGGATCGAGCTGCCCCTGGTCGGCGTACTCGGTGCGGTTCCGGGCGGTGACGGGCGCGACCGGTACGAGGCGATCGTCGACCTGCCGGGCAGCAACGTCCTTCTGGTCGACGATGTCGTCACCACGGGCAGCACCGCGGTCCGGGCCGCGACCGCGTTGCGACAGGCCGGCGCCGGGCGCATCGTGCTCGCCGTGCTGGCACGCGCCGGGGCGCATCCGCTGACCGGCGCGCCACGTGAACCGACGGCCAGGATTTCCGGCCCGTCATCGGAGGCTCGGTGATAGCTTGGATCAACGGCCGGGGACATCACTTCCCCGCCTCGCCGATGACCCTGGCCGGGCGCCACGGTGGTTGCGACCACCATGATGCGAAACGGCCCCGCGCTCGGGTCGCACCCCGCAGCACGGGCAGGACCACACCAGCCGGTGTCGGTCAGCAGGTCCGCGCTCCGCTGGGGCGCCGCTGGACGAGGAGGAGTCGTGCAGATCACCGTCAAGGGCAAGAACTGCGATGTCTCGGAGCGCACCCGGGAGGAGGCGATCGCCAAGCTGTCGAAGGTGCGACGTCTGTTCGACCGCTTCATCGACATGGAGGTGGTCTTCTCCGAGGAGACCAACCCGAGGATCACCGACCGGGTGCACTGCGAGGTCGTTCTCCACGCCAAGGGGAAGTACCTCCGGGCATCCGCCTCGGGCCCTGACCACCAGACCGCCATCGATCGCGCGGAGGCCAAGTTGACGCGGCAGGTCCGCAAGCTGAAGACCAAGCTGGTGTCCAAGCCCCGACTCGATGCGGCTGCGCAGCAGGACCAGCAGACGCCGATGTCGGCGTCCGGGCCGACGGCCTGATCTGACGTACCACCGCGGGCCGACCGGTCGGCGTGCGCGTCGTCGCGATACGTCGTCCGGCCGTCCCCGCCTGCGGCGTCGTCGCCGCACCCCGCCCGCTGCAGACCGGGCAGTAGGCTGCGCCTCTGGGCTCAACTCGGAGGGTGCGTGGGCGACGAGCGACTGCGGGTTCTGATCGCGGATGACCACGAGCTGTTCCGACGCGGCCTACGGATGGTGCTGGACGACGAACCCGACATCGAGGTGGTGGCCGAGGCGGGGGACGGTCGCGACGCGGTGGAGCGCGCGCGCGAACACGTGCCGGACGTCGTGGTCCTGGATGTGCGCATGCCGACGGTGTCCGGGATCGATGCGGCCCGGCTGATCCGGGGTGATCAGCCGGGGACCCGCATCCTGATGCTGACGATCTCCGATGAGGAGGACGACCTGTTCGAGGCGGTCAAGGCCGGCGCCAACGGCTACCTGCTCAAGGAGATCTCGATCGACGAGATCGCCGACGCCGTCCGTTCGATCCACGCCGGGCAGTCGCTGATCACCCCGTCGATGGCGTCCAAGCTGTTGACGGAGTTCGCCGAGCTGGTGCGCAAGGAGGAGCCCGTCCCGCAGGACGTGCCCGCCCCACGGCTCACTCCGCGGGAGATGGAGGTGCTCCAGGAACTCGCCAAGGGCCTCAGCAACCGGGATATCGCGCAGTCCCTGTCCATCGCGGAGAACACGGTCAAGAACCACGTCCGCAACATCCTCGAGAAGCTCCACCTGCACTCGCGGATGCAGGCGGTGCTGTACGCGGTCCGACAGAACCTGCTCGACATCGAGTGACCCTGGCCCGGCCGACCGTGCCGAGGTCCATCGCCGGGCGCCCACCATGGGTATCGAGCCGAACGTGGCATACCATCGCCAGCGGTGTGCAACCCGTCACGACCCGCCACCGCTTCGACGCGACGAAAAGATCACCCGATGGCTCTCCTCGACAAGGTTCTGCGTGCCGGCGAAGGCCGCAAAGCCAAGGAACTGCAGAAGGTCGTCGACGCTGTCAACGACCTCGCTGATGAGACCGCAGCGCTCTCCGACGCCGAACTGCGCGGCAAGACCGATGAGTTCCGTGCCCGGCTGGCCGATGGTGAGGATGTCGACGACCTCCAGGTCGAGGCTTTCGCCGTGGTCCGCGAAGCCGCCGCGCGGGTCCTGCTGGAGCGTCCCTACGACGTGCAGGTGTTCGGTGGTGCGGCGCTCCACGACGACAACATCGCGGAGATGAAGACCGGTGAGGGCAAGACGCTGACCTCGACGATGCCGGTCTACCTCAACGCGTTGGCGGGTAACGGTGTGCACATCGTCACGGTGAACGAGTACCTGGCCAAGCGTGACGCGGCCTGGATGGGGCGGGTGCACGGGTTCCTCGGGCTGACGGTCGATGTCGTGTTCTCCGGGCAGACCAAGGAGGCCAAGCGCGAGGCCTACCGCGCCGACATCACCTACGGCACCAACAACGAGTTCGGCTTCGACTACCTCCGTGACAACATGGCGCTCGACAAGGCCAAGCAGGTCCAGCGCGGCCACTACATGGCCCTGATCGACGAGGTCGACTCGATCCTGGTCGACGAGGCCCGGACGCCGTTGATCATCTCCGGTCCGGCCGAGCAGTCCGCGGACCTCTACCGGATCTTCGCGCGTCGGGTGGCCCCGAACCTCACGAAGGGCGAGGAAGGGGATCAGCCCGGTGAGGCGACCGGGGACTACGTCATCGACGAGGCCAAACGCACCGTCGCGGTCACCGAGGAGGGCATCACCAAGGTCGAGAAGCTCCTGGGGGTCGGCAACCTCTACGAGTCGGTCAACACCCCGCTGATCCACCACCTGAACAACTCGCTGAAGGCCAAGGATCTCTACAAGCGCGACCGCGAGTACATCGTCACCGACGGCGAGGTCAACATCGTCGACGAGAACACCGGACGCGTCCTGTCGGGTCGTCGCTACTCGGAGGGGTTGCACCAGGCCATCGAGGCCAAGGAGGGCGTCGAGGTCAAGGCGGAGAACCAGACGCTGGCGACCATCACCCTGCAGAACTACTACCGGACCTACGAGAAGCTGGCCGGGATGACGGGAACGGCCAAGACCGAGGAGGTCGAGTTCCTCGAGATCTACGAACTGGGCGTCGTCGAGGTCCCGACCAACAAGCCGGTGATCCGCGATGACCGGCCCGACCTGATCTTCAAGTCGGAGGAAGCCAAGTTCAACGCTGTCGCCGAGGAGATCGAGGAGCGACACGGCGAGGGGCAGCCGATCCTGATCGGGACGACGTCGGTCGACAAGTCGGAGCACCTGGCGAAGCTGCTCACCAAGATGGGGGTCAAGCACGAGGTCCTCAACGCCAAGAACCACGCCCGCGAGGCCGACATCGTCGCGCAGGCCGGTCGCCTGGGTGCGGTGACCGTGTCGACCAACATGGCCGGTCGTGGAACCGACATCGTGCTGGGCGGCAACGCCGAGGAGATGGCGCGGATGGAGGCCGCCGAGCTTCCGCCCGAAGCGACGGAGGAGGAGCGACAGGCTGCCTACGACGCCGCCGTGAAGCGCCTGGGCGCGGACAACAAGGCGGAGGGCCAGAAGGTCAAGGAGCTCGGTGGCCTGTTGGTGATCGGCACCGAACGTCACGAATCGCGACGGGTCGACAACCAGCTGCGAGGCCGCTCGGGTCGGCAGGGTGACCCCGGGGCCAGCCGGTTCTTCCTCAGCCTCGAAGACGACCTCATGCGGCTGTTCAACGCCTCCGCGGTCGACAAGATCATGACCCGGCTCAAGATCCCGGACGACGTCCCGATCGAGCACAAGTGGGTGTCCAAGGCCGTCGCGAACGCGCAGGGCCAGGTCGAGAGCCTCAACTTCGACCGGCGCAAGAACGTGCTCAAGTACGACGACGTGATGAACGAGCAGCGCAAGGTCATCTACGGCCAGCGCCAGCGGCTGTTGGAGGGCGACGAGGATGACGTCGAGGAGCTCGCGCTGAAGTACCTCGATGACGCGCTCACCGAGCTGATCGACGAGCACTGCCCGAAGGGGGTCTACCCGGAGGACTGGGACCTCGACGGGCTCGCCACCCGGCTCGAGCAGGTCTACGACACCACGATCGACCTGACGGCGCTGGACCTCGACGAGACCGATCGTGACGGCCTGCTCGAGGACATCATCTCCGATGCCGAGGATGCCTATGACCGGCGGATCGAGGAGGTCGGCGGCGACTCGGTCATGCGCGAGATCGAACGCCGCGTCGTCCTGTCCGTCGTCGACCGCAAGTGGCGTGAGCACCTCTACGAGATGGACGCGCTGCGGGACGGCATCGGCCTGCGGTCGGTCGGGCAGCGCGACCCGCTCACCGAGTACCAGCGCGAGGCGTACGACTCCTTCGTCGGCATGATGTCCGGCGTGAAGGAGGAGGCGGTGACCTACTTCTTCCGGCTGCCCGTCAAGCGTGATGAGGGCGGCGAGGGAGACGCTGGCGGCGACGGGGGCGGCTCGCCATCCTCGCCATCCGGTGGGCCGAGCGTCACGGCCGGGTCCGCGGCGGCGACCGCGACCAGCATGCCGACGATCGGCAGTCAGTCAGACGGTTCGGTGACCACCAGCGAGGACGACACGGCCCGGCGCGACGTGGCGGCGGCGATCCCGCTCGAGGAGCGCGGCGACGAACAGCGCCTGACCTACCAGTCCGGTGGTGGATCCGCCGTGGCAGCCGCGTCCGGTCGAACGACCGACGCGCGGGGTCGTGAGGTCGAGCGGCGGGACGACGGGTCGACGCAGCGGACGGTCGCTGCGGGATCGACCTACAAGAAGGACGAGGACGAGGTCGGCCGCAACGAGCCCTGTCCGTGCGGCAGCGGAGCGAAGTACAAGAAGTGTCACGGCGCCCCCAACTGACGCGACCCTGATCGTCGTTGGCGTGCGAGCTCTTCGTCGCGGGCCTCGTCGAAGGCATCGCGTGGTGGTCCCGTCGGCCGGGGAAGTGACGCCGTCGTCAGGGGGCTCAGGCCCGCTTCCGGTGCGGTGAGTTCCACGGCCCGCCACGCACCACGATGCTGCTCGAGGCGGACCGCGACGGCGGTCGTCCGACCGTCACGCTCGACGAGGACCGCCCCCTCGTAGACGTCTGCCAGGGGGCGGCAGGCGATCACGCGTCCGATGCGGATGCACGGGGCGCCATCGAGGATGGGACGGCGAGGTAGTTGCGCCAGCAGACGTCGGCGGAGAGCCGGCGCGACCAGCGGGCTGAGTTGCGCGAAGGGGCGTCGGCCGTGTCGGACCTCGAGCCAGACCCGGACCAGCAGGCGGGCCAGGCGATCGGGATCCGGTGCGGTGGCCTTGCGGGGCGTGGCGCGTGACGCCTGCGTTGCGGTCGATGGCGGTGCGGGGCTCACGGATCGACCTCCTGCTGATCATCGGCCGGCACGTCGGGGGGCACGTCGGAGGGCGTGCCGGGCGGCACGTCGGGGGGCAGGTCGGGCGGCGTGTCGGGCGGCGTGGCCGCGGACGATGCGGGCACGTGTCCCGCCACCTCGAACCCCTGGCCGGTCCACCGCAGCCAGACGGGACCGTCGATCGGCTGACCATCGGCGGTGCGTGCGGTGATGTGGGCCCGCCATGGCCAGTGATCGGTGCGTTCCAGCGCGGTCACCTCGATGTCCTGGAGACCGGCGGCCCGCAGGCCGGTGACAGCCGCCTCGAACCACGCGGGGTCCGTCTGGGGCTCGGCGGGCAGGTCCCCCGAGCGCAGGTCGGGGGTCGGCAACCACCACGGCTCGTCCACCGGATGCACCCGCCCGTCGGTGGTCGCCAGGGGGACGGCGACCCGTCGGGTGTCGACCCGCAGTCCCTCTGGGCTCTCGCGCAGCAGCACGGCGAGGACGGTGACGACGGCCAGGTGGGGGTCGTGCCGGTCGATCGCCTCGACAACGACATGCTCGGCGTAGCTCGACGGATCGGTGGGAGTCAGTCCCGGGACGTCCAGGTGTGGGGACACGCCGGTCAGCCAAGCCCGCGCGACCACCGTCGCGACCGCCGCCAGGGAGTCCCTGGTCGACAGCTCCGTCCCGATATCGGCCAGGGTGGTTCCGGCGTCGTGGGGGTGCCGGATCGGCGTGTCGACCTCCGTGTCGAGGCGGTCCGCTGCCGACGGGGCCGGTGGGACCGGTGGGGCGGGCGCCGAGTCCGACGACGGGACGGCAGTGGTTGTGGTTCCGGCTTGCGTGTCGGCGGCCGCGGATGGCGGCGAAGCGG
>Ga0207421_10001432_pt1 | contig 30707 bp, 29 predicted proteins | sample SodLakKL_010_SED_4_FD_187542 | JGI IMG/M metagenome (GOLD analysis project Ga0207421, IMG submission 187542) | Alkaline sediment microbial communities from Lake Tanatar, Kulunda Steppe, Russia - 8KL_010_SED (SPAdes) (version 2) | ecosystem: Environmental > Aquatic > Non-marine Saline and...
TTCAATTGATGTAGACTTTTCAATAAAAGACACATATATAATGGCAACTGTTATTGTTAAATCTACAGGTAAAACAGGTGTTGAGATGGAAGCTCTAACTGGCGTTTCAATTGCCTTATTAACTATTTGGGATATGGTTAAATCTATAGAAAAAGATAGTAAAGGAAATTACCCTAATACCGAAATAAATGGAATTAAAGTAGAAGAAAAGATAAAAGAATCTTTTTAAAAAGATAGTATGATTAAAGGTAAAAAAAAGAGGGATAAATATTGCAAATAATTGGAGGTCCTGCTTCACAAATGCTTGCTTCTAGAATAGCAAGAGAGTTGAATGTAAATGTATCACTATGTGAATTTACTAAATTCCCAGATGGTGAGTTATATACACGTATTGTGGATGATATAGCAGAAGAAGTAACTATAATTCAAAGCATTGTGAAAGATTCAGATTTAATTAATCTTTTACAGCTAATAGACTCCTGTGAAAGCTCAAAAAGGATTAATGTAGTTATTCCATATATGGGGTATTCTCGCCAAGATAAAAAATTTAAACACGGGGAGCCAATTAGCTCACGGGCAATTGCAAATACTATAAACGCTGATTGTGTTTTTACTGTAAATATTCATGAAAAAAGTACACTTGATTACTTTAGCTGTAAAGCAATTGATATTGATGCATCATCACTAATTGGGGATAAGATAGTATCACTTGATCTAGAAAAACCTTTACTAATTGCGCCGGACGAAGGAGCTTTAGAGTTAGCAAAAAAAGTATCTGAATATATAGATGTTGAATTTGATTATTTAGAAAAAACTAGAATCAGTGGTGATAAAGTTACTATTAAGACTAAAAAAATAGATGTAACAGGAAGAGATATTATTTTGATTGATGATATGATCTCTACTGGAGGGACGATGGCGGAATCAATCAGAATTCTTAGTGAACAACGTGCAAATGATGTTTATTTAATGTGTATTCATCCTGTACTTGCCAAAAACGCTGTATTAAGGCTATTTAATGCGGGTGTAAAAGATATTTTTGCAACTGACTCAATAGAAACTGCCCAAAGTTCTATAAGTTTATCTCCAATACTTTCAAACTATATTCTGTAGAATGACTTTACTTGAGATGTAACTGGCGTAATCTATATGAAAGACTAGAGGTGATGATAGTATATATGCCAATACCTGAGAAATGTCCACTAGATAACATATCCGAATGCAAGAAAAAAAAGTGTCATCTATTTCATGTTGATTGGAGATCAGGAGATGAAAATTGCTCTATAGGGTATAGCTATACACATAAAGTTCTAAGCTCAAAAAAGAATTTAGTAACTGATACTTATGCGGAAAAGATAAAATGTAAAAAAAAAGAAAATCAAATAGAAAGTGTTCACTCTAAAATTAAGGGGAAAGACCTCAAAAACTCAAGTGAAATTCCAATATCTTTAGATAAAAATGTAACCCTTACTAAAAAAGGTAAAAACTCTTCAGAAACAAGTCCAATAAAGGGTAATAATAAAAAAGCAAATATTGAGGATATTATGGAATTAGATTTGCCTGAAAATTATGAACATAAATTTTGGGATGGGAAAAACTAACTGATTAAAATGAAGTCGTGTGATTTAGAAGATGTTTTTCATAAATTGTTAAATGAATTTGGTCCGCAGGGTTGGTGGCCTGCACATTCAAAATTTGAAATTGTTATTGGTGCTATTCTGACTCAACAAACAAAGTGGACTAATGTAGAAAGGGCCATAGCTCAACTTAAAGCACTTGGGCTATTAGATTGCAAGAACCTTTCAAAAGCTAATATTCAACAAATTGAAGGGATTATATATTGTTGTGGATTTTATCGTCAAAAAGCGTATAGATTGAAAAAAGCTGCTGAATACTTTAATCAAAGAAATGGTGATATTTTTAAACAAAATATATACGATTTGAGAAGAGAACTTTTATCTTTAGAAGGCATAGGGGAAGAAACTGCCGACTCTATAATTTTATATGCTGCGGAAAAACCCAAGTTCGTGATCGATGCATATACTAAAAGAATGTTATCATGTATGGGTATCGAAGGGGACTACAACTACTTACAGTTATTGTTTGAAGATTCATTACCAACAGATGTAGAAATTTATAAAGAATACCATGCGTTAATAGTTAGATTTGGTAAAGAGTACTGCACAAGAAAAAGATGTAATGAGTGCATGGTAAAAAACTAATTTAATTAAATTTACGCAAAGGAATCTCTTGGAAATACTCATAAAAATGTATTCTGAAATCTATAAATCAAGTCAACTTATTGACAAATACTCATTCTATTTATGTTTTTAAGTAGCACTTCCTTTGTATCTATTTTATATTTCACTCTGATATTTGCTTTTGACCTTAAATTTGATTAGAAGTACACTAAATCGACAAAGACAAGTAAATCAAGTTACAAAAACAAGGGCAGCTATTACTGTTGTCCACTTCCCATTTTGATCTCCTTTAGATGCTTGGCATATATGGCTAGTGTCAATTATATGTCCACTAGCTTTGTACACGTGCTCTCTTTCATGCCAAGCAGAATCAATATTAAATTCAATTCCGAACGTAGTTGCTAACATTGTTGCTGCAAGATCTTCTGCATAAATACCCGCTGTTTTTTCATTTTCTCCAAATGAATAATGTTCAGATATGTATCCATAATTATTCTCGTTTACTGGAATTGCATTTCCGATGGCAGCTGCTAAAGTTCTATATGGCTCATTAGTTTCACACTTTGCAAGAACACAATGAACAATTTCTCCAGGCTCTAACTCTTTAATTCCTTGTTCTTTAGGGATTATTTTACAATTAGGTGGCAAAATACTGGAAACACTAACAAGGTTATATTTTTCAATACCTGCATCTCTTAAAGCAAGCTCAAAAGACGCTAACTTGTCATTATGCACTCCAAGTCCTTTTGTTAAAAAAGCTTTCTTTGGAACCATAGTCATTACATAAACTCTAATATGAATTAAATAGTTTGCTTTCTTATTTCATTTGATTAGTATTAAGTCATATATGATATGTAAAAGCTAAGAATAAATCCAAATATGTTTTTTGCATTAGATAAATATATTAAATGCTTAATTTATGTGAACTAAGGATTGAGACATGAATTTAAATTAATTCAATTATTTTGTACGATAAGGTGAAATAAATGGCAGAAGTTACCCACTGGGCAGATATTGTAGCTGATGAAGTTTCAAATAAACATGAAAAGAATGTAGTTGCTACCGGCATAACTCCATCTGGACATATACATATTGGTAATATGAGGGAAGTTGTAACTGCGGATGCAGTATATAAGTCGCTAAATGACAAAATGCATGAAACCACTCTAATCTATCTTGCAGATAATTTTGACCCTCTAAGAAAAGTTTACCCTTTTTTACCTGAACATTATTCAAAGTATGTGGGAAATCCGATTTCAGAAATACCTTGCCCTTGTGGGGAATGTTCTAACTATGCTGAGCACTTTGTAAAGCCATTTTTAGTTTCTATGGAAAAACTAGGCATAGAACCTAAAGTCTATAGAGCTGATGAATTATACAAAAGTGGTTATTATACTGAAGCTATAAAAGATGCACTTGTTAACAAAGATAATATTGCAAAAATTCTAACTGAAACCTCTGGTAGAGAACCTAAAGATGAATGGAGTCCCTTTAATGCAATCTGTAGAGCTTGCGGGAAAATGACATCTACAAAGGTAATTAGTTTTGACGTGGACAAAGAAACTGTTGACTACATCTGTGAATGTGGATTTTCAGGATCCGTTTCAATGCAAGGAGGAGGAAAACTTAATTGGAGAGTTGACTGGCCTGCAAGATGGAAAATTTTAGGTGTGACAGTAGAACCCTTTGGAAAAGACCATGCTTCAAGAGGTGGATCATATGATACCGGGAAAAGAATTGCTAAAGAGATTTTCAACTATGAACCACCCTATCCAATAGTCTACGAGTGGATAATGCTTGCTAATAAAGGTGCAATGTCCTCTTCAACTGGAATTGTTGTTTCAATAGATGATATGCTAAAAGTGGTGCCTCCCGAAGTTTTAAGGTACTTGATTATCAAAACAAAACCAGAAAAACACATAAACTTTGATCCTTCAATCCCATTACTAACATTAATCGATGAATATGAAAAGTTAAAAACAATGGAAATTGAGAAAATTTCAACATATAATAAAAGATTACTAGATTTATCTAAAGCAACTGGGATTTGTCACACAAACATTCCTTTCAAACACATGGTTACAATATATCAAGTTGCACATGGTGATTCTGAAAAAATACTGGAAATTTTGGAACGTGTAGGGTATGAGACTGGAAATCGCAGATGCATCCAAGAACTTATAAATAATGTACAAAATTGGCTGGAAATGTATGCTCCCCCATATGCTAAATTCAGTGTCAAAGAAACATTACCAGCTAAAGCTTCAAATTTGAATAAGGTTCAAAGAGCATTCTTGTGCTCATTGGCTAAGATAATCTCAACTAATGAAGAGCTTAGTGGTGAACAGTACCATAATTTAGTTTATCAAGCAAAGGAAAAAGGATCGGTTGTCTATAAAGACATTGTTCAGATTTTAAACATATATGAAGATGAATTAGCTATCAACCCAAAAGACCTGTTTAAAGCTATATACATAGCTACACTTGGAACAGATTCAGGACCTAAAGCAGGGTGGTTTTTATCATCTCTTGATAGAAATTTCTTGATAAGTAGGTTCACTGAAGCAGCTGGTGATATGTGCAATGAAGGATAGAAGTCTTGCTATTAATCAAATAAATGCTTGGGATGAAGAATATATTTCACTAAAGTGGGGTGGGCCAAGATCAATAAAAAGAATAAAGGAAAAGCTGTCTCAAGGCTCCATACTGCTTGACGCAGGCTGTGGAAATGGAAGGTACACTATACCTCTTGCAAGCGATTTTGATGTTTTTGGTGTAGATTTTTCAATGAGAGGGATACATGAAACCAAATATAATCTAATAAAAAATAACTGCTCTCCTAAATGTGCAGTTTCAAATGTAATTTGTTTACCCTTTAAAGGTAATACATTTGATGGAGTGATTTTATATGGAGTCTTACAGCACCTACTTAAAGAAGATCGATATAAATGCGCTATAGAAGTTCAAAGGGTAATTAAAAAACAAGGTTTTCTTTTTATAGAAGTATTTGGCATTGATGATATGAGATATGGCGGAATTGAAGTAGAGGCTAACACTTTTAAAAGAAAGAATGAAATAATATACCACTATTTCACAACAGATGAATTAAAAAAGCTATTTTCATCTTTTAAATCAATAAATGTATGGGAAGAAAAAAAAATAAAATATTTTAAAGGTTCTACTTATTTAAGACATAAAATATATGCAATCATATCCGCTTATTAAAAAGCAATACCTAATATATTCAATAAAATAATCAAAAGTGCTCCAAAGATGCCTCCAAGCGCACATATAACTATGACTACCCAAGTATAGGCAATTTCTAGGCTAAATATTAAATTAGCTGCAACTAATACCAATAGTCCTACTATAGCATTAATGACTAAAGACTTCACTGTTTTCAAAAGTTTATACAATACGATTGCAACTAGAATTGCCACCAGAATAGTTATAATTTCTGCTAGACCTATCATATTTATTCACTTATCTATTAACTTGAAAGTATTTAATAGTTATCAATTAAATTAAAAGGCATTTATAGAACGCCTCGAAAATAATTGCCTCGAGTATATTCCTTTTTTCCATTTACTGGTGATTTAATTTCATTAGTATGGTTATCGATTAGTTTTCTATAAGCTCTTAATGTTGTTCCTAGACTGAGAGCATTTTCATGTCTTGCATCTATAATTATTCCTGTTACTCCAGTTTCTTTAATCAAAGGAATATATTCTAGCATAGAAATTTTTTTTGAGTTGAATATAGTCATTCTACAGTTATTTTCTGCTTTTAATGGAAAAGAATATCCTTTATCATCCATTAGCTTCAAATCTTTACTATTACATAGATTCCCACATTTATCTTTTCCAAAAATGTCTTGCAGGATACATCTTTCTGAATGTATAACAGGTAGCTTTGAGTCTACTAAAAGTTCTAAATTAATAGGCTTGTTCAAGTTTTTTATTTCATTTAGAGTTAGTTCTGGGGAAATAATTGCGGAGTCTACACCCATTTGATAAAGATAATTTAATGTAAAGTCATTATAAATGTTCCAATGATAATTGGCTATAGTGCGGAACTTTAGTTTTTTAGATATCATAAAAGATGAAATATTTGAGGCGACAACGCCGTCAAACCCTATTTTTTTTGATAATTCTAGAATTTTATGAATAGACTCAAGTTCATGATTTTTGGAAATAACCGGTGTTTGTATGTATACTTTAATACCTGAATTGTGACATATTTCCATAACTCTTTTTAGAATACTCTCAGTGTTCTTATCACATTTGTTGATATCAAAATATACTTTATCAGCATTATTATCTACTGCAACTTTTAATGCCTCTAAGTCAGATAAAACGACTGAAATATTTATATGAATATAGACTTGAGACGTAACTGACTTATTTTCTATAGCTCTTACTTTACTATAATACTCAGCAATAATGTCATTTGATTCTCTCCTATGGATTGAAATCTTCTTTTCGATTAAAGACTTGAGCCCTAAGTTTCTTATTTCTTTCAGTTTTTTTATTGGGATAAAGACATTGAAGTCAGAATCAATATTAATCTTTCTTACTTCAAAAAAAGTATTCCCAATGCTAGAAAGTATATTGGTGATTTGCTTATTAGTTGTGGGACTTTTTTTAGCACTTTCAACTATATATTCAGAGTTGTGAATAACTCTTGTCCCTTTTAAATCGGCTACTTCTATTGTTAAAGGCTCATTAACTTTTGCATTAATACTGAGGTCAATAGGTTCTTTTATAGCATATTTATGTTTCTGGTAAGACTCGTTTAAATTTTTCATTAGCAAAGAGTCTGAAGTTTTATATACACTCCCTTCATTTATGCCAGCTTTAACAGGGATTTCAATATAAGAATCCTTGTTAGCACTTTTAACATATTTTCCATCTAGAGACATCTTGTTAACAACAAAGCCAAGATTATTAGACTTGCTTTCAATATAGATGCCATCATTTAGTCTCAACGAGGAATATAATTTTATTTTTATAGTTGATCTACTTTTATTGTAACCAACAATTGTTCCAATAAGTGAGCCTGAACTATGTGGCTTTTCAGGATTAATTAATATATTTTTAGGCTTTAAATATCCATTTGTATATGTTCTGTTGTATAAGTTCTTCAATGTCAGGATTTCTGATTCAAGTAGATCAAATGTAGCTGGATTTTCAATGTATCTATCTATAAGACCCCTATAAACCTGTACAACACCAGCTACATACTCAGCTCTTTTCATTCTACCTTCGATTTTAAAGGAATCGATATTAGCTTTAATCAACTCAGGGATAATATTAGCAGTACAAAGGTCCTTGGGACTTAGCAGAAAACGGCCATCTAAAGGAATGCTATTTTTATGATTAATCAATTTATAGCGATGTCTGCATGGCTGGGCGCAATATCCACGATTTCCACTTCTTCCACCTATCATACTACTCATTAGACACTGTCCAGAATAACATAAACAAATCGAACCATGTATAAAAACCTCAAGCTCAATGTCTGTACATTTTCTTATTTCTTTAACTTCTTCTAAACTAAGCTCTCTAGCAAGTATTATTCTGTCAATACCAATGTCTTCAAAATATTCCACACCTAACTTATTGTGAACTGTCAATTGAGTGCTCACATGTAATCGAAAAGTAGGAATTTTTTCTTTCAAAAAAAGTAAAAAACCCAAATCCTGAACAATAAGTGCATCTACACCTTGAACATATAGCTCATGAGCTATCTGAAGTGCAACCTTAAACTCGTCTTTTTTTATTAAAGTATTCAAAGCAACATACACTTTCACATTCCTTGAATGTGCATAATCTATATTATTCTTGACTTGCTGTAGCGAAAAATTGCTAGCATAATTTCTTGCGCTAAATCCTTGGATCCCAATATATATAGCATCTGCTCCGTTTTCAATTGCTGCATAAAATGCTTCTGAGTTACCTGCAGGTGCTAATAGTTCTACTGTTTCATTAATAAGAGACAAAAATTATCAAGCCCAATGTACTAATTTCTCACAGCAATTCCTTTTTCGGAAAGATATTTTTTCACTTGTGGAATTGTGTATTCTCCAAAATGAAATATACTAGCAGCTAGTGCAGCATCAGCTTTACCTTTTGTAAACCCTTCATATATATGCTTTAAGTTACCTACACCTCCTGAGGCTATGATTGGAACATCTAATGTTTCCGATAATTTTTTTGTAATAGGGATATCAAAGCCATCATAGGTTCCATCACGATCCATACTAGTAAGCAATACTTCTCCAGCTCCCATTTCTTGTACTTGTGTGGCCCACTTTACTGCATCTATACCTGTTCTTTTTCTTCCACCATAGATTACAACTTCATACCATGCAAGCTTACCGTCTTCTAGCTGCATAACCGTTTTATCATTATTAGTGTTAACATCATAGTTCCTTTTGCAATCAATAGCAATAACGATACACTGTGATCCAAAAATGTCTGCAGATTCTCTTATAATCTCAGGATTCTTTACAGCTGTGGTGTTTATAGCAACTTTATCAGCACCTGCTCTTAGAATCTGACGTATGTTAGAAATTGAATTAATTCCTCCACCAACAGTAAGCGGTATAAATACTTCATCAGCTGTTCTTTCGATTACATCTATCATAGTATCCCGCTTTTCATGGGAAGCTGTAATGTCTAAAAAGACGAGTTCATCTGCACCCTGCTCATTGTAACGTTTAGCTAACTCTACAGGATCTCCAGCTTTTTTTAAGTCAATAAATTCAACTCCTTTAACAACTGATCCACCTGTATCATCTAGTATGACGTCTAAGCAAGGAATAATTCTTTTTGTAAGCATATATAATCCTCTAACTTTTTATATACAAATGTTTAATTCTTTTGATTAAAATCTTCGAACCCATACTTCCCAATTAATGGAACAAAGAGTACACTTTCTTTACGCTCCTTGAAAATTTTACCCTTATCATCCTTTTTAACCACAAAAAGGTGCTGAGTGTTATTGCCAACAGGAATTACAAGTATGCCATTATTAGAAAGCTGCCCTAGAATTATTTCTGGAATTTTTGGGGCTGCAGAAGTAACGCATATTTTATCATATGGTGCATAAGCGGGTTCTCCACATGAACCATCTTTATGCAATAGTGTAATATTTGAATAATTTGCTTTATCCAAGTTGCTCTTAGCAAAATGCATTAAAGCTTTAATTCTTTCAATTGTGTAAACATGACCATGATATCCAACTAATTCAGATATTACTGCAGCATTATAGCCGGAACCAGTTCCAATTTCAAGAACCTTGTCTCCTTCTTTTAGCTCAAGTAAATCGCACATGATTGCAACCATATGAGGAGCTGAGATTGTTTGTCCACAACCAATCGAAAGAGCGGTGTCATAATATGCTTTGTCTTTATCTTCTGGCAACACAAAATCATGTCTATTGATTTTATTCATAGCTTCCAAAACATTGTGGCTAATTCCTAAAGATTTTAATCTATTAATTAGTTCATATTGTTTTTCACTCGAGTCCATGATGTAGCTTCTCCCCAATTTCGACTTATTTTTTTAGCAAAAATCCTTTTTATATGTTTTGCTTCCGCTATTTGACCTTTTCTAGAAAGTAGTTTTCCGTCACGAATTTTGATATGAGTTATCTGGAAAAACATGCCTCCGATTTTGTCTTGAGAACCTACAGTGAATTCAAAATCTCCAAGAACCCTTTTAGTCAAAGGAATTGTTTCGGTACCAGAATGTATAGAGAACTTCACATCTACCTCTCCAATATCTCTACACCAAATTGTTTCAATATTTTCCACCTGAGACTCTTTTACCCTTTTACCATCTGATTCTATGGAGGTTATTAACACAAGATAAGCTTCCTGAGAAGCCTCATCATCTATAATAATTTCATCATTCAATCTTATACTTTCAGATGAATCTAACACCGTATTTAATGAAAATGTTGTTTCTCCCGAGCTGATAATAGCTTTAATAGTGCTTTCTTTTGTAGCTTCTACTTTAATTGGATGAATAAAACCACAAGTATTGCATTTGACTAATGGATTCTGTCCATTTTTTATAAAATGATGCATTACAGGCCACTCTTTTGAGCAAGAGGGGCACTTCGTCTCAATTTCCTCATATTTATTGTTCATATTGTATCAAAAAGTAGCTCACCATTATTTAATTAAACGCTATAAATTAACAGAATTTATACTGGCTATGAAATATTTCCACATATTTTGAATAATAATTATCAACTATGTTGAGATTATATTTACATGCTTATGACACTTTTGAATCTACTTATTTCATGCCAATGATTCATTTAAGCAAATTAGCTGATGCATGAGATGCAATAAATTCTCGCATTATTTTAGTTCCAAGAAGAGCAGTTTCCCCATAATCATAATTGGGTGAAATTTCAACAATGTCAAAGCCAATACAATCTGGTGCAATTCTATGGACAAGCTCTTTAACATCAAAACTGTTTAACCCAAAAGGCTCAGGCGTTCCGAGTCCTGGCGCATAACTTGGATCTAGTACATCCATATCTAAAGATAAATAATACATATCAGCGTTCAAATACTCAATAGACTCTTTTACTACTGTACTAATCCCTAATTCATGTACATCTTCTGATGTATAGTGCTTTATCTGATTTTGTTCAGCGTATTCCCATTCTTCCTGAGATCCACTTCTAACACCAATGGATACATAATTATCGGTAATCTCTTCAATAATGTGTCTTGAAACACAGGCATGGTTATACTTTGTACCGGAATATTCTTCTCTTAAGTCTAAGTGCGCATCTAGTACAATGACACCAAGTTTAGAACTTATATTTTTATCACATGCTTTGATACAAGGAAAGCTTAATGAATGTTCCCCACCGAGCATAATTGGTAATTTGTTATCATTTACAACTACGCTGATAGCTGAAAATAAATCATGAATATTGTTCTCAATAGAAGATTCAATTTCAAAGTTACCTGCGTCGTGTATGGGAATATCATTTAAGTTTACATTGTAATATTGGTTATAGCTCTCAAAATTAAGAGACGCTTGTCGCATAGCATCAGGAGCCCATCTGCTACCAGATCTAAATGATGATGTCCCATCAAAGGGAGCTCCAAAAATGAAATACTTTGAAGACTCGTAATCAAAATTTGCATCCATCATTGTAGGTTTATAGTACATAGACTCTTTACCTAATATCTATTTTCATCTTTCCCATTGAAGTTATGTAACTGATTTCTTCTCCTTCTTTTACTTTATCCTTTAGGTCAGCAGGAATTTCAAGTTCAAAAGTAGTATAGTCATCCATGTCCATGAGCTGTGCTATGTCGTCTGTTATTGAAAGTACCTGTGCACTTTTTCTTTCAACAATTGGAGCAAAAATCTTGGATGAAACAGAACCTATTAATGAACGTTTTTGATTATCAAAAATCCCTACAGCTTCAACTCTAGCTTTTGCAGATCCATGTTTTCCAGGTTTTGATTTTGAAATACTTTTCACAACGCAAGGCTCATCATCAAGGATTACATATCGTCCTTCTTTTAATTCTTTTACATCAATTTGCTCTTTCATAATATGTCTCCAAATAAAGTTTTGTTATTATATATTTCTTGTAAAGACGAATTTATAAGTGGCTATTACTTCTTTTAGATATATATGAATTTAACGTAATGTGATAAAAAACACATTAATTTAAAGTTACTATTCAAAGTGAAATTGTCCTTATTTTGATTGTATTTGCAATCTTACGATTAAATAATATTTTCAAGTCTAAGCAATTTTTGTTTGAAGTGTAAATTAAACTCATTCTTTTTTCCAAAATATCCACCAAAATTTGTTTGTGAAATCACTCTATGACATGGAATAATCACAGGAGCAGGATTTTTTGAAAGGGCTGTTCCAACAGCTCGATAAGATTTTCCATTTCCAACTAGGCAAGCCAGCTCTTTATAAGTGATAGTAGTTCCATAAGGTACCTTTCTTACTTCTGATAATACTTTTTGTTGAAAATGAGTAAGAGTGCTTAAATCTACGTTGTACTCTAAAAAATCAATATACTCTCCGGTGAAATATTTTTCTAACTCATAAATAATCTTTTTGTTGTATTCTATCAAAATTCCACCAAAATTTAATGTTATTTATTCCATGTTATTTTATTAGACTCACTTGAAATAGTTTTAATACTGCAAATCTAAAAGGACTTTAGCTATTATTTATATATTTTAAAAATTAAGAATATAGGCATATCATTTATTATCTTATAGACTTTATATAATTATTGATGGGTAAAATAGCTGTAGTTTTTGATAGTTCTGGCACTTTAATGAAAATGTATCGTGTAGTAAAGAACCTTTCAAATGATCAACTTTACGAAAATGTTGATACAATCACTTTAGTAGCTAAAAACCCCTATAGAGCTCTGCTGTTAATAGATACAAATCCCAAAAATATTGTTGAAGAATGTGATAGCTTTTGTATATCGTCTTATATACATAATAAGGAAATTCCTATAGAAATAAGCTATTCTACAATTTACTTTTCCAAAGCTGAAGCCAACAAAATTTTAAAACTCAATAAAGATTTAAGTATAAAAGAACTTAAAGAAGTCATCTTAAATGTAAAAAACAGATGTAAAGATTCATTTTACATCGGATCTGGGCTGATTTTGAATAAAAAGATGATGTCTATTGAGTTTACAGTGTGCACAGGTGGAATAATCAATCACAACGTTCAAGCCGTGATAAACCATCTACAAGATAAAAAAGTTTGTATATATATTGCATCTGGCGACAGTATGAACAACTTGACTAGCTTGGCACGCAATATAGATATTCCAATAAATAATGTACTCGGACTTGCCGGGGTGAATAAAAAAGAAGAGTTCATAAATAAATTAAAGGATCGATATGAAAAGGTTCTAATGGTGGGCGATGGGTGTAATGACGTAAATGCTCTCAAATCTGCAGATCTGGGAATATTGATTAGAAAAAAAAGTAATCAAACTCCGATTGCACTTAGTCAAGCATCAGATTACATAGTTTCAGATATAATTGAGATATTGCCTATTGTTGATTCTCTATAATTTCTTTGCTTGTTAACATTGCTAATTATATACGACATGTTTATGTATCACAGAATCTATGAAAATATTGAATTAAATTAACCTACAATAAAAATGGCTTTTGTGTAAAGTCAATAAAGTACTTCTAATATCAAATGATATAATATTAATAAAAAGGTTCAAGTTTTAACTCCTTATTATCAACTATGTCTTCCTGAGGAGGGTATCTATGTCACTGTTTATAGAAATAAATGATTTAAATTTAAATTTTGGGGAAACAAAAGTACTAAAGAACATAAATTTAACAATAAATGAAGGTGAAGTTGTTGGAATCCTTGGTAAAAGCGGTTCAGGTAAAACGGTATTGATGCATGTTTTAAGAGGTTTTGAAGAGTATTCCGATGTTTCAGGTGAAGTAATCTATCATCTAGCAAAATGTGATTCATGTGATTATATAGATGCACCAAGTAAAACAGATGAGAAATGTCATCTTTGTTCCGGTGTATTTAAACATTTCAAGGCAGACTTTGTAAAGCTTCCACTATATGATCCTTTAAGACGGAAAATAACAAAAAGAGTTGCAATAATGCTACAAAGAACATTTGCCCTTTATGGCGATGAAAAGGTTATTGCAAACGTAACCAATGCATTAAATGAAATTGGATATACTGGAAGTGATACACTTTCAAAAGCTATAGACATATTAGATCAAGTTCAATTATCTCATAGAATTACCCATGTTGCAAGAGATTTAAGTGGGGGTGAAAAACAAAGAGTTGTCTTAGCGAGACAACTTGTAAAACATCCTATGCTTCTGTTAGCAGATGAACCAACTGGCACATTAGATCCAAATACTTCTGGCATTGTTCATGAGATTATAATGGAAACAGTAAAAGAATATAATATGACGATGATAATAACGTCTCATTGGCCAGATGTAATAAGTGATATTTCCGACAAAGCAATCTTTCTTGATGATGGAAAAATTATTGGCCAAGGTAAACCGGAGGAAGTGGCCAATGATTTTCTGAAATATGTGGGAACTGTCGAAAAGGAGTCTAGACCATCAGCAGGTGAACCAATAATTAAAGTAAAAAACTTGTCTAAAAAATACATTTCAGTTAATAGAGGAGTGGTCTATGCTATAAACGACCTATCCTTTGAAGTTAAAGAAGGAGAAATCTTTGGAATTGCAGGTGTCAGTGGGGCTGGTAAGACAACTACATCTAAAATTCTTATAGGAAACATTCAGCCAACTACCGGTGAAGTCTTTGTGCGTGTAGGTGAAGAATGGATTGATATGAAAGTACCAGGGCCTTTGAATAGGGGACGTGCAAACCAGTATATGGGTATTCTTCATCAAGAATATGGGCTGTATATCCAAAGATCTGTAATAGATAACCTTACAGAATCAATTGGACTTGATTTACCTTATGAACTAGCAGTAAAAAAAGCAATTGATACTCTTAATGCTACAGGCTTTAGTAAAAAGAAAGCAGAAAATATTTTATCGAAATTAGCAGAAGAATTAAGTGAAGGAGAAAAGCATCGCGTTGCACTAGCTCAAGTTTTGATAAGGGAACCAAATATTGTAATTATGGATGAGCCAACTGGAACAATGGATCCCATTACTAAAAATGATGTAGCATCATCAATTTTGAATGCAAGAGATAACATGGCAGATACTTTCATTATCGTATCTCATGACATGGACTTCTTGGAAAACGTATGTGATCGTGTTGCTTTAATGAGAGATGGAAAAATAGTTGATATTGGTGAACCCAAAAAAGTGTTGTCACAACTAACAGGAAAAGAGAAAATTGAAGCTGATAAATGTTAAGTTCATGATTTTGAGGGGAGATTTTCATTTCAGATAGAATACATGTAAAAGTAAACGGGTTAGAAGCTGAACTGGACGTTGGCACAACGGTTGGGGATGTTATAGATATTTTGGAAGCACCATACAAAGCAGGTACTTCTTATGGAATATTGAAAAATTCTAATGGTTATGAAGAAAAAGAAGTATCTAGCTATAATTTAAAAACGAATAAAGGTGAAATTAAGATAGAGCTTAATAATGCAAATAAATATTCAGTTAACTTATGGCTGAATAATTTCAAAAAGTTTGAAGATGTAACCTTAAAGTGGGCTGGAATAGAATCACTTGCCTTTGGGTCAGTTCCAACAGATATTGAATTCACACGAGAATCTTTATCTTTTGAAAAGTTTGATGTCTTACTAGCTGCAGGGGGGTATGATTCAAATAGCACTCAACTAGTTTTTATAAAGGAAGGACATACGGGAGAATATGGACACTCATTTGAAGGGCCATTTGCAAGGGTAGTTGGTGGAAAGAACATAATCTCTAAGATTAGTAAAGGCGATAAAATTTTAAAAATTGAGCCTGTTCTAAAATGGGAAGATCAAGGAGAAGTCATTTTCACACCTGATTTATCTAAAACCTTGGAAAATGGCGATAACTTATTTACATTTGTTAATGTAGAGATGTCTCCTAATTCCCCACTTGGAGCAAAACACTTTTACACTCTTATTAAAGGAGGAGACTTGAAAGTTGATTTGACTGCTGGTGCTTATATATGTGATACTACTTTACATGGAGAAGAGTGCACGTACGAAAATTTCGAACCTCGTACAGAAGGGGCTGTTTTTGTTAGGACTGTGGGCTATGGTACTGGTAAAGTTTTTATATCTAAGGTGAACATGCCGGCAACATTAATGCACTCAGTTGTGGGGAATGTAACAAGTGGAATTGAGCTCGTTAAAATGGCTTCAATTGGGCACACATTAACTGTATTTGCAAATCCTCAGCAGATAATGCTTCAGGGAAAATATATTCACGAAATAAAAAAACTTCTGAGTGAATCTGAAATTGAGCTGGAAATAGTAGGAAGTAAAGATGATAATTCATTAGTAGTTTCACAAGACCCTGAAACAACTTTAGATATACTCAAAGAAAAAAAGGTGAAAGTAGTATCTATTCCCGAAACAAATTTAGTAAAAGTGAAATTGTACTATGATAATGCACCAAAAACTGTAGATTATTTTAAGAGTTCTATAGGCCTTCATTTTAATTTGGTAGGATCTTTAAAAGTTAGTATGGCTTACGATACTACATATTTGTTTGAGCCCCAAAAAAATATGAAATTGGTTAAAGAAATATTTCCTGAAAATACTCCTTCTTCTAAAGTAAATAAAGGTGACATTGGAATAACAAACCAGGCTTCCAAGCGAATGGGTACAATTGGAATAAAGACAGAGAATGATAATTTATTTGGACCAACTGGAGAGAAATTTGGAAATACTAATGTCGTGGGGAAAGTTCTTGAACCTGAAAAACTTAAACATTTGAAGAAGGGAGATTTAATGTATATAATTGAAGCCGAAGAGGGTGATTAAAATTTCTTCAGAAGATGAGAAAAAAAAAGACAATATAACTCGTATAATCGTCACTAACTCAGAAAGTATGCTTCCTTCAGATGTTATGATGAAGGTTTATCATTCTTCTTCAGATGTGACAGCAAAAGAAACCTGCTTTGGAACTATGATTAATGGACCTATAGAGTCTGTAAATAAAGTTGTTGAAGACGTTGTCTCAATGGATCCAAATCATATTTTTGTAAAAGACCGTGGATTTTTGCCAGGCGATGAAAGAAGGTGTCGAAGTAGTAGAGGGGGTGGTCCCAGGCCAGGATTTCATTTTTTAAGAGAAGAAGTAAATACCCTTCCACTAATCAGTAAAGGTTTAGAAGCATACTATAAAGGGGAATCTCCATCAAGTGGATTCGAGGCAAAACAAAAGCTAGATGCATTTAAACTAAAATATATAATTGAATCTGAAGAAATGTGAGTTGATAACTTGGCACAAATTATCATATATCCAACTACTAGCCTTATATTATCAGACCTTGTAAGAAGATTTGGTCATGAACCTTTAGTTATGATGGAGCAAATCAGAGAAAAAATCAATACAGTTGGAATCGACTCTCCTCCTCTTAATATTACTGGGCAAGAACCAAAAAAAGGTTTGAAATATGCAGCCGTTGAAGTTCCTGCAGGAGTACGTGGTAGAATGGCACTTGTAGGTCCACTTATAGACTCAGCTGAAGCCGGAATAATTGTTGATGAACCAGATATTGCGTTTGGTTGTATGGGCTGTGCTAGAACTAATGAACTCACAAAATATCTAATCAGGCAACGAGATATTCCACTTTTAGAGATATATTACCCAAGAACTGAGGATGAAGGAAAAGAATTTGTTAAACAGATTGCAACATTTTTAAAGGAATTAAACAATAACTCAAAAAACTCAGAATCTGAGGAGGAAGCTAATTGAGCGATGAACAAAATAGTACTGATCTTCCAATTTATGATGCTCAAAAAAGAAGAGTTGATAGGGCATCAAAAGAAAAATCGGTAAAAATTGCATTACTTTCATGTGGCTCAGAATATGCTGGCGTTCAAGCTGAAATTGAATCTGCTGCTAAAGATGTAAATGCTCAATTAGTTTATCCTGAGATTCCAGTAGATGAATTGGAAAATATTGGACGTGATTTTGGATTAGAAGTAGCGAGTCCTGACCTGAAACTATTAATGGCGCGTGCAAAATCAATCATAAAAGGAGACGTTAAAGTTGATGCAGTACTCATCACAACTTGCTTTAGATGTGCAGAAGCTGCTATTGTCCGAAATGAAGTAAGAAGATACATTCATAATAATATAAACCTGCCTGTTATTAGTTATTCTTTTACTGAAAGAACTAAAGCAGCAACACTTTTGACCAGAATGGAGGCCTTAACAACAGTAGCAAGGCGTAAAACTCTTTTATCCAGGGAAAAACAAAAAGGTCTTACTGTAGGCATTGATTCTGGGTCAACTACAACAAAAGCAGTTGTAATGAGAAATGATGAAATTATTGGTGAAGGGTGGGTTCCGACAGTAAAAGTTATTGATAGTGCAGAAAATGCTTTAAGAGATGCACTTGAGGAAGCTAAGGTCTCTAAAGAAGATATTCAAGCGATAGGGGCTACTGGTTATGGTCGCTTTTTAGTAGGGGATCATTTCAACGCACAAGTTGTTCAAGAAGAAATCACTGTAAATTCTAAAGGTGCTGTATACCTTGCAGATCGTCAAAAAGGTCCAGCTACTGTGATTGATATTGGGGGTATGGATAATAAAGCAATTTCAGTAGATGATGGCATTCCAGGAATTTTTACTATGGGAGGTATTTGCGCTGGAGCTTCCGGAAGATTCCTTGAAATGACCAGCAAAAGACTTGGAGTGGATATTACGGAACTTGGTGCACTTGCCGTGAAAGGTATGAAGGAAAATGTTGAAATGAACAGCTATTGTATTGTTTTTGGAATACAGTCTCTTGTAAACTCTCTTGCAAAAGGAGCTTCACCTGAAGATGTTGCTGCAGCTGCATGTTATAGTGTGGTGGAGCAAATATTTGAACAACAACTTCAAGAAATTGAGGTTAATGAACCTTTGATTTTGGTTGGGGGCTCTTCACTTATAGAGGGTATTCCACTAGCTCTTGGAGAATTTCTTAATGTTGATGTGCTTGTTCCACCGAATGCACATCTAATTGGAGCTGTAGGTTCTGCTTTACTTGCCTCTGGTTACGTTGAGGAGTAAGATATCATGGAACCTCTTGAAAAATTTATAGTCGAATCCGAAGTCGATTCTGAAGCTCAAAGCTATAAGATGGTAATGGAAGATATCATATCTGACCTAAATGTTTTAAGTTCTATTGGAAGGATATACGTTTCCGTAAGGCCAAAGGAATCTGTATTTGTGATGGCAATAATTCTTAGAAAAAGTTTTTCTCCTATCGAATTGCAGGATTTCGCAGAGGTAAATATTGAATTGTCTGATAAAAAGAAAATAGTCTTAAGTGTAAAATCTGAAAAATATTTACCGAAGACATTAGAGTTATTATGGAGCAGGTATGGGAAACATAATATTCTGCAACCAGATAGAAGGACTATAAAAATTATTTGTGAAGACCCGCATAAAGAAATTGAATATATCAAAAGTTTAGTAATTGATGACCCACAAACAACACTTAAGTCAAAACTATTAGAGTTATCAATAAGAGCAGCACCTGAAGGATTTCGGGTAAGAAACCAACAATTCTTTGACAGTAAATTTTTATTTGTAGCAAGCGAAGAAAATATAGAAACTCATTGGATTGAAGAAGCTAAAGAAATGCTAAAAAAATTGGAGGAAGCTTGAATGTCTCAAGTCCTTGAACCATATATTTACGAGGGAGGTATTCATAAACATGGACTTATCCTTGAACTTCTTGAAGATATTGGAGGATATTTAGTACAAAAGACACCAGCTGCAACAGAGGTAACATTGATCATGTTAATCCCAAAAGACGATGTACCACTTGTAGAAGATTTAGCAAAAAAATTACTTGGCAAGGTCACTCGTGCTCCTCTTACTGGAGTTGAGATTGCAGTGGTGTCACCAACTTTAGCTTATCATCATTTACCTCACTCAGCATGCGACATTGCAGAACATCTTAGGCGTGATGGTGCAAATACTAATATGATAGGATTAGCACGAGGTATGGGGAGAAGAGTTGCTAATTTAAATAATTATGAGGGCCGTTTAATCAATGAACACGATATTGCTCTTTACTCATTTGGTATTTTTCGTGACTGCATAAAAACGAAAAAAATGAAATTATTTGAAGGGATAAATATTCCAATAATTGTAACAGGTGGACCAGAAATTGCAACAGAAGAGGTACCAGGATCAGATTTATATATTGGAAATATAGGCCGAATACCTCATAGAATGAGAAAAAGCGATGAGCTGGATGCACTTGATACAATGAATAAGAAAGTAGGCGAACTAATTGATTCTATCAGGGATGATTTATCAAAAGATCCACTAGTAACAATTCCTGCGAGAGTTATGAAAGAAGTTCATGAGCAAGTACCAGCTATTAATAAAGTTTTAACGCCTTCTCCTATTACACTTCAGCTAGATGGTCTAAGAATAAAACTCCCATATGATGAATACAAAAGCAAGATACATCATATAGAGTTTGATGAAGGTTTTATACTAGGCGATATTGCTAATATTAGTCCCTCAAACATGAAAAATTATATATTAGTTAAAATAAAAAGGGAATCTGATATAGGCTTTTCAATCTAAATACTGGTTCAATGTTGGTGCTACAAAATGGAAATAAATAAAATAAGTGCAATTCTTGGAGAAAAACCAGAAGTAACCGCATCTAAACTATTAGAAGATGTAGAGAAGTATTACGGTGAAATTCCTTATATACTAAATTTCATGAAAGATCAACCTGAGATCTTAATCCCAAAGATACTTTATGATAACTCTATAATGCGTGAATTCAAGAATATAGATCCAAAAACGGTTGAAATGATTTGTATTGGAGTCTCAGCTGCGCTTAAGTGTGAACACTGCCTAAAAATGCATATCAAAACGGCTAAAAAGCTGGGTGTCGAAAAAAATGAAATATTTGATGCAATACTTATTGCTGGTACTTTATCTAATGCAGCTGTACTTGCAGAGGGAACTAGATCAATTGACTCTGTTTTGAATTCGGAAGACGACAACTCATGTGATGATACTTGTGAAGTTTGTAATATTTCAGAAAGCAATTTTAAGAAATCTTGATTGATAATTTTGATTTTCGAGTATAATAGCTTTCTTTGAACATATACTCTTTGCTATTTATCTATTTAGCTCATTCATTTAGTAGTTAAATCTATACAACTTTGAGATAAAGAGAGCTATTGAACTTCCCCCTCCAAATTTTATTTATAACACTTCCTTTAATAAATAACTGTTTTAACTATAATTATTGCACTGTACATAAATTTATATTCTTATTACTCTTAGCGAATTAGGTAGTATAGATGTAATAATTGTACGTTTCAAAAGGTATTTTATCTATAAATACCTGTACTCAATTCATTATTATATTTTAGTTTTTGCAATGATTTGAATATTTTTGGTATTAAGATTTACTATATGTAGGAATAAAATTATGAATTGTATCTTACAAAACATAAGGAATAAAAAACCATTAGTACACCACATTACCAATTGGGTAACGATATATGATTGTGCAAATGTAACAAGGGCCTTTGGTGCACTTCCGGTAATGTCCCATGCGTTCGAAGAATGTGCTGATATGACGAGATTTTCTTCAGCTCTTGTTCTGAACATAGGTACTCTTACAAATGAACTCATAGACGCTATGATTATATCTGCAAATGCTGCAAATAAGAAAGGCATACCCATTGTACTAGATTCTGTAGGTGTGGGAGCTACCGAATTTCGTGATTTAATGTGTTCAAAAATAATCAACACTGTCCGTGTTGATATTATAAAAGGTAACTATTCAGAAATTGCAAAACTTGCAGGAGAAAAAGCCATAACAAGAGGTGTTGAGGCTACAGAAATTGACTCAGATCCTGTCAAAATTGCAAAGAAATTTGCTGGCTCCATGTCATGTGTTGCTGTAATGACAGGCAAAGAAGATATTATCAGTGACGGTAAAACAACTTATGTTGTGAAGAATGGGCATGATTTGATGGGCTCAATAGTAGGTACAGGATGCATGGCAGCTTCTGTGATAGGTACTTTTGCAGCAATCAACACTGACTTTACTGATGCCGCTCGGGATGCGCTCTGTTATTTTGGGATTGCTGGGGAGCTTGCAGCAAAGAAATCTACAGGCCCAGGAAGTTTCAAGATGTATTTTTATGATGAAATATATAACCTTACAGATGAAAAAGCTACATCAAAAATGAATTTTAAAAAAAGCTGATATTGAGTTAATATGACTAACAAAAAAACAAATCTGGAACTTTTAGACTTTTATTTCATAACGGATTCAAGATTATCCAAAAAAGGAATCTTTGTTGATGTAAAAGAAGCTATTGATGCAGGTTGCAGAATAGTTCAATACCGGGAAAAGAACAAGTGTACAAAGGATATGCTGCAGGAAGCTTTCAGAATAAAAGAGCTCTGCTCCAATAACTCAATTTTTGTGATTAATGACCGAGTAGATGTGGCTCTTGGAGTAGATGCGGATGGAGTACATTTAGGTCAAGATGATATGGACCTAGCTATAGCAAGAAATCTTTTGGGTACTGATAAAATAATTGGGCTTACAGTGCATAACGCTGCGCAAGCTCGTGAAGCAGAACTTCAAGGTGCTGACTATGTGGGGCTGAGCCCTATATTTAATACGTCTACAAAGATGGATTCGGGTTCTGGTATTGGCCTAGAAAGAATAAGTGGTGTTAAACAAGAAATAAAAATACCAGTTGTAGCTATTGGTGGTATAAATGTGGATAACTGTGAAAGTGTGATTAAGGCAGGTGCTGATAGTATTGTATCTATTTCTGCTGTGCTTTCCAGTGATGATGTAAAAAAAGAAGTAAAAAATATGAGAAATATTATAATGGCTGTAAAAGAGGAAAGATACAATCCCTAAATTGCTGAAGAAAAATAAATGGGCCGATTAATTTTTCCTCTGATTTTATTCTAGCCAGAATCACTTTATGGATATGCTAAAAAGTAAATATTTCGCTGAAAAATTCGCTGTTTACTTGAATATTCATCAAACTTTCTGTAAATAGTATAAATTAACTCATATACATTAGATTTCTTTAAAGGAGCGAAGTTTAGAAATTCAAGAAGAAGTTATAGATAATTGCATGGAGAATATTTCTAAAAGACCTTGAAGTTTAAGTTTGTCAGTAAAAACTGGAAAAGGCAAGTTTATCTAATTAGCCTGCACCAATACTTCTCCTAACAATAAAAAAAAAGATAATTTATTTAATAAAAAAACTATAGGACTTAGTCATCAAAAATAATTTCCAGGAATGAACCCTCTAACTTTTTTGGTATATTCATCCAAACATTCATTTTGAAATTCATCAGAATCATCGGTTAATGCTTTAAGTTCCAGTCTCAATTTTTCAAGATTAGTGCACTCAAACCGCGATAAGTTTAACTTATTTCTGGATCCTTCTATTAAAAGATTACAACATTTAAGAGCAGCTTTTTTTGTCCTCATATAAGTATCATCTGTATAGTTGGTAATTTCTTTACCAATTTCATAAGCATTATCATAAGATAAAATAAATCCTTGAGGGTCTCTATATCTATCTGATACCATCAAAATATCTCTTAGAATTTTATCATTTCCAGTCTCAATTGCTGCATTTAGCATACTGCAGTCGTATGCAAGGACCTCTCCCCAGCACTGGACTGACATCCCACCAAATTCACCATGGTATTCTACTGATTCATTTGACCACATATCACAACACTGCATCATTAAGTTACCCATTATGTCAGAGTGTGCACAGCTTGAACTTTTTCCACATTGAGAAACTGGCATGCCTGTGACTGCCTTTAGAATGACGTTCTCGTAACCACAATCTTTTCCAGGCCCTATAGCACCAGCTTCATTTGCTACTAAAGAACGTGAAGCTGATGCGCCCCTAATCACTGCAGCTGAAGTATGTGCTAAGTTTTTATCAAGAAGTCCACCAGCAAGAAACATAGCAGTGTTTGCTTGAGAACAAGCTGTATCTCCCGCTGGAACAGATTTGTATTTTTTAGCAATTTTTGTGATTTCCAACCATAAGTTTTCAACATCAATTGCCCCAAGACAGCCGATTGAATATAATATGCCTCTAAAGTCATTTTTCAAAATTGAATAATCAAACACTTCTTTACCGCCAATAGACTCAATCGATAATAGATCTGCTCCTTTAGAGGCTACACTATCAAAACACTCCATAAGAAGAGAAAAACGACCATCTTTTAAATCTAAATGGTTTTTTCTTTCTCTTATGTCAGCTATTGTATGTCTAAGCCCACACTTAATTCCATATTCATCATAAAACTCTTCCAAAATAGTTTTTTGTATATGAGCTATTTCAGATCCTAATTTAGCATTAATAGTCATATCTTGAACGTGTTCAGTTTCTAAAACCACAGAAGGTACTCCTAGCTGAATCATTCTATTCAATATATCATTTGTAATCCTGTCATATTCACTTATTAGTTTTTCAGGACTTTTAGATGCTTCAGGTCGTGGTGCGTAATTTATTTCAGGAATAGTAGAACCTGAACCAATTTCTAAATCAAAACCTGTTTTAATGGGTTTTTTACACCTACCAAAAACCATATCATCGGCACTATTATAAGCCATTCGTGTAAATTTTGTTTTAGTCATAATACTCAATCCTTCATTAGTGCCTATGAAATTTTTCTCTTAATTGAGTTATATTTAAACCTTTGAGAATAGATTCTGCAATTTTTGGCACGTCTGCAGCTTCTTCACCATATATGCCTAAATCAAAGTGAGATACAAAATCTTGTGTAACGGCACCACCTCCACATACAAATGGCACATCAATTCCTTCATGTTCAAGTTTTTCTTTAATTTGTCTAAAAGAATGCATTGTAGTAGTCATTAGTGCTGTACCACTCAAAAAAAGAGGCCTTTCTTTTTTTACTGCTTCAACAACATCGTCAACTGGAACATCCCGACCTAAATCTATGACTTGATAACCATTTGCTCTAAGGAGTATAGTAACTATAGTTTTTCCAATGTCATGAATATCTCCTTCTACTACAAAAGAGATCACTTTTCCTTTATTATATTCTAAGGGAATATTTGACATCTCTTTACAGTATTCAATTCCATCAATCATTGCATGAGCTGATATTATGACATCTGGGAGATAAATTATGCCTTCATCATAGAGGCGTGATACAATCTCCATCCCTTCCATAAGAGCTTCATTTATGAGGTAAAGTGGGTCAAGTCCATCATCCATTGCAATTTTCAAACATGAAATAACCTCATCTTCGTCGCCTTCAAAAATAGCTTTTGTAATTAATCGGATTTGGTTGTCAGTTGGATAAAGTTCTTCAGCTGCTTCGTCTGCAGTCATATTATCTTCAACTTTAACGTTATATCTTATTAGAATTTTATCAGGATTTATGTCTAACATAAAAATACATCCAAGTTCAATAAAATTAAGACTTAACCATCAACTTTCTATATGTTTAAAGTATATTTACTAGTTTGAGTTTAAACTAGTTAAATAGCTTGCGTAATGATATCAACAACTCAAAAATATTTTGAACTATTTTCTCTACATAAAGCAACAATTACATTTTTTTTGTTCCAAGTACACCTGCTAAATTTTGTTTCTTTATGTACTAATTCACCACTTTTTGTAATAAAAGGGGAATTGCAAGAAGAAATGGTACCTTTGATAACATCTGACAATAAGGTAGCAACCTCGATCTGCGAGTCATGGGAATGTAAAGAGACTAAGTTTGTACCGATGATACTTTCTCTTTCATATTCGAGCCTATCTGCAGCAATCTGGTTTAGATATAATATCTTTCCACTATAATCTATAATAAAAATGAGATCCTCTAAAGATTCAATTACATTGTGAACATCTTGTTGATAATTGTGAGTTTCTGCATCATCTTTAATTTTTTCTAAAATAACACCAATTCTTGTAGCAATGGCTTCAAGAGAGTCTCTAGAATTTTCTGAAATTTCGTACTTATCATAAGATGCTAAAAACATGATTGCACAAATATGCATGTTAGTGTATATAGGTATGATAGCAGTTGATGCTAAGGATTCTCTGTTTAAATTCTGTTCCCTTGTTATTGACAATAACTCGGAATGTAATTTATATATGGGCCATCCCGTCTTAAATAATCTTGAGGTCATTGAATTTTTATCATAGTGGGAAGTTTTTTCAATAAAATATTCTGATAGACCTTTATGAGTAATTAAATTTAAATCACCTGTTATTTCATCGACAATATAGATCATTCCACAGTCAACTTCATTAACTTGAAGTGCTAGGTCTAGTAATTGCTCAAAAGTTTCATGAAGATCATTTGATGGATGTAATAGGTAACCTAAATTAGAGTCAACATTCATAAAACTATGTGCTTGCTTCTTATCTGTTATGTCAACAATGACCCCTTGGAGAAGTTCAAGGTTACCATTTTGATCAGCTTGCATAAATGTTCTTTCATCGACCCACCTTACTTCTCCAGAACTAGTAATTATTCTATACTCTTGGGAAAATTCACTAAATCCATCTTCAAAACGGTTAGATAATCCAATCTGTACAGCTTCAAGATCATCTGGATGAATAATATCTCCAAAAAGGAGTTTGCCGGAAATAAAATCTTCTGGAGTATAACCAAACTTTTCAATATTATCAGATACAAATTCAACAGGCCAATTAGTTTCAGCTCTCCATAAAAAAACAATTGTAGGGCTGGTCTTGATTACATTTTGCAACATTTTTTGAACTTCTAGTGAATTAAGCAAATCGTTTTCTTTTCTTTTTTGCTCAGTTATGTCCCTTAAAGTAATCATTACAGCGGGTTTACCTTCATGATCGATCGCAGAAAAGCTTGCTTCAACTGGCACCTTAGTGTTATCTTTGTATAAAAGTTCCAGCTCATAGCTTCTTATTGGACTAGTATCTGTCTTTAAACATTTATTGTACCTTTTTAAGATCATTCTACTGTATTCAAGTGGAAAGACATCAAGAAATGGTGTACCAACAACTTCATCTACATTGCATCCTTTAATTTCGCAAAACTTAGAGTTAACAAACTTTAAGTATTCATCTTGAACAATTATAATTCCATCATTTCCTTTTTCTACAAGTGTTGAGTATTTTTTTTCAGATGCTTTTAAAGCACTTTCTGATAATTTATTATTAATTATTCTCCATGTATCTTGGATTATTAGAATCACGGTTTGTAGGTCAACTTTAGCATATGTTTGCTTTCTGCCCCAAAATTCGGAAAGCATAACAATTCTATCATCACAAAATATTGGGACAAAAACGGTATTTCCATAGGGCCTATTTTTTTTAGGGAACTTTAGTTTGATAATATTTGGAGATGTATCCGAACAATCTTTAATAATTGCTTCTTTTTGATAAATATGCTCATATATTCTGCTGACTTCACTTCCATTAAATATGGCTTCAAAAAAGCGCTTATCTTCTTCTTGGGCTGCGTCATAGCAATAAGCTTTAACTGTTGAATTAACTAAATCAATCAATGCAACGTAACCTTGTGAACTGTCAGTCAGTGCAGATACACTTTTAATTGCAAAATTTATAATTTCACGAACAGATTTGTTTGTCATTTGGTTTAGTTCTAACATAGACTCAGTTCTTATTTCATCTAGTTTAAGAGCATTCTCTGTTCTAACTTTATCAGTAATATCATGTAGGGAAATCATTGCAGCTTTTTTGTTTTCATGCTTAGTAGGTATAAAAGTAACTTCAACAGGAATCATTTCATCGCTTTTAGAGATGATGTCAACACTATAAACTCGGGCATCTTTTTGTTCATTGCTCAAACATTTTCGATATCTGTTGATAAACATTCTAAAATACTCAACTGAAATAAAATATAGTAATGGTTGTTCAAGAATGTCTTCTTCACTATAACCGGTTAAATAACAAAATTTAGAATTAGCAAATTTTAATTTTTCATCTTGAGCAATAATTATTGCATCACTACTACTTTCTAAAATTGATAAGTATTTGTTCTTGTAATCCTTTAGATCGCTTTCAATCTTTCTGAATTCAGTAATGTCTTCGAACTCAACTAATATCGGAGTTGAGTTACCTTTGAAAGTATCTATTCTTTTAGCACTAAATGCTATTTTTTTTATGTTGCTTCCATCATCTTGAATACTTATTGCACTGTATTTAATATCATTATTGTTGATTAAGAGAGCTGTTAATGCTTTCTCTAGATCCTTTAATTTTAATTTATTACTGTCAAGTTCAAATAGCGATTTATTAGATATATTTTTTGAGCATGTATTGAATAGATTGCAAAAGGAACTATTTGCAAATACTACTTCTAAAGTCCTATTAAGAATTAAGATAGGTTTTTCTATTATTTGAAGTACATTGGTAAAGTCACTCATATAACATTCATAATGAGTTATTCTTTTCGAATGTTTTTTTTTACGTGGGGTAAAAATCACTCTTATCCACTTATTAACGTGCTTAATTTTAACTTTTGCTATAAAATCAAGCTGTTCTTTTTCACTGCTATCTTTGAAAAAATTTAAGACTAAATTCTTATCATTCTCACAAAAAATATCTGTAAAATTGAAATTACTAGATGCTAAATCGGATTGCGAAATTCCGAATTGATTGATATTGTTAGATGCAAACTCGACTGTTAAAACCTTTTCTGTATTTAGGCATAAAAACACAGGTGATATTTCATCTATTGTTGTCATAAGCTTGTGATTAAAGTACATAAACTCGAGTTCACCTTAGATAATCAATTTAAAGATTAACATGACTTTTATTTGAAGATGGATTACAAGCTTTCGGTCAGAAATAATGTTAATGGTATCTGCTTCAAGCACGAAATCTTTATATATAATGAAGTTTTCGTAGTAAACATCGTTCACACCTGCAACGATACTTCCTTTCAATCCAATCTACTCAGAATATCGTTCTTATATAGGGTGTGAACATTTTCTTTTACTCATTTTTCAACGAACAAGAAGCTAATAATGCTTACAGTTATTATTTATGCTAATACCATAGAGTTGCCTTTAATTTTTGTTCCTTAAAGGGTAAAGACTCAGTTAAATTTTGTCTACTACTAATTAATTTTCAAATATTAATAGTCTTTAAAGAGATAAAAAGTGATTTTGCTAGATGCAAAATCATTGATAATATTCGTCTCGACCACTAACGAGTGCTTTAACATTTTCTAAAGGTGTATTAGGAGCAATTCCGCAACCAGGTGCGACAACATCGATACCTTCACTTAATGCCCTTGTAACATCGTCTTTAATTTTATCTGGAGTACCACTTAAAAGGGAAAAAGGACTTGATACATTACCTACCAATGAAACTCTATCACCAACAACATCCTTTGCGTCTCTTACACTAGCAACTTTCTCTTCGATACTTAGTGCCGTAAAATTACAGTCTGCCATCATATCCAAGATTGGAGTTACATTACCACATACATGTAACACAGTTACACTTTGAACATCCTCTGCAAACTTTGTAAGACGGGGCTTTAATCTTTCATTAAAGTCTTTTGGATTCATCAAGTCGGGGGAAGCTACTGGATCAGCAACACAGATAACATCGGCTCCATTTTCAACTAGGCCATTTGCGTATTTGACTGCTGCTTCGGTAGCAAAGTCAAGTAGTTTTTCAAATTCCTCCGGTTTTTTAATTGACCACTTCATGAACTTACTAACACTACAAAGATCCGATGCAAGCGTGATTGGGCCTTCCATCCCTGCAATAAGAGGTACACTTTCATCGACTTTTTCTTTTATTATGTTAGTGGCTTCAAAAACAGCAGGAATTCTTCCTGATTCTAATAGGTTCTCAGGTAAATCCTCACGATCTAAACCTTTTTTATATGGGTGGTCTGTAATTGAGGGTTGTCTATTCTTTGTTCCCATATTAACTTCACACCCTAAGGCTTCAGCCAAAACAGTAAGACAATATGGATACCTTACAGCTTCCAAGTTTCCGAATTCATGTGCTGCAATAGCCAACTCAGCCATTAATTTTGGGTCACTATGAGCTTCAGGCCATTCTGCATTCTTAATATCCATTAGTTCTACAATTGCAGTTTGTGTAACTGAAACTGCAGGTGCTTTATCTACGTCTTCTCCTTTAAGAGCTTTAATTAATCGTTCTTTATAATTCATGGTTCTCACCTAAAAATTTTGTACAGCAACTTGATTTATTCAATGTTAACGTTACTATACCTCAAGTGCAAAACTTCCTTGCTTTAACAATCAGCTTAATCCAATCTACATGTGTTTTTGTTTAGCAATAAAATAGATTAGTCTATAGTATATAAATATTATTTTTGAATAATTCATATATATAAAGATTTTTATAGATTAGACCTCGAAATTAAAGTGTTGTATAAGAAATTAGGACGGCATTAGACTTCGAATTCAATCAAAATCTTTAACAATTTTCAAATTCAATTAACTTTTATATTAAAAAAATCTTTATATATTATTAGAAGAAAAGAAAAATTTTGAAATAATATATATAAATATCGTTTCCATGAAACCTTATCAAGTAAAATAGCTGAAAACTAATTCAATTTTTATCTGTATAAGCTTCTAGAAACTATTTAAAAAATAAAAGTTGAAAAATCTACAAATCATAAAAAGTTATTCAATCTTACTAATGAATTTGACCTAAACGGTTGTGTCACTATTTTGCTGTAAATTCTCCTGTACCACACTTTAGTTAGAGATCCATGTTTAAATATCTATTTCCTGTTAACCATTCTTCGTTCAT
>Ga0207421_10001433_pt1 | contig 30678 bp, 28 predicted proteins | sample SodLakKL_010_SED_4_FD_187542 | JGI IMG/M metagenome (GOLD analysis project Ga0207421, IMG submission 187542) | Alkaline sediment microbial communities from Lake Tanatar, Kulunda Steppe, Russia - 8KL_010_SED (SPAdes) (version 2) | ecosystem: Environmental > Aquatic > Non-marine Saline and...
GGCGGAGGTCCAAGATAATCGTATGCCGGCTGCCGCGAATACCTCCGAGCGGTTCCGCGGGCACAGGATTCCACGTCACGCCCGCCACCTGCTCCATCCAATGGAAAAACGCGTGAACGTGCAGGCGGACACCATCCCACAGGATCCCGGTGATTTCACCGAGCGGAATCGACACGGCACCGCCGTAAAGCCCCAAGAAGACCGCGAGAACGGTCAGGAGGAGTAACGCGATGAATACCGGTGCCTTCCCCGAGTCCTTCAACTGGACATCCCCTTCTTCACGCTCAATCGAACTTGTCGGGGTGTAGGATCCGAGCAATCGCCTGGAGTCCCTCCACGATCCGGGGACTCGGGTGCGTCACCTGCTCGACCTCGACCTTGTGAAGGGCCTCTTTCTCAACGGCGGTAACATCTTCCCAACCCGCGCGCTCGCCCCTCTTCAATTCACTCACGGTCTCGCTAAACGTCGTGAGAATAACATCGGGATCTCGATCCACCAGGGTTTCGAGGCTAAATTCCACCCAGTCCCCCTCGACATCATCCGAGATCAATCGGCCGCCGGCCGTTTGGATCAGGAACCCGATGAACGAGTTTGGACCCGCGGTCATCAGCGGCTGGGGCCACACCTCGAAGAACACCTTCGGCCGATCCTCCTCGGGCATCTGCGCTGCTAGATCGGCAACCTCGTCCACCTCTTCCTGCATATCGGCAACCACTTGTTCGGCGATTTCCGGGACGTTCATGATGCGACCGACGAGCAGGATACTGTCGTAGATATCGTCGAACGTCCGCGGTTGTATCACCACGGATTCGATGCCCAAATCCGCAAGCCGGCTCACGAACTCATCCGTCCCGCCGATCGTGAAGACCAGGTCCGGCTCTCGCTCCAGGATGGTCTCGTAATTGGGATTCTCGACGCCACCGATGTTGGGAATTGCCTGCAGTTCTTCGGCCGGCCAATCACTGAAGTCGTCCACGGCCACGAGGGTATCTCCGATCCCCAGGTGAAACAGGATCTCTGTATTGCTCGGGGCAAAGGAGACGACCCGCTCGGGTTGGCGCGGTATGGAAACCGAGCGCCCGGCATCATCGGTGATGTCGAGCGGGTAGTCGGTTCCACCCGGCTCCGGCGCAGCCTCTTCCTCGGCGACGGGCTCTTCGTCTTCGACCGGGGGCTCCGCGCCACAACCGAAAACAGCAATCAAAATCGAGATTAGCGTGATGACAAGAATCCATCTGTGCCTCTGCATGGATATCACCATATCCTCTCATGATATCTATCGAGGGCAGCCAGATGTCCATAAAGAAGAACCACCTCCTCGAGGAGGTGGTTTTGGTCTGTGGGCCTGGACGAATTCGACGCCCCTCTCCTCGGGAGGCGGACGAATTCCCAACGGGCAGGTCTCCTGGCTTACATCCCCGGGGGAGATGATCACAGTGGCGGGACCGCGTCAGAGTCGTGTCGAATGCCGACACTCACTGATCTTCCCTATTCTCCACCGCGCGTGAGCGACGGTGGCACCCGTAGGGCTACCCTGCAATTGTCGGCTTGATTATAGTCCAATTATCGTGGCCGTTACAATGGGTGGGGCGACCCTTACAGGCGAACGCACACGTTGATGCCGGCTGGGATTCCTTGACACGAAAGGGGCCCGGGATTAAAATTGTGGCGAATCCGATTCTTATCCGGGCGTCTTAGCGCCTCGAGAAGGAGGGAATTGCCATCAAACCCGTCATAGACCAAGACATGTGTATCGGAGACGGTATCTGTGAGACCATTTGCCCCGAGGTTTTCGAAATGCGGGACGACGGTCTAGCGTACGTCATCAACGAGGAGCCGTCTGAGGATCTGCGTGCTTCCATCGAGGAGGCCATCGAGGCCTGCCCCACCGAGTGCATCGCGTTGGAAGAGTAAGTCGAGACCCACATAGATTTGCATAGACAAGGGCATCGCCACAGCGATGCCCTTGTCTTCTGTTTTCGCCCTTCGATCCCGGTTACCTACAACACGCGCGTGAGCCGTTCCGTATCGGACAACCCCGGGATTCTACCGCGCTTCGCAACGGCTTCCCCACGTACTTCCTTGATGTCCATGGTCATGTCGATCGCCGGTGCAGAAGCGACGTAGCTTCCCACGCCAAAACCATCGGCTCCGGCCTCGGAGAGAACCTGTATCCGATCCGGATCAAGGCCGCCAGAGCAAAAGATCTTCACCGATCCGTAGCCTGCCATATCCAGGCGCGCACGAACCTCGCGCACGAGTTCCGGGGTGACCCTGCCCCGCTCAGAAGGGGTATCGAGACGCACAGCATCGAGTCGATCACCCAGCGCATCGGCAACTCGCAGGGATTCTTCCACTTCATCCTTGAAGGTGTCGACCAGTATCGTGCGCGATTCACCGTCGGGCATGATCGCATCGTACGTACCTGCAATGGTCACCGTATCACCCGCGATGAGAATGGCCGCATGCGGGACCGTACCCATGGGCATGGTTCCGGCCATGCGCGCGGCCAGTATACAACTGCAGCCGTCCATTCCACCGATCAGTGCCGCACGTTCCATGACCGGTGCCACTGCGGGATGCAGATGGCGAGCGCCAAAACACACGGCGAGCTTGTCACCGGCAGCAGTCTTGATCTCGGCTGCCCGGGTCGCCCAACCACTGGACGAAGCCAGTAATCCGAGCAGGGGCGTTTCGGTGATGCCAAATCCGCCGTAACTTCCCCGTATTCGGAGCACGACCTCCTTCTTGTCAAAAGCACTACCCTCGGGTAATGCCCAGGCCTCGTCCACGCGATCCTCGAGGAGGCGAACCGCCTCATCGATACCACAGAGAATCCCGGGTCGGCTTGCGAAAACCTCGGCAGTGACGGGCGTCTCATCGAGGCCTAGACTCTCGAGTATCTCCAGGCTCTTGATGAAGTATATGTCGGTGGTATAGCCGGCCCTAATCTCCGCGTGTTCAGCGGAACTAAAGGGGCGGCCTGGATCGCACCTAAGAGCCCGAACCGCCTCGAGAGATCGAAGCTCTTCTAGGAATCTCAACCGATCGTCGCGTTGTTGCACCGCATTCTCCTCACTCTCTAGTCGGGCCTTGGTCGCGTCCATCACCTTGCGCCCCGCTGCGCCATGCGGGCCAGTTCTCGCACTTCACCGGGGCGAAGCGAACGCCACTTTCCAGGTGGAAGATCACCCAGGTGCACGGAACCAAACCCTACACGCCTAAGAGCAACAACCGGGTGCCCAACCGTCGCCATCAAGCGGCGAATCTCCCGGTATCGCCCCTCGGTCATCACGATCCTCCAGCGGCTATGATCCGGATCCCCCCCATTCTCGAGGGGTCGAATGCGCTCAATCCGTGCCACTCCGTCGGCCAGGGGAATCCCGGCCCGCAAGTCCGCGAGCGCAGATGAAGATATCACCCCACGCACGCAAACTTCGTAGACACGTGGAATCGCCCCTCGAGGATGTTCGATCTCAGCGGCCCAATCCCCATCATCGGTCATCAACAACAAGCCCGATGTATCCGCATCGAGCCTTCCCACGGGAAACAGCCGGGGGGATCGCGGTACAAGGTCCAGGACCGTCCGACGACCCCTAGGATCCTCGGCGGTTGTCAGGTAACCCCTGGGCTTGTGCAGTGCGACGTACGTGCGAGTCATCGGAGGAACCACCGGTTTGCCGTCGACGCACACGGTCTCGCCCCCGGTTAGCCGCCGTCCTGGTCGACGGGCGATCCTCCCATTCACCCTCACGCGGCCGGATCGAATGATCTCCTGCGAAGCACGCCGAGACGCGACACCGGCGCTGGATAAATAGGCATCCAATCGCATTCCCCGAACCCCCGTATGTACTTCATTCGAACTCTACGATCATCTCGATTTCCACCGCTGCCCCGTTGGGCAGCGCCGCGACACCAACAGCAGCACGGGCGTGCGCTCCGGCATCGCCAAACACTTCCCCGAGGAGTTCGGAACATCCGTTGATCACCGCGGGGTGCCCGGTGAAATCCGGAGTGGAGCTTACGAATCCCGTGACCTTCACGATCCGGCGCACGCGGCCGAGATCCCCCAGGTGACTTTTTATCACACCCAGGCAATTGAGGGCACTGAGACGGGCAGCTTCGTAACCCTCCTCCGGGGTGAGATCGGCTCCAACCTGACCCACGTGGTGAAGCACGCCTTCGACCGTCGGAAGCTGCCCCGATGTATAAAGCAGGTTCCCCGTGGTCGTGCCGGGCACGTAAGCCGCGAGGGGTGCCGGGACTTCCGGAACAGCGTATCCGAGTGCCTCGAGTTTTTCTTCGGGGGACATACTATTACCCCTTTCCATTTTCGATATCTGCGAAAATCCTTCGCTCCCAATTCTAACACCTTGCACGGGGAAGGGCGAGATTGGAAGGCGGGCATCCCGTGGTGTTTGGGAAGCGTTGTCACGAGAAGGGATCGGTCGACCCCGGTGAAAATTGCCGGGATCGACCGCAATTGAGGTGAAATCGAATGCTACAGATGTGCGTCCAACTGGGCCTGCAATTCTTCCTTCGACGAGAACCCGACCATCCGGGCGACGGGTTCACCGTCCTTGAACAGGATAAGCGTCGGGATGCTCATGACCCCCATATTCGCGGCGATCCCTTGATTCTCGTCAACGTTGACCTTGGCGACCTGGAGCCGATCCGCGTTCTCTGCGGCAATCTTTTCGATCACCGGGGCAATCATCCGACAGGGGGCACACCAATCCGCCCAGAAATCCACCAGGACGGGAAGATCGGATTCAACCACATCCTCCTGGAAGCTATCGTCGGATACCTCGATCAATTCAGCACTCACGATTAATCCTCTCCTCTCTTTCACCGTGTAACGGCCGTACCACGTGCAGGCAATGGCCAGGGATCCTGTCGCGAATCATCGCCCGCGCGATCCTCGGCCGCGGGCGATCAAATGCCACCTTCTCACATCTCCCTTTGCCCGTCAACGAATGCAAGGTAGCCGTGGACCGCGCATCGATAGGTTATGTCTACCTCTCCCGTGACATATCGAAACCACGAAAGCGGGGGATGTATCCTTCCGCCGACTACCCTTGCTCATCCATCCCTTTTTCGGACGAATCGGGCAAGGGAGGGAGTTGCCCGAGGTCGTCGAGGCCAAATTGCAGGAGAAAACGCTCCGTGGTGCCGTAGAGTTTCGGGCGACCGGGCGCATCCTTGCGACCAACCGCGCCGATCAACCCTTCCACCTCGAGACGCCGAAGGAGATGCGCACTCTGCACACCTCTGTAGACATCCACTTCCGGCCTGGTAATCGGTTGCTTATACGCCACCAGGGCGAGGGTCTCGAGTGCTGCCGGCGAGAGCGTCTCCCCTTCCGGTTCAAGGAAGCGGGCCACGATCTCTCCGTACTCTTCCTTGGTGCGAATTTGGACCTTTCCCCCGGCACGGATGATCTTGACGCCACACTCCACGGGTGCATAACGAGCCTGCAGGCAGTCGATGAGCCGGTCAACCTCCCGAGCTTCCTGGTCCAGCACCTCGGCCAATACCTCAAGGCCGATCGGCTCCGGCGAGGCGAATAAGCAAGCCTCCAGGGCTCCGATCAGTCGTCCATCCGCGGCGGTCATTCCTCTTCACCTTCGTCGGGTACCGGGTCTATCGTGAATACCTGGATATCGCCGAATCGATCCCTTTGCGCGACGCGAATCTCGCGGCGTCGGATCAATTCCAGCAGCGCGATGAACGTTCCGACGAAGAGACTTCTACCGCCGCCCCGCGGGAATAGGTCGGCAAAGTTCACCCGGCCGGACGAGGTGCCCAGTATGCCACGTATACGTCGCATGCAACCTTCGACCGTGACACGTTCGCGCGGTATGGTCTCGGGCTCTGTTTCATTTTCGCGCGAAAGCAGACCCTCCAGGGCCGCTACCAGCTCGCCCAGGTCGGCTCCCTCGATGTCCGCCAGCACGCGCTCCCACTCCATCACCTCGGGTGGAATGCGAGCATGGGATTGGCGCATGCGCTCCGCACGCCGGTCGAGCTCCCGCGCGACCTCGCGATACCGGCTGAACTCCAAAAGATGCTGGAAGAGTTCTTCAGACCTCTCCTCCTCTTCCTCCGCCGGTGTTCGCTCTTCCTCGCCATCTTCATGGACCAGCGCCGCACTTTTTTTGTCAAGAAGATCCGCGAGAATGCGGATCAAGTCGGCCTTTTGATCCATCCCGGATTCCTCTTCGAATTCCCAGGATTGGCCGACGTCCCTTACCCACGGCATCAACTGCACGGATACGATCTGTTCCCGATAGGCAGCGGGATCGCGCCGGCGGAGGGAGTCGAGATCCTGCAGCATACTGCGCAGGCGTTCTAGCAGCTGTGCATCATTTTCTCGCGCCTGCATCGGTTCCCCTTTCACCATCTAGATGACCACCAGGGACACAACCGAAAAGATGAACACCTGCATGGCATCCGCTACGGGTCCAAGCAGGCGCGGAATCACTCGCAAGAACAGGAGCAGCATCAGCACCAACCAACCGTACTGGTCCATTTGCTGCATAAAATGCCACAGGCCCGACCCGTACGAGGCCAGGGACTTGAGAATGTGTGACCCATCCAGGGGAGGAATCGGCAATAGGTTGAACAGGCCAAACCAGAGATTGTACATGAGGAAATAGTACATGAGCAGCGTGAACCACGACCCGGCGGACCCAAACTGCAAGATCACGTACGCGGCCACCGTGGCACCGAGAAAGTTCGTCGCCGGGCCTGCCAGGCTGGTCAGAAGCATGCCACGCCTGCGATCGGAAAAATACATCGGATTGATCGGAACCGGTTTCGCCCATCCGAATCGAAAAACCAACAGCATGAGCGTACCAATCGGGTCCAGGTGTGCAATCGGATTCAACGTGAGCCGACCCGCCGCCTTCGCCGTGGGATCCCCGAGGGAATAAGCCATGTAGCCGTGGGCGAGTTCGTGTATCATGAGAGCACCCAGGAGCCCGGGAACGATAAACGGCAACTGTTGAAGGTCAAAGAACATTGCATCTCCTCCGTCGCTTCAGTCTTTCCCCTCCGCGGAAGAAGTTAACTAGCGAAGATGCGTCCACCGATTCGTGCACCATCCGATCCACGGTGTGGTCAAGGGCAATCGTAACACCGCGGTGATCGCGCTTCAACCGCGTCATTATGCACGGGGATGGCTGTCGCGATAGACATCATGAAGATGTCCTCCCGTAAGATGTGTATATATCTGGGTGGTCGCGATGTCCGCGTGCCCAAGCAATTCTTGGACGGCCCTCAGGTCCGCACCGTTTTCCAATAAATGCGTGGCAAACGAGTGACGGAGCACGTGGGGACTGACCTTTTTCGATATACCCGCCTCTACTGCACGCCTGGAGACAATCCGCCATACACCCTGCCGGGAAAGCCGGCCACCACGGTGATTCAAAAATAGGGCCCGGTTGCGGGAGCTGCCAAGTAGGCGCGGACGGGACCGCAAGACGTACCGCTCCAGGGCATTGACGGCCATCTCGCCCAGTGGAACGATGCGCTCTCGATTGCCCTTTCCAATGCATCTTAGCTCGCGGCGCTGGGGATGCACGCTGTCCGAATCGAGATCCACCAGCTCGGTAACGCGAATCCCCGTGGCATACAGCAGCTCCAGGATGGCCTGGTCCCTGTAGGACAAAAGCGTCGCCTGGGATGGTTCCGCGAGGAAACGATCGATCTCCTCGACGGTGAGAATGGCGGGGAGCTTTTCCTCGGGTTTTGGAACGTCGACATCCCGCGCCGGATTCCGTTCCAAATCACCTTCCGCGACGAGGTAGTTGAAAAAACCGCGCAGGGCTGCCAGTCGTCTGGTCACGGTGGAGATCGCCAACCCCGTTGTACGCATATGCACCACGTAGGCACCCACGGTCGCGGGATCAACCCCGGCCAGGATCGAGGGAAGCGTTGCCGTTTCGGACTCCGAAGAGTCAATTTCGAGGAATTGCACAAAGGCATCAAGGTCGCGCCGATATGCGGCGAGGGAGTTTCGCGCCAGTCCGCGTTCGATGCTCAGGTAGTCAATATACTCCGCGATCGGATCGTATGAGCGCAAGCGCATCTCCCCCTCTCGCGATCACCACCCGGGGCCACCGGGACCTACACCGGTTCGACGGCGGCCCCACGAGGGTGACGATCTACGCGTGTCGTCCCAAACCCGTCCATCGGCGCATTGCCGCCGATTTGCGTTAGAGGACTTCTTCGATCGGCGTATACGGAAGATCGTGCGCCCTGGCGACGGCTTCGTAAACGACATGGCCTTCGAGAACATTCATCCCGGGTACCAGGCTCGGGTCGCGCTGCAGTGCCTCTTTCCAGCCCCTCGATGCCAGCTCCCGTGTGTAAGGGAGTGTAACATTGGTCAAGCCGATGGTAGAAGTCCGGGGTACCGCACCGGGCATGTTGGCGACCGAGTAGTGGACGACGCCATGAACCACGTACGTCGGATCGGCATGGGTGGTCACACGGTCAATCGTCTCCACGGAACCGCCCTGGTCGATGGCAACGTCGACGATGACGGATCCCGCCGGCATCGCCTTAACCATATCTTCAGTCACCAGCTTCGGGGCCTTCGCGCCGGGTACCAATACCGCACCAACCAAAAGGTCGGTATCCTCTAGTTCCTCAGAGAGGACCCACGGGTTGTTCATGCGCGTTTCCACTCTACCACCAAAAATGTCGTCGAGATAACGGAGCCTGCCTGCATCAATGTCGAACATGACGACACGAGCACCCAGTCCCACGGCCATCTTGGCGGCATTGGTGCCCACGATCCCCCCGCCGATCACGCAGACTTTGGCCGGGTTCACGCCCGGGATGCCACCGAGCAGGACTCCACCCCCACCGTGGTGTTTTTCGAGCATTTCTGCACCGACCTGGGTGGCCATCCGGCCGGCAACTTCACTCATGGGGGTCAGAAGCGGAAGGCTACCATCCGCGAGCTCCACCGTCTCGTAAGCGATAGAAACAACTTTGCGCTCCATTAAGACCTTGGTGAGTGCTTCCTCCGCGGCGAGATGCAGGTAGGTGAAAAGGATCTGCCCGGGTTGCAGGAGGTCATACTCGGGGGGTAGCGGTTCCTTGACTTTGACGATCATGTCGGCCGCATCGAATACCGCCTTTGGCCCATCGAGGATCTCGGCACCTGCCTCGCGGTAAACTTCGTCCGCGAACCCACTGCCATCCCCGGCGGTGGTCTCCACGAACACGCTATGGCCATCACCGACGAGGGTTGCGACGCCCGCGGGGGTCATCGATACCCTATGTTCATTACTCTTGATCTCTTTTGGGATGCCGATCTTCATCTCGACACCATCTCCCTTCCCAATTGGCCCACGATTACCCGTTCCATGCATCGATCGTTCCAATGATACCACCTGTATCGCGCTGCAAAAACACTGTGCGACAGAATCCGACGTGAAGATACTAATCCGTCACGGAAATCCAATGTGCCAGCGCGATCAGTGTCTTGGCATCATGACTGGCGCAAAAATCCGCACGCGAAGCCCACCGGTGCCTGTGGATTTCCCCCTCTTCTGCCGGGGTGGCAGGTTCAAGGGGACGCGGCCCCTGGGTTCCGAAGAGGTGCACCCGCTCATCGGTGAAACCCGGAGAGGTATGGAATACGGCGATCTTACGCAGCTCTACCGCGCGATATCCCGTTTCTTCGGCCAGCTCGCGCACTGCACAGTCCTCAGGCGCTTCCCCCGGCTCAACGCGGCCCGCGGGGATTTCCCACGTGGTTCCCCCGAGGGCGGGGCGGTTCTGCTCAACCAGTAGCCCACATGAAGCCTGCTCATCCAGCGCGAGAATTGCGGCTACATCGCCCATGCGCACAACTTCCCAGGTGCGATCACCTTCTCTGACGTGGCTCACCCGCACCAGCTTACCGCGATAGGCATCCGTCTCTTTACTCAAGGCATCGCCCCCCACCTTCGACACACATCAAGCCAAGGCACGACCCCGACCGTTGACGGCACGAGCGGGGTCGTGGAAATCAATCTACTGTTCAACGACCGAATAGTCGGTCGAAACCGCCAGTTGGTAGAGGCTCAACTCAGGAGCCGGACCCGTCGTGCGACACATCCCAACCATCACGCAGGCCATGTTCGATCGCGGCCAGCGTTGCACTGACGGCGGTTCTGCCTCTATCGCCCTCGCGAATCACGGCCGCACCGACATAGCACCCGATGTCGGAAGCGGGCATCGCGGCAGGGGACAGCAAGCAGACGATGACTTCGCATTGGGACATCCGGAGGATCTCGATGTTCTCGAGCGCAAGCGGGATATCCCCATCCATCAGCTGGTCCGCCGCCATGAGGGTGGCCTCTGCGAACGGATTGAGGTTGTATCGATGGGGCGCCCTACTGGAGGCCTGGCCTTCACCCCTGGCACCACTCCCACCGGACGCAAGTATAACGGAGACCTCGAGACACCCCTCATCGAGGCGGTTGGAAGTTCGCAGCATCTCCAGCACGAAAGGCGCGCCATGTCGAGTGTGCGCGGGGGTGGGCTCATCGGCCGCTGACGCCGCTCCGATCTGCGCCACGCTGATCTTCTTGTGATCAACCCGCAACTTCCAACGGGCCGCCAGCGCGCTTTCGATATCGCGGACGGCCTGCTTGGGGTGGCGATCCGGTCCGATCAACACGTGAACCTCTTCAAGTGCACCCCAGTCGTTCGCCACGACCCGACAAGCCTCAATCCCCACGAGGCTCGCTATCAGGCGTTCTACCTCCTCGAGCCCTACCCGTTCGGGTAAGCGGGTCAACCCACCCTCTGAACTGCCCATTGGTGTCCTCCCTCGACTGCCAGACCTCCCGGGAGGGGCGTCAGGCGGTCAGACTTGCGATTCGAAGATTTCCCGTCCCCGATTCAGTGCCTCGAGGTTGACGGGGATGAGCCCATGGTGCCGCTCGGGAAGTACCTCCGGCAATACCTCCTGCATGATATCCGCGGGCAACCCGGTGAAGCTTCCCATCATTGCCCCGAGCATGATCATATTGGCGACCCGGGCATTGCCCATCGCATCCGCCTCCTCCGTCGCGGGAACGCGAATGACGTGTATGTCTTCCCTTTCGACCTCGTCCGGACAGAGGGAAGTATTGACGTAAAGGTAGCCCGAGGACGTTACCGCCGGCTCGAACTTGGTCAACGACGGCAGATTCATTACCGCACAGTCCGTCGGCTCGGTAACCACCGGAGAGCCGACTGGTTCATCGGATAACACCACGCCACAGTTGGCCGTTCCGCCGCGCTGTTCCGGCCCATACGACGGCATCCACGACACGTAAAGGTTTTTCTTCATCCCAGCGTAGGCGAGCATTTGCCCCATCAGCATGACACCCTGCCCACCAAAGCCTGCGATGAGTATTTCGTGATGCATCTCAATCCACCTCCTCGGTGGTGCGAAATTCGCCGAGGGGGAAGTACGGCAACATGTTTTCCTTGATCCAATCGATTGACTCCACCGGACTCATGCCCCAGTTGGTTGGACAGTTCGCCACGATCTCCACCATACCAAAACCATGCCCGGCTTCCTGCGCCTCAAAGGCCTTGCGCAGGTAGCGCTCCGTGGCTTTTATATGCTTCACGTCGTGACAGGATCCGCGCGCCAGGTATGCCACGCCGGGTAGCGTCGCGAGCATCTCCGTCATACGCATTGGATGCCCCGTGGACTTGAGATCTCTACCGGCGGGAGATGTGGTGGTCCTTTGGCCCTCAAGGGTCGTGGGGGCCATCTGGCCTCCCGTCATGCCATAAATGGCGTTGTTGATGAAAACCACGCTAATATTCTCACCTCGACTGGCCGCATGGATGATCTCCGCGGTGCCGATCGACGCGAGATCCCCATCGCCCTGGTAAGCGAAGACAAATGCATCCGGCCATGCACGTTTGATCCCGGTGGCCACGGCCGGTGCACGACCGTGGGCAGCCTGCTGGAAGTCGCAGTCAAGGTAATTATATGCGAATACCGCGCAACCCACCGGCGAAATGCCGACCGCGCGGTCTGTCAATTCCATCTCATCCATGAGCTGGGCAATCATCCGATGGGCCACTCCATGGATACAGCCCGGACAATAATGTGTCGGTCGATCGGCGAGGGCACGGGGCCTGGTAAATACCTTTTTCATCGGTTATCCCCCGTTCTAGCAACGAGCTTCTCCATCTGCTCGGTAATGTCCTGATGCCGTGGCATCACACCCCCTGCGGTACCGTAGAACTCCACGGGCGTGGAGGAATCCACCGATAGCCGCACATCTTCCACCATCTGCCCCAGACTCATTTCGACGGTCAGATATCCCCGGGCTTGTCCGGCGAGTCCTTCGAAGGCTTTCGATGGGAAGGGCCACAAGCTGATTGGCCGCAGGAGTCCAACGGAGTGACCCGCATCACGAAGATCTTTTACCGAACGCCGCGCAATCCGTGCCGTGGTTCCATATGCCACGATAAAGTAATCCGCGTCTTCGTGGTCGATTTCGTAGCGGACCTCGGCCTGTTCCATTCGCGCGTATTTCTCCGCAAGCTTGCGGTTGTGCGCCCAGCACTCGTCGGGATCGAGATATAGGGAGTTGATCAGGTTGAGCGCATCTCGGCCCCTGCGTCCCGTGGTGGCCCATTCCTTAGCAGGTAGATCGGCGGGGTCCATCAAGGGGGGAAAGGCGACGGGCTCCATCATCTGTCCGATCACGCCGTCTCCTTGGATCATGACCGGATTGCGGTACCTGTCAGCGATGTCGAACGCCTCGTACGTCAGATCGACCATTTCCTGAAGAGTGGCGGGCGCGAGGACGACCATTCGATAATCGCCGTGCCCTCCCCCCTTGGTCGACTGGAAGTAGTCCGACTGAGCCGGCTGAATGCTGCCCAGCCCGGGACCGCCACGCACCATGTTTACGATCACGCAGGGCAATTCGGCCCCGGCGATATAGGATATTCCCTCCTGCTTGAGGCTGATTCCAGGAGACGATGACGAGGTCATCACCCGCACGCCGGCTCCCGCGGCACCGTACACCATGTTGATGGCAGCGACCTCGCTTTCGGCCTGCAAGAAGGTGCCTCCTACTTCGCTCAGCCGGCCCGACATATACTCTGGCAACTCATTTTGTGGTGTAATGGGGTATCCAAAGAAGAAGCGGCATCCGGCACGTACCCCGGCTTCCGCAACCGCCTCGTTCCCCTTGATCATTTGCAACTGGCCTTCGGTCATGTCGACTCCTTCCCCGGCAGACATCATCGTTCGGACTTTTCAGGTCGCGAAACTTCGACCGCAACGTCAGGGCAAATCAGGGCACAGAAACCACAACTGATGCACGCTTCCTGTGACGTGATTGCCGACGTGCGATACCCCTGCCGATTCAGATTGTCGGAAAGGTAGACAATCTCTTTGGGACATACGGTCGTGCATAGTCCGCACCCTTTGCAACGCTCTGGCTCCAAGATCCATTTAGAACCCACGATACACCTCCCGTGAATCTCCATTGCCCGGTCTCTCCCATTCGGGCCAAAGTGTACGTTCAACACATACGCGATGCGCAGTTCCCGCTAGTACATCGGACCAACGCGGAAACTCCCCACCCTCCATAAGATGTTCCCCTATTCCCATGGCGACAATCGGAACATCGGCCAACTGCGCGCCCTCGCGAACGATCTCCATCCCCTCCATCACGTGCTCGGGCTTGGTACTTGCGCCGAGGTTCGGATTGGCCAGGACGCCATCGACGGGCAAACGAAGGTCCCTCGACAAATCCGCAATCGTGCCGGCGATGGCACGGGGAGTCCCGCTCATGGGTCGATAGGGGTTGATGACCGCGAGCAACATCCCGCCGCGAGAGGCGATGGGAGTCGAAAGCCCCCCCATGACGCGACTCCCCATGGTTCCTCCGCCCACGTCCACGATGGTAACCGGCGCCAGTTCTATGGCTTCCACAACCGCCGGGGGCAGTACCGGGAGATCTACTCCCACGGGCACATGGCTCGGATACACCACGCGTACGCCGACATCCGCGAGTGCGTCTGCCGCCTCCCGACTTCGGAAGAAGGGCGTCACCAAATCCATGTCGACGAGTATCACCTTGTCATCACGGCGGGCACGCGCCTGCAGGGCCAGGGCGATCGCCAACTCGCTCTTTCCACTGCCGAAGGGTCCCGCCAATACCAGGGGGCTCCGGGCGAAAATATCGTTCATATCATGTCCGAATCCGCTGTATCCGTCCGACTGCAGCGATGCGCTCCTCGGCCAATCGCTCGGCTGCTTCGTTCGTAGGAATGTTCTCTTCATCGCTGATCGCGAAGATCGCCTGGAGCTTTTCCCCGATTCCCTCGATCTTCTTGAATGCGAGATCCCGATTATAACCAGCCGGGTTGAACTCCTGTGCCACGTTGACCACTCCGCCACCATTAATCACAAAGTCCGTCGCATAGAGAATCCCTCGCGCTCGCAATTCCTGCCCGTGTCGGGCCTCTTCCAATTGATTATTCGCGGCACCGGCAACGACCTTGCATCGCAATTCGGGAATACTCTCGTCGTTTATCGTAGCACCAAGGGCACACGGAGCGTACACATCACATTCACTCGCGTGAATTGCTCCCGGATCGACTTCCTCCGCACCGAAATCTTCGACGGCGCGCGCCACCTTATCCTCGTAGATGTCGGCCACTAACAGTCGGGCCCCGGCTTCGTGGAGGTGTTTACAGAGCGCATAGCCCACGCTCCCGATGCCCTGGACGGCAACGGTAACACCAGAGAGATCATCGGAGCCAGTAAGGTGCTCCATCGAGGCCCGAATGCCCACAAAGGTCCCAAAGGCCGTCGCCGGCGATGGATCTCCCGACTTGTGCCATAAACCCGCAACGTAGTCCGTCTCATCGTTTACAACGTCGATGTCATCAGGGGAGACACCGACATCTTCGGCGGTGTAGTACCTTCCGCCGAGACTCTCCACAAAGCGACCGTATGCGCGCCACAGAGCCTCGCTCTTGTCTTTTCTGGCATCGGCAATAATAACGCCTTTTCCACCACCAAGGTTTAGCCCCATCGCCGCGCTCTTATATGTCATGCCCTTCGACAGCCGAAGCACGTCGGTGATCGCTTCCTCCTCGGTTTCGTAGGGCCACATCCGTGTACCGCCGAGAGCGGGACCGAGCGTGGTATCGTGAATTCCGATGATCGCCTTGAGACCCGAAACCTCGTCGTAACAAAAGACCAGTTGCTCGTGCTCCATGTCCTTCATGGATTCGAAGATCCTCATTCTCGAATTCCCCTCTCTTACTGCCCCCGTGGCGGCAGGTATATCCGGCCAATGCGCCCGAGGAACTCTATGCGCTCCTCGACCAGGCGATCCGCTGCCTCCACCGGGGTTATCGACAGCTCTTCGGAGCGCGCGAAGCAGTCCAGGAGCAACTCGTACAGCGCCTCGGTCTTCTTCATCGTACGCTCTCGATCAAATCCGCCGACCTCATCGGCAACCTGGATCAGACCGCCGGCATTGATGATGTAATCGGGTATATAAAGGATCCCCTTCTCGTGAAGCTTTTCCGCGATCTTCGCATCAGAGACCTGGTTATTCGCGGCACCACCGACTATGCGACACTGCAACCGTTCAATGGTCTCGGGATTCAGGATTCCCCCGAGCGCCGATGGGCTGAAGATATCACATTGGATGTCGTAGATTTCATCCGGACCGACCCGACGCGCACCATAGGCGTCCACGACGCGGGCGACCGCATCCTCGTCCACATCGGCGACGATCAGATGGCACCCGGCTTCATGTAGTAGTCCGGCGAGGTACTCCCCAACCTTGCCCACACCCTGGATGGCGATGGTCTTACCGGTGAGATCATCGCTACCCCACACGTGGGTGGCCCCCGCGCGAATCCCGTGCAGAACGCCATACGCGGTCGTCACGGAGGTGTTTCCGCTTCCGCCCGCATATTCCGGCAGACCCACCAGCCAGTCCGTTTCCTGCCCGGCCACGACAAAGTCATCACCGGTCGTCCCCATGTCGGTACCGGTGATAAAGCGACCGCCCAACCCCTCCACATAGCGTCCGAAAGCACGCAAGAGGACTTCGGTCTTGTCAGAACTGGGGTCACCCCAGATTACGGCCTTTCCGCCCCCGTGATTGGTCCGTGTCACCGCTGACTTCGCCGTCATCCCCCACGACAGAAGGAGTGCATCAGTGATGGCATCATCCTCCACCTCGTAATCCATCATGCGGCAGCCGCCGAGTGCAGAGCCCAGGGTACTATCGTGTATCGCGATAATGCTCCGGAGTCCACTCTCGTTATCCTGCGAGAAGATCAACTGTTCGTGGCCCTTCTCCGCCATTCGATCAAATATGCCCAAGACGACTCTCCCCTCTATCCATACGATATTCGCATGCATTTCTGAATTCCGACAGGGCATCGGCCAAAAAAAGGGGGCGGGAAATCGTCACGACGCTCCCATATCCCCACCTATCACTTCATCCTTGCTTGGCTAGGCATCGAGACCCCGCATCACCATCGCAGTTCCACCCAATCATCGTCAGCAAAGCCGTATGGCGAAACCAAATAACCCATCCCGAGTAGGCCCATACGCTCTTAAGAAGTTCTCTGCGCATGAGCCTATATCCTTCATCAGAACCGGTAATCGTTCATCTCACCCTGGCACCGGACACCGCCGGGCCTGACCCCATTAGCAGGTCATATCGGGGGTTTGCAAATCCATTCTGCTTCACCATGATCCACCCACTGTCAACGGTTCAATACGGCTACAGTCACACCTCGTTTACGAATTACGTGCAAAATCGGGATTATGTCCGAGGTGTGCCGTGCGCAGGTATTCAGCCACCGAAGCGATGCACTCGGCATTGCTCGGTCTTCCCACGCCCGGCGTCGCAACGAATCCCACCATTTCCATCATCTTTTCGCCCGCTCCACGTTCATATGCGCACTGGATGGCATGCCGGATCGCCCGTTCGACACGTTGTGGTGTACTTCTATAATGCGCAGCAATCGCAGGATATAGCTCCTTCGTAACGGCTTCGAGGAATTCCGGACGTGAAACGACCAGGAGAATCGCCCGACGCAGGTACTTATACCCCCGGACGTGCGGGGGAACACCCATCCCACCCATGATACGGCCGACCTCCTCCGCAAAAGACTCGCCCATACGCCTCGACTGTATGGGAAGGTGCCTGTGATCACACCGTGGTGATTCCGAAGCGGGTTGCCTCACTCTGCGGCAGAGTGTCTCCAGATCCAGGGGCTTGTACAAGAAATTCCGAACCCCCAGCGACCTGGCCTGAAGCATGACACCTTCTGGTACGAAAGGAGAAACGGCAATGACCACAGGGGAATCTCGGCGTACCTGGGCCCGTATCCCCTCGAGGACGGACAGTCCATCAATCCGTGACATGCTCATGTCTAGGATCACGATATCCGCCTCGACAACGTCGAGCGCACGCAACAACGCGTCGCCGTCCGTGTAGAGTCCTACGACCTCGATATCCCGCTGTTCCCGCATGTGTTCTCCCACCACGGCACACAAGTCGGCATCCGCATCGGCCATCATCAACCGAATTCCTTCACCATCGACGCGAAGTGTAATAGATACCACTCCTTACCAGTGAGTATGATGCCATATTTTACCATATTCATACCGGGCGTGCAGTACCCCCCTCACGTGATCAGGTTCGACCTTCCAATCCATTTCTTCTATCGAAAACCAACAGGGAGGAGTTTAGCCCGTTGATGGGTCGGGCTACGACACAGGCCTCTCCGCATCGATTCATCCCCGATGCGAAAAACAGGCCGCAAGGGCCATCAATCGGTCATACCCCGGTGGATCTCGTCGGTCCTGCAGCGGGTCCACGAGATCGTTAACGCGATGCCGCGGGAAGGGCAGAAGGGTGTATTCGCCGGCAAACTTGCCGCTGCCAACCGCTGCGGTGAACCCGGGGTCCTTGCTCAGACCTGGAAAATGCCATTATCATGAGATCGGGCGGTTCCCAACCCCACAGAACCGGGTGGTGAATCCGAGTCTTCCCAATGAAGGAGTGTGAAATCCTCGGGCCGACACCCGGGGAGCCATCGTGACCGTAAGAGTTCGATTCGCACCAAGTCCAACGGGGTACATGCACGTGGGAAACGTGCGCACTGCCCTGTTCAACTGGCTATTTGCACGCGGGCAGGACGGCACGTTCATCCTACGCATCGAAGACACCGATCAGCAACGGCACGTCGAAGAAGCCGTGGCGATCATCACCGACGGCCTACGCTGGATCGGCATTGACTGGGATGAGGGTCCGGAGATCGAGGGGCCCTATGGCCCCTACTTCCAAAGCGAGCGGTTGGATTTGTACCACGAGCACGCGGAGGCGCTTGTCGCTTCGTCTGACGCGTACTTGTGCTATTGTGAGCGGGAAGGAGTGGCTGCGGACAGCCCATGTCGCTGTCGCAATCGGGCGCAATCCGATGACCGGCTGGAGCCCGGGCTGGCGGTCCGGATCGTCAACCCCGGGGGGCGCTCCGAGTTTGACGACATCGTCGGTGGCCACCTTACCTTCGATAATGAACAATTCGGCGACTACATTCTCGTGAAGTCCGATGGCACACCAACCTACAATTTTGCCAACGTGGTAGATGATCACGCGATGGATGTCACCCACGTCATCCGGGGCGATGATCACGTTTCGAATACACCACGCCAATTGATGCTCTATCGGGCGCTCGGCTACGCGCCCCCCAGATTCGCCCACCTTCCCCAGATCCTGGGCCCCGATGGGGCAAGATTGAGTAAGCGGCACGGTGCCGCTTCACTGACGGAGTATCGTGACCAGGGCTTTCTGCCGGAGGCGCTTATGAACTACCTCGCCCTTTTGGGCTGGGCACCCCCGGGCGAGCAGGAATTCTTGCCCGCTGAGGAACTCATTGCGCACTTTCGGCTAGAAGATGTCCGCAAGAGCCCAGCGCAATTCCGCCTGGAAAAACTGACACACCTCAACGCGATGCACATGCAGCAAAGATCGTCAGCCGAGCGACGGGACATCGCCCTAAAGTGCCTGCTAAAGGAGCAGATTCTCACCCCTGATGAGGGAGAAGACCCCAGGACGCTTTGCCGGGTAGAGGAGATCATCGAGGCCCTAGGGAATCGCTTCCGCTACGGCCAACAGATCGTCGAATTCGGCATGCATTTCTTCACCGAAGGAGTCGACATACCGGAAGAACTCGCATCCCACTTCGCAGACCCGCGGGTTCGCGAAGCCCTGAAGATGTCGGCCGAAGCCTTCAGAAAGGCTGACACGTGGACCGATGAGACCATCGAATCGATCGTCCGCGAGGCCGCGAAAGCAAACGACCTCAAGGCGGCACCCCTGATTCACGCACTTCGGGTCGCGTTATCCGGTATGACGGCCGGCCCAAGTCTCTTTTCCCTGGTGCGCCTCGTGGGCCAGGAGCGCGCGCACAAGCGAATACACGGCGCCCTCGATCAATTTCCCAGCGCAGGCTAGCAGTTTCTGTCCACCTGGGACGAAAAGAGTCCGCGAAGCATACTCCTGTATCCGCGGTATGCCTCGAACAATGCATCCACCTCCAGGCGCTCATCCACGACATGGGCGCCTGATTCGCTCGAGGGACCATAGCCGACCGTGGGAATCGATGCGACCCCTGCCCAATGCGTTGCATTGGTGCAAAACGAGTACGTACCGAGGCCGCGGTAGAGCCCCTCTTCTTCCAACGAGACCAAAAGCCGTTGCAGATCCCGATCTTCAACCGGCATCAGCCACGCGGGGAAAAAGCGGTCACCGCCCAACGACGCACCCGTCCAGGTGGTCATTTCCGCCCGCACCAGGGACACATCCGTATTCTTGTCGGTACCAAGTGCACTACGGATATCTTCCAACACGCCCCCGGGGGTCTCATTGGGAAGCACGCGCCGATCATAGGTCACCCAACAATCCTCCGGAACCACGGATGCCCCAGGGTAGGGTGAAGAAATGATGTCGGTAAGCTCCAGGATGCCTTTCCCGAGGATCGGGTGTACCGGTGCAGATCGTCTTCGAAGATCGAGAATGGATTCTGCCATGGAATACACGGCATTGATCCCCTTATCGGGATTGGACGAGTGCGCGGACCTGCCCCGGGCGTGTAGGCGGATTTCCGCCCTCCCCCGGCCGCCCCGGTTGAGCCTGCATTCGGTGGATTCTCCCACGATCACCAGGTCGGGGCAGACCTGGCGGGCAACCTCCGCGGCGGCCATTCCCTCGAAAGTCTCTTCTGCGATCGTCGCGGAAATGATGATCTCCCCGGCAAAAGCGTCCGCTGCTTCGGCAAAATCCTTTGCGGCCACAACTGAAGCGGCCAGTGCACCCTTCATATCACTGGCACCACGACCGTAGATGTATCCCCCGGAGACATGACCGCCGAAGGGATCTACGGACCACTGGTCGTGGTTTGTAACCTTTACGGTATCCATATGGGCATCGAGCACGATCCGTGGGCCGGGGCGATCACCCGATAACACTCCGATGACATTGCCCACCGCGTCTATACGCGCCCGGTATCCGGCGTGCGTCATATAGTCGACGAGGAAACGCGCAATCGACTCTTCGCAGCCGGTCGGGCTTGGGATCGCAATGAGCTCTCTGCACAGCGACAGCAACGCGGAATGATCATGATGCATTCTTCTTCTCTCCTTTTCCCTACGCGCTCTTTTCGCCCAAATCCGAACCGAACCTGCCCTCGAGAGGGCAACCGCCAGGGTGGAGTTGGGGAGCCGCCGTGCCGCCCGGTGCGCGGGACACCGATCGATAGGCCCAAAACCACACACCCCCGTCGTCAAACCGATGGTGCTGAAGGCCCCGTATGATGGCCGACAACGCACTCAAGAGGCAGAGCAGGCGGCCATCTTTTCCTTGATGGATGCGTTGTGTGCAGGTGCGCTTGCAGACGGACGATTGCTCGCGCGATGCGTATCTGCCGGTGGCTCACCCGAAACCATCATTCGACGACCCTCCACTTCAGCCCGATACGGGGTGGCCGTCTTCCAAAGCAGGCGAGGATGTGTGTCCTCCCATTTACGTAAGTAACGGAAACACTCCACATCGAGACGACAAGGATCGAGTGAAAAAGCGCCAGGGAACGGTTTCGGCGATGATGAAGACTTCAAACGGACAAAAGAAGACGAGGCGCGCTCTTTCGTATCCTTCCGGATACCCAAGGAACACCGCCCCGTTTCCATTCGCGTGATTTGTGTGACCCCACCGGGGATTGAACCCGGGTCTCCAGCTTGAAAGGCTGGTGTCTTGACCACTTGACCATGGGGCCATGTCGTTTACGTGTGGGCCCAGTTGGGTTCGAACCAACGACCTTGGGTTTATGAGACCCCTGCTCTGACCACTGAGCTATGGGCCCGACTAGGCCTCAGCACTGTGAAGATTGGCTCCACGGGTAGGACTCGAACCTACAACCCTCCGGTTAACAGCCGGACGCTCTGCCATTGAGCTACCGTGGAGCATGCCTATCTTCAACGAGCAAAGACCATTATAGAATCCGGCAATGAGGCCGTCAACCCTTATTCCATGTAGTCCTTCAGGGATGTGCTCCGCTTCGGGTGTCGAAGTTTTCTCAAGGCCTTCGCCTCGATCTGTCGAATCCGTTCGCGTGTCACACCGAACACCTGGCCCACTTCCTCCAGGGTCCGCGAGCGCCCATCATCCAGGCCAAAACGAAGCCGAAGCACCTTCTCCTCGCGATCGGTGAGCGTGTGAAGGACGCCTTCCAGCTGGTCCTTCAATAACGCGAAGGACGCCGCATCCGAAGGCTCCTGCGCCTCCTCATCCGGGATGAAGTCCCCGAGGTGGCTGTCTTCTTCCTCGCCAATTGGTGTCTCGAGGGACACCGGTTCCTGGGAAATCTTCATGATCTCGCGTACGCGATCCGCATCGAGATCCATCTCCCTGGCGATCTCTTCGGGGGTAGGCTCGCGGCCGAGGTCCTGCAACAGCTGACGCTGAATGCGAATGAGTTTGTTGATGGTCTCTACCATGTGCACAGGGATGCGGATGGTCCTTGCCTGATCCGCGATCGCGCGCGTGATGGCCTGGCGAATCCACCAGGTCGCGTAGGTACTAAACTTGTAGCCCTTGCGATAGTCGAACTTTTCGACCGCTTTCATCAAGCCGAGGTTGCCTTCCTGGATGAGATCAAGGAACAGCATGCCCCGACCCACGTAGCGTTTCGCAATACTCACCACGAGACGCAGGTTCGCCTCGACCAGCTGCTTTCGGGCCTCTTCATCACCAGCCTCGATCCGCTTCGCCAGGCTGATTTCTTCTTCGGCCTTCAACAGGTCCACACGCCCGATCTCTTTTAGGTACATGCGCACGGGGTCATCAAGAGAGATTCCTTCCGGGAGGTCAAGATCCCCCTCGGCTTTCTCCTCAACCTCCTCGGGATCACCCTCGATACGGATTCCCTCTTCCCGGATGCGCTGATAAATCTCCTCGATTTCAGCCACTTCGAGCTCGACTTCCTCGAGGGCATCCATGATGTCCTGGTATGCCAGGGTACCCCGGTGTTTGCCCTCCTCCAGAAGCTCCTGAACCTCGGGAAGATTCAAATATTCTTTGTTTTCAGCAGACTCCTCGGCACTCACTTGATTTCCCTCGCTTCTACTCCCATTATCCCTCGGTTCCACCACGCTCAAAACCATCACTCCCGCTGCCCGCGACTACTTCTCCAATGCTCCCCAGAACCCTTCAATTCACGCAAAAGCCGCGCCTGTTCTTGCATCATCTGTACCGGAATCGTCTCGTCGCGACGCTGCATATCCCCAACAGTACGTTGCAGTTCTTCCAGGCGCCTCTGCACTGTACGACGTTTCAAAAGGTCGGTGCAATCTTCAAATGCACGTTGATCCTGCGCGATATCCTCGCCGAGCATGATTCCCGCCAGCTCCGTCATTTCCTCCCCCGAGACGTCGGCAACCAAGGCTCCCGCCAAGCGATGCGGATCTTCTTCGACCGCGGTAAGAATCCGCTCGGCCAACTCCGAATACGAACGGCTACGAAAATCCTCCGGAGTCAATATTTCCCGGCCCCAGCGCAGATAGTCTGCGTTCGCGAGCATCATGGCGATAAGGAGTCGTTCCGCTCGCAGCTGTCCGAGACCAACCTCCTCGCGGATGCTCTCGTCTGAATCCTCCCCGGGGGGCACGTCTCGCCGATCGGCTCGACCCGCTGCCTGCCGACGCTCCGCACGCAGGGCCCGGCGCAATCCGGTTCGAACCGCCTCCTCGGGAAGTCGCAACTCTTCTGCCATACGGCGAATATAGTCACTACGCACCACCGGGTCGTCCTCGGCGGCCAATACCGGGGCCATGCTCGCCACCGCCCGTGCTTTACCCCGGGCACTACCGATGTCATAAGTACCGAGTACCTGGTCCCATGCAAAGGCAAAATATCCGGCGGCGTCGCGAAGAACCTCTTCAAACTGCTGCTTTCCATCCTCGCCTGCCAGCACATCCGCCGGATCTCCTGATCCAAAGCGCATCACCTTAAGGTCGATCCCACTGGCTGCAAAGCTACGGAAGCTTCGTAGCGCTGCCCGGGCACCGGCATCGTCGGCATCGAAGGCGGCAAAGGCGTTCCGCGTATATCGCGCGAGCATGCGTGCTTGATCCGGCGTAACGGCCGTTCCCATGCACGCCACGACTTCTGGCCAACCTTCTCGAGCGCAGGCAAGAACATCGGTGTATCCTTCAACGATGATCACCCGATCCCTGCGGCGGATGGCTTCCCGAGCGATATCCAACCCATACCATGTGCGGCCCTTGGTGAATATCGGGTTTTCGGGAGAATTCAAGTACTTCGGATTCTCGTCACCGAGTGCTCGACCCGCGAACGCCACCACGCGTCCACGCACATCTGCAATGGGAAAGATCAACCTGTCGCGCAGCCAATCGTAATGGTGACCGGCGTCCGCTTTTCGAACCAAGCCGAGGTATTCGGCAGCCCGCAGGCTCCATCCGCCCCGCTTGAGACTATCGACGAGGTTTGACCACCCCGGCTCGGCATAACCCAAACGATATGCTTTCACCAGTTCCGTGCCCACACCCCGCGAAGCGAGGTATTCTCGGGCCGTCTCACCAGTGTTCCCCGCAAGGTTTTCTGCGAAACGTCCCGTCGCGAATTCGGCCAGACGATAAAGATAATCACGCCTCTTCTGATCCCTGGAGATCTCTTCAGCATCCTCAGGATGCGCGGGGATTACAACGCCGGCGCGATCGGCGAGGAACCGGAGGGCCTCGGGAAAACGCATGCCTTCGATCATCATCACGAAAGTGAATACGTCGCCCCCGGCCTGGCATCCGAAGCAATAGAATAATTGGCGCTCCGGGGACACCGAAAAGGACGGGGTCTTCTCATCGTGAAAAGGACACAAACCCACGAGATTCGAACCCTGGCGCTTCAAGGTGACATAATCGGATACGATCTCGGTGAGATCACTGAGTTCTCTGACCCGTTCCACCTTTTCATCACCCGCCATCGCCAGCACCCCCTCGAATCAATTCCCAAAGGACCACGAAAAACTGGGGCGAAAACGCCCCAGCTGTTTCGATCACCCTCGTATCGTTCGCCCCCGCCACATGCTTCTCCTGCCGGACACCCATCGCCAATTCGCCCAAAAAGCAAGGAAAGCGTGCAGCCCATATGCAACCCGTGTACTAGTCCCGCCCTTGTAGTGCCGCTTGCGCGGCCGCGAGGCGGGCAATCGGAATGCGGTAGGGCGAGCAACTCACGTAATCCATACCTACGCGGTGGCAAAAGTCGATGGAGCGCGGATCGCCCCCGTGCTCACCACAGATGCCGATCTTGAGATCGACCCGTCCCGAGCGACCCCTTTCCACACCCGAACGAACCAACACCCCTACCCCTGGTTCATCGAGAACGGCGAAGGGATTATCGGGCAAGATTCCCTCCGTCAGGTAATGGTGCATAAACTTCGCCTCGGCATCATCGCGGCTAAAACCGAAGACGGTCTGGGTAAGATCGTTGGTGCCAAACGAAAAGAACTCTGCCTCTTGGGCAATGGCCTCGGCCGTGACACAGGCACGAGGCACTTCGATCATGGTCCCGACCAGGTATGCCCCGACATTGCCGATCTCTTCAGCCACCCGTCGGACCATCGTGGCCAGTTCACGGAATTCACGGACATCACTGACCAGGGGAATCATGATTTCGGGCAAGATTTCTATCCCGTGCGCACGCACCTCGGACATCGCCTCGAAGATCGCGCGAACCTGCATCTCGTAGATCTCCGGCCTGGTCAAGCCGAGCCGACAACCCCTGAGGCCGAGCATGGGATTGGATTCCTGCAGCGATTGGGCGCGGCTATATAGTTCTTCTTTCATCGCGATGTCCGCACGACTCGCTCCCGAATCCTGCATCTTGCGAATGTCTTCCCGCAATTCCCATAGGTCGGGCAGGAACTCGTGCAACGGCGGATCGAGAAGCCTTATGGTCACGGGCAGACCCTCCATGGTACGGAACAGCTCCACGAAATCCGTTCGTTGCAGGGGCAGGATGGCCTCGAGGGCATTCCAGCGTTCCTCTTCGCTATTGGCCATGATCATCGCCTGTACCGCTTCCAGGCGACCGGGCTCCATGAACATGTGCTCGGTCCGGCATAGACCAATGCCCTCCGCACCGAAATCGCGTGCAACACGCGCATCCTCCGGCGTATCAGCATTCGCACGGATCCCGAGCGTACGCACTCCATCTGCCCAGGAGAGGAACGTGCGGAAGTGCTCGGTAAGTACCGGTTCCACGAGGTCCATCTCTCCGGCATATACTGCGCCACTGCTGCCCTCAATCGTAATCGCATCACCGTCCCGCAAGGTCAAGGATCCCGCCCGCGCAGTGCCCGATGCCAGATCGATGTGCAGATCCGCACAGCCAACCACACAAGGTTTCCCCATCCCCCGGGCCACGATGGCAGCGTGACAAGTCATACCACCTCTGTTGGTGAGAATGCCCTGGGCGCCGACCATGCCATGGATATCATCGGGTGTCGTCTCCGGTCGCACGAGGATCACCCGCTCACCAGCGGCACCACGACGTTCTGCCTCGTCCGAATCGAACACGACGCGCCCACTGGCAGCACCGGGGGACGCGGGGAGCCCCCGCACAACAACCGTTTCCTCATCGGACACATCGATACTCGGGTGCAGGAGAATGGAAAGATCCTCGGGGTTCACGCGACGAAGGGCCTCGTGCCGGTTGATCACACCCTCGGTGACCATGTCGTGCGCAATACGCACCGCCGCCGTGGGCGTACGCTTGGCGCTGCGGGTTTGCAACACGAAGAGTTCTCCATTTTCCACGGTAAACTCGATATCCTGCACGTCGCCATAGTGCGCCTCCAATACCCCGGAGATGCGTTCTAACTCCCGATATACGTCGGGCATGACATCTTTCATCTCCAGGATGGGTCTTGGCGTACGAATCCCGGCGACGACATCCTCGCCCTGGGCATTCTGCAGATACTCACCGTAAAGCCGCGCTTCACCACTGGCGGGATCACGCGTAAATACCACGCCCGTACCACCACCGTCCCCGAGGTTCCCAAACACCATAGACTGCACATTGACCGCGGTACCCAGGTTGTCAGCGATCCCGTGGTGGCGCCGATAGACCACCGCGCGGGGATTATCCCAGGAACGAAATACCGCCTCAATGGCGGCGATTAGCTGATCCCTGGGGTCCTCGGGAAATGGGTGGCCCATGCGCTTGGCGTATAGGTCTCGATACTCGGATATCAGCGCCCGAAGATCCTCCACCCCCAGGTGGTGATCCGACTCTACGCCAGCATGTTCGCGAGTGCGCTGAAGAATACGCTCAAAGTCCCCGGTGGCGATGCCACTCACCACGTTCCCAAACATCTGGATAAACCGCCGCAGACAATCCAGCGCAAAACGCTCGTCACCCGCCTCCTGCGCCAGTCCCCGTACGGTTTCTCCGTTGAGGCCTAAGTTCAGCACGGTGTCCATCATCCCGGGCATTGAAACGGGTGCACCCGATCGAACGGAAACCAGCAATGGGCGATTCGATGAACCAAACTCGCGACCCCGCACATGCTCCAGTTCGCGCATGCAATGCCAAACTTCCTCGAGCAGGCCCGGAGGCATCTCACCGGCCTCGCGGTATTCCGTCGACGCTTCCGTGGTGATCGTAAAACCGGGGGGCACAGGCAATCCCATCCTCGTCATCTCTGCGAGGTTTGCCCCTTTACCGCCCAAGAGATCACGTTGATCTCGCGAACCCTCTTCAAAGCGATAGACATACCGGCGCCGGACCGTACCGTCAGCCACGGCTCCACTCTCCCTTCCGCATCATCTCGAGGACCGTCGTTGCCGTCTCCTCCACCGCCTTGTGCGTGACATCAATGACTGGGCACTCCAGCTCGTCGAACAGGTTGCGCGCATGCCGCAACTCTTCACGGATTCGCTGAAGGTCATCGTAACTGGAGTTATTGTCGAGGCCGAGGCGTCGAATGCGCTCTCGGCGGATTTCCTGCAGTTGCTCGGCGGAAATGGTCAACCCGATAATCCGATCGCGGACAAGATACAACTCGCGGGGCGGGAAGATCTCGGGTGTAAGAGGGTAATTTGCCGCCCTTTTCTCCCTGTGGGCGAGGTACATGCAGACAGGCGTTTTCGAGGTTCTCGATACCCCGGCCAAAACCACATCGGCCATCAGGAACCCCCGGGGATCCTTGCCATCATCGTATTTCACGGCGAATTCGACAGCGGCAACGCGCCGGAAGTACTGTTCATCCATGCGATGTACGATGCCTGGTTCCTGCCTTGGAGGACGTCCCAGCATGTGCTCCATCGCATCCATGGTCGGCCCCATGAGGTCTACCGTGGAGATCCCGGCCGCGCGACAGTTTTCTTCCATGTAATAGCGGATTTCGGGCACGACCAAGGTATACACAATGAGTCCGCCGCCTTCGCGGACGACCTGTCGCACCGATTCCTCCACCCGCCGGTGGGAATTCACAAACGGGATCCGGCGGATGATGCTAGGGTCGGAGTTGGCCTCGAACTGACTCATGGCGGCCCGGGCGACGGCCTCGGCGGTATCACCCACGGAGTCGGAAACCACGTAGACATAACCGGGGAAGGATTCGTTCATCATCCGGGAAGTTCACTCCACTCCATGAAGGAAGAGAGGAGCGCATCGATTCTGGCGAGCAACCCCAGGCGATTTGCGCGCACACCCTCATCATCCACCATCACCATTACCGAGTCCAAAAAAGCATCCACTGGGGGCCGCAACTCGGCCGCGCGTTCGAGGAATTCCAGGTATTCGGCCTGGTCGAGAAGGCCAGTTGTTTGCTGCTCGAACTCCACCAACCGCAGTGCCAGGGCCTTGCCTTCCTCGGACGGGAAACCATCGGGGTCCACCTCTTCAAGGGGTGTACCCTGCGACCCCAGGTTCCGACAGCGCCGCCAAACGACAAGCGCATCCTCCGCCGCGGGTGTCCCGAGAAAGCGGTCGAGTTGGTTGGCACGGCTCCATACCTCCGAAACATCGTCCCAACCGGCGCGTAGGATACCGTTTACCAGCTCCAACTGGAAACCCGCATCCCAAAGCAGTCGGGCCAATCGACGTCCGAGGAATTCTCGGATATTCGCCCGCAGGGCCTCGGCCTCCTCGACCCCGTGGGCGCCCAGAGCCGGGCGCAGCAGGTCGGAGACGCATACATTGCTCATGCCTTCGAGAATCCGCAGAATGCCCGTCGCTGTCCGGCGGACACCGTAGGGATCCTCCGAACCCGAACCAACCAATCCCGTCCGGAATGCCCCGACCAAGTGGTCCATCTTGTCAATGAGGGCTAGCCAGCGGCCCAGCGTAGTAGCGGGCGGCTCGTCACCGGATCCGGCGGGTAAGTATTGCTCTCCAATTGCCCGACATATGGCCTCGGGTTCACCCGCGACGCGCGCATATTCCTCGCCCATTCGACCCTGTAGATCGGGAAACTCCCCGACCATTAGGGTCACAAGGTCCGCCTTAGACAATTGCACCGCACGTTGCAGGTGCGCGGCCTCGGCGACCGGAATGAACCCGCGTTGCACAATGCAGTCGGCCATCTGACGCATCCGCTCCGTACGGTCGGCGAGGCTGCCGAGCGCCTCGTGGAATACCACGGTGCCGAGCTCCGCCGCGTAATCGTCCAGGGAGCGTTTCAGATCCTCTTCCCAGAAGAACCGTGCATCGGCCAGGCGGGAGTTTAAGACCAATTCGTTGCCGGGGCGAACCCGTTCGCGCATGTCGCGGGTCCCGTTAATGACGGAGAGGAATCGGGGCGCAAGCGTTCCCTCGCCGTCTTCCACGGGGAAGAAGCGAAGGTGCGACATCATCGCCGTCTCGATCACCACCCGGGGGACATCCATGAATGCATCGGGAATGACGCCCATGAGTACCGAGGGATGCTCCACCAGGAAGTTCACTTCGTTCAACAAGTCATCGTCCAGCAACGGCTGGAGTCCCTCCGATGCCGCGACGCGCTCGCAATCGGTGATGATGCGCTGTCTACGCACGGCATGGTCGAGGATGACACCGGCATCCTGCACCAGGTCCGGATAATCCTCGGCGCGCATGACCTGCAGGTGGGTGGCTGCAAAGCGGGGTCCGTAACTGTATCGAGCCGACGAAATGCCGGCGACATCTACTGACACCACATCTTCACCGAAGAGGGCCAGCACCCAGCGTACCGGCCGGGCAAACGCGTGCTCACCCACTCCCCAGCGCATGGTGCGAGGGAAGCGGATCTCTCGCATGGCACGGGTGAAAACATCGGAGAGGATCTGCTCGGCGGGCTGGCCCGGGTGTCGGACCACGGCATAGACGTATCGGCCCTTCTCATCCTCCCGCACTTCGAGGTCGTCGACCTTTACTCCCTGGGAGCGCGCGAAACCCGCCGCCGCCTTGGTCGGCTCTCCTGCGTCGGAAAAGGCCACGGATTCGGACGGACCGCGCACTTCCTCGACACGCTCGAGGCCCCTACCCGACACCTGCTCGAAGTAACCGACGAGGCGGCGGGGAGTCGCCCATACCCGGATGTCTTCTACAGACAGGCCAGCAGCATCACATGCGTCGACGAAGAATTGGTCCAATTGTTGAATCGCATCGGGGAGATAACTGGCAGGAATCTCTGAAGTACCCACTTCCAGTACCGCATTTCTGCGCGCATCACTCATTTGTTTCCGCCTCCCCGGCCGTCGTGTTCGCGCGAAGGAGAGGGTATCCCTCTTCTTCACGCTGCCCGAGGTATGCCCGCCCGCAGCGGCGTGCCAGGTTGCGAACGCGGCCCATAAAACCGGTACGTTCGGTGACGCTGAGCGCACCCCGACTGTCCAGTAGGTTGAACACGTGGGAGCATTTCAACGCCCAATCGTAGGCCGGGAGAACGAGCCCCTCCTCGAGACAGCGATGGGCTTCCCCTTCATAGGAGGAGAACAGCGAAAACAGAAACTCGACATTCGCAACCTCGAAAGAGTACCGGGAATGCTCGTACTCGGCCCGCCTGAACACATCACCGTATCGCACACGACCATTCCAATCCAGGTCGAAAACGTTCTCGACACCCTGCAA
>Ga0207421_10001434_pt1 | contig 30657 bp, 26 predicted proteins | sample SodLakKL_010_SED_4_FD_187542 | JGI IMG/M metagenome (GOLD analysis project Ga0207421, IMG submission 187542) | Alkaline sediment microbial communities from Lake Tanatar, Kulunda Steppe, Russia - 8KL_010_SED (SPAdes) (version 2) | ecosystem: Environmental > Aquatic > Non-marine Saline and...
GCTCGTATTCTCCGAGCCGCAAGTCCTGATCGATTAGTCGCCAGGTAACCGTCTCACCCGGCCGATACAGCTCGCGGTCGGTAAACAGGTAGGGCACTGCCTGACTATCTTCGGCATCTCCAGGACGCCGGGTGTTGCGCACACCGGCACGGAACACGTTATGATCGTTGTCCGGCCGGTATCGCACCCGGTCGCGCCCGTAGCGGATATCGAGTTCCAGCGCATCCCAGCCCCGGTGATCGGTTAAGTAGCGGGCATACTCCCCCGGTTCAAGCTCGATCGCGGCAAGCCCGTCTTCGCCGGTAACCGCGTTCCAGCGCTCCCCTGTGCGATCCTCGTGCAGCAACTCTACGTCCGCACCGGCAACCGGTTCCCCGGTTTCAAGGGAGTGCACCCACGTAAGAACCGTGTTGTGTGCATAACGGGTGGTTACGCCGAGATCCGTTACCTGCAGTTGTAGATCGACCTGCCGGTCCGGATCGGGAGAGCCATCTTCAAGGCGGTCCGCGAAGTTCCACGAGACTCCGACGAACCCGTATCCGTCCTCGTTCACGTAATCACCGAGATCTACCTCTTCATAGTGCTTTCGATTCCGCTCGATATGGTCCAGGTCATAAGGCTCGAGCGTATCCGGCGAAAACCCACTGAACGGATCGTCGGTTTCGTCTACCCGCCATACCCCCGGATCGGGGTTCTGCAGCTCGAAGACGATGCGCGGCGGGAACTGCGCCTCGAGCATCCGGCTCCCGCGGTTACGGGTGTAGAAGTAACTGAGCGCTTCAGGTACTTCTATCGTGACCTCGTCGATCGGTGCGCCTGCCTCGATCTCGGCATCCGCATCCGCGAGGGTTCGCCCGTGTACATCCTCGAGATCCGAGAGAATCTCGATTGTATAGGTCGATTCATACTCCGCCGGCAGATTATCGAAGCGGATAACGCTCCCGTACCGGCTGATATAGTTCGACAAGTCGTCGACCGGTAGGTCGACATTGAGCACCGCGTTCCAGTTCTGATCGGTCGGAGCATGGGTGAACCTCAGCAACACCGACGTAGCATCGTCCTGTATCTGTCCGGCACGAGCGTAGGAGAATACCCGATGCGAGTCATACGCAAACGGCTTCAGCGTATGAAACGATCTGGTAACCGCCTCATCCCGACCACGGTACTCCGGTTCCGAACGCGCGCCCTCCGCAAGCGTTACATCGATCGAGCTGTTCTCCGGTGGCTCACGGTCAAGCTCCAGAACCATTGTGCGTTGCCTTCGGTTCTCTTGGTCTGCCATGTTCTCCGGACGGCGGGCGGAAAAGGAAAGCTCTTCACCGGTCCGCGCGGCATGCACTGCAAGGTAGTCGACTACATAATCCATATTGACCGGGTAGGAAAACTCGACCGTTACCTGCCTCGCATCCTCCGGCGGAGCGTCGTCACGATCGACCGGCGCAGGAGCATCAATCGCGCCGGGATACGCGTCAACCAGATCGAGCGGTTCCCGGTAGAAGCTGAATGCAAACCCTTCTTCAAGCTCCTGCCCGGTCAGCGCAACGGTATCCCCGCTGATTCGCACCTCATACTCCAGCTGCGCCGTCATCGGATCGTCAGGCTGAAACTGCAGAATCCGCGAGCCTTGCCAGCGAAACAAGCCGTCCAACTCCGGCTCGATTTCCACAAAAGGATGCTCGCGCATCGGTTCTCCGAGCCGCGCCAACGGAGTCATCGGTTGACTGAAAACGACGAAAATGGTGGGCCTGCGAACCTCGACCGGCAACTCCCCGACCGGTCCGAACTCGGTAATCTCAAACGGCTCATCGCTGTCATGGCTGATAAACTGCTGAGCCTCCTGCCCTCCTTCTATCATCCCGAAGTATTGGACCGGCGAGCCGGCAACCGGTTCCCGCACTTCAAACCAACCGGAAAACGCCTTGGCCCGTACTTCCTCACTCTCATTGCGGAGTTGTGCATCGTCGACAAGAACGCCTTCCTCTTCATCCGGGGAACAGGCCGTACCGAAGAGGAATAGAACCGACACAACCATTGCGGCCATCGTCACGCGCAACGCCGCGGAATCCCCGAGCATACGCGACTGCTTAAGAGAGCGCCGCCCAACCAGATCATCGCATCCGGAGGGACCACAGCACCCGATTCTTGATCCTTGTCTGTTGCCGCAATCGCCCACATCATCCCCCTTACCCGGAGCTGCGCCCCACAGAATTCGACGATCCCCGCCCTATTCCCGACGCCATTCCGAACGCCATGCTTCGTGGTGCTCACCAATCATTCACGCTACAGCGTACCCCATACCAATACGATGCCCACAAATCGTCAAGTGCCAAAAGGAACCACCAGCCGCACGATCTGCCGGAGGATCTGAAGTATGTGGCGGTACTCGAGAGCAGCCTGGATCCGCGCGCTATCGGAGCCGACGGTGAGCGCGGCATCTGGCAGTTCATGCCGGATACCGCCGAATCGAGGCGAGTAGGCGCCCACCGCTGCTGCTGCGTTGCGAGCTTCGACCGATGCTGCTATATACATCGCGTCGACCGAAACAGGCGCGGCATCGATCCTGCCTGCGCACTGCGATCGTAACGAAACTACAAGCCTCTGAAAAAACATTCGTCGGTGTGCACCTGCCGGAACCAGGCGACTTCGAGTAGCTTTCGGACGTCGTTTCCCGGGAACCGTGCCGGATGGAACCGATTTCTGTAGAGAGTCTGGAACTCTCTGGCATTTCGGTTCATACTGTCTGTAGGATCAACAATGAGGGGGGAATGGCAATGATTAGAGTTCTGGTCGGCATCGTCATCGGAGCAGCAGTGGTAATTTTTGCGCTGCAAAACACCGAAATGGTGAGTTACAGTTTCCTCGCGTGGGAGATTACCGCACCACGGGTGCTCATGTTCCTCGCGGTATTCATACTGGGCGCGGTCACTGCCTGGCTCGCAACCGGCATCAGTCGTATCAAACACCGAAAACGATAAGCCGTTCCGGGTACTACTAGTGAAACGATCTTGCCCGGCGATGCCGGTCCGTCGGGCCCGGCTCCGCGGTCGCAGCGACGCCGGTGTGTCCCACAACCGCTTCGCTACCGGTGGCGATCTACCCGCCGGCCGGGAGCGCCCTTCCAGGAGCGACACGGCAAGGCCAGACCGTTCCATTGACAAGGTGGAGAATTTAACCGACTACTGCGACAATGGAATCACGTTGGGCAGTGTCCAGGGATCTACATAGTCGTCCGGCGGCACTCATGCTTGTGTCGCAACCTATACAACAGGCCTAGGCCCTTTGTCGTTTCCTGTGGCCGCACCGGGCGGCAGTTCGAGGCAACGAGTCTAAGCGGGGGTACAGAGATCTTGCACATCCCCGCCGATCCTGCGCTTGCGAAAAGCGCGCTCCTCACCGGAGGAGCGGGTCGCCGGCAGCCCGCGGCCGGAGCGCCGCTTCTGCTTGACGCCAATCTCATGTGCGTTCATCTATCCGCCATAGTAACGTTTCTTGTGCAGGGACCAGACCTTCCCGATCGTGGCTGGTGGGAGTGACGCTCCAGCAGGGCACATGGCGGACGTACGGCGAGCCGAACTGGGACCAGCTCCAGGCGACGCGCAAGAAGGTGGCGAAGATCCTCACCCGCACGCACGCACTGATGGGAACTGTTGGGTCGGCGATCCGCGAGCAGTTCGGCGGGACGCCGCCGTGGGAATTCCCTGGAAACATGAAGCTCAGGAGGAAACCTGGTCGGGCCACCGCAGAACCGCAAACCGAATCGCGTTCTCCTCGAACGCGCTCTTAATCCGCTCGGAAACGGTGTTTCGAACTATCAGGAAATCCGCCTTAGCGAACCACACCCCGAAGGGGATCTCCACGCCGCGCGCGCCGAATCCCTTTATGAGGTAGAGGGGCTCAGGGTTATCCAAGACTTCGGGAATAGCCGCCGCAACGTCGAGCAGCGCTCGCTTCACCTGAGCCAGATCCGCCTCGTACTCAACCGTGAGGTCGAAGGTGAGGCGCCTGATAGGATACCGGGTGATGTTCAAGACGTCGGAGTTGATCAGGGTCTCGTTCGGGATCCGGAGGTACTGGTTGTCGAACGTATCTTGATCGAGAGCAGATCGATCGAGAGGACCACGCCCGTGTTGTCGCCGACACGCACGATGTCGCCCGTCTCGAAGGGCTTCTCGGAGATCAGAAACATGCCGCTGATCACGTTCGACACGCTCGTCTGCGCTGCGAATCCTATCGCGATGCCGGCAATACCCAACGCTCCCAGCAGGGCGGATAGATTCAGCCCGAGGTCAGCCAGGACGACCATGATGACAATCAGGAAGCCCGAGTAAAGGACCACCTTTCGGGTGATCATCACCGCCTGCTCCGAGAAGCGCTTCGTCATGGTTCGGCCGATGAGGTAAACCGTGATCCTTGCGGCTATGAAGCCCACAACCAAGATGGCAACCGCGCGTGCGATACTCACGAGGAGGTCCAGTTGCGTCCCGACATCCAGTATCTCGTCCATCCCCATGACCTCCGTGCCGCGCATTCGGGGGCACTGTGAAGGTCGTCTCCTCCACGGTGCCATGGTCCTATTCACGGCCATCGTCCTGCCACGGTGCCGGCGTCCCGCTCACCGCGATCTCTCCACCACATGGCGGAGTGGCTACTGATTTCCGATTCGGCGAAGTAAGCCTACGCTGCGCTTCCAGAAGTTGTCCACAGTCCCTATGCGTGCCGGAGCGATCCGTGGCAGCTCCCCTTGCCGGTGGTGAAACGGCGTGACGCTGATCTCGTGATCGCGAGTATGCAGGAGCTTGACATCGCTTGTGCGCAGCTCCCCTCTTCTTGATAGAGCTGTAGGAGCTCCGCGGTGATCACGAGCTTGTTCGCGGTAAAAGGGGACGTTGCCTGGTTGGCAACGCTCATGTGACAGCGGGCACAGTAGTGCGGGAGCGGCTCGTCCTCCTCATGGTAGCGAGGCTCGGACTTCAGCGTGTACCCGCTGCGGCCGTCCACGGGGTCACCCACCCAGCTGTTGGACAGACGCACCGAGCCGAGGTCGAGTACGGTCTCTCCGTTCTCTCCGGCAATGTGGACCCACAGCGGTACCGCCAACCAGACGCGTGCCTGAGCGTTCTGTGCGATCTGAAACTCCTCAGCCGGAATGATCGAGAGCGGTCTGTCAGGAAGGCGCGGACTCAGGACCACTGAGTCCGTGACGTCCCGAACGATGACACGGTGCCGGCTCTCCGGCGACACCGCCCGCATATCCTTCTCTTCAGTTTCCTCGAAAACGGGCCGCTCCGGCGGGTCTCCGTACTCCAGGCACCACCGCCATTCGCGCCTCCGTCGTGCCAGGAGGACCTGGACGGCACCGAACTTGAGTCGGAACGCAGCCCCCTCCGGAAAGTCGTGTTTTCCCCAGATCATGCGCGCCTCGAGAATGCCGCCCGAATACCGAGCCAAACCGCGCCGCCATTCCGGTCTCAGCTCCGCGGGCTCGTCCCCGCCTTGGTCGGCGCTTTCGTCCGCGGTGCCGGCTGTGCTGTCGTCCCCGCCTCCGTCCGCGGTGCCAGCCGCAGTACCCGCCGCAGCCGTCGCTACAATGCGCGCTCCAGTATGTGATCCGTCCACGCCGGGCCGCTCTGACAAAACCATTCTGTAAATCCGACAGCGTCCGAGAGATTGTAGAACCGCTCCCGGGTGCGGTCAAGCTGCTATCGACCGGTCATTACACAATCCTTCACAGGTAAGGACAGCCGCCTGGCGGCTACCTGGAGCCTGTGAGGCAACCGGAGCGCCACCGTCGGTTCGTCATCGCGAACTCTCGATTGAGGCCTCATCCCACGCGTTGGGAAACCGGCAAATCGCGAGGGCATTGACGCGGTCCGGTGATCGCCGTAGAGCCGGTCGGCAGGGCCTTCGATGGTCCCGCTCGTTTCCGCCGTGCGGTCGATCTCCCGGGCCGGTCGTGGTTCCCTCGCGTCACCGTCCGGGCGGATGCCGTATACCAGCGACAGATTGGGAGTCAACTGTTCGCAGACTCCGGACGCGGGAAGATAGCTGCGCACGCAAGCATGACCAATTCCATCAGTTGTTCCACAAGCACTCACAGACTCGCGCTTCGAGGCCCGGGCGATCCAGGACCGTGGTACGGCCGCGACTGCAGTGAATGAGCCCGGCACGCTGCAGCTTGCCCGCCGCCTCGGCAACGCCTTCTCGCCGTACGTCCAGCACGTTGGCGATTAACTCCTGTGTCATGCTCAGCTCGTTCGTCGGCAGACGGTCGAGACTGAGCATCCTCCATTGCATTACGGCACGCATGTCACAACAGATACGCCAAGCGTCACACTCGTCCAAATCGTTGTTCCGGGGAGAGATATCCCTCCGAAACGAGGCCGAGATACACCACTTCCATCATCTACGTTAGCGAACAGAGCAACCGCATCTTCGCTGTCAAGCGACTGGAGCTTGGTCTCCCGGGGCAGTCGCAAGGCCCATGCGTACCACTACCCGGTGTTTGACCCGGGAGCGATCGAGCAAGATCACCCCTTCGGCGACCCGGCGACCGTCGAGCTCGACCCAATCCACGCCATGTTCGCGGTGCTCGGGGTTCGTGACCTCGATATCGTACACGGCTTCGCCGTGGCGAAAGCTCATTCGAAAACCGTCCCACCACGCGGGAACCACCGGTGAGATCCGCATTGTCTCGCCACGTACCGTGAGGCCGAGAACCTCTTCCACCCATGCACGGTACATCCATGCCGCCGAGCCGGTGTACCATGACCATCCTCCCTGCCCGACACGCCCTGGCAAGCGGTACACGTCGGCCGCAACCACGTACGGCTCGGTTCCGTAGCGCCAGACTGCTTCAGGGTCGCGCGCGTGCTCAACGGGATTGAGCATGCGCAGCAGTTGCGCCGCGCGCGTTCCGTCGCCCGATCGCGCCATCGCCATCGCCAGCCAGAGCGCGGCGTGGGTATACTGACCTCCGTTCTCACGCACACCGGGCGGATAGCCCTTGATGTACCCCGGCGAAGGCTCGAACCTGTCGAACGGGGGATCAAAGAGCTGTACCAACGCTTCATCTTCGCGGACAAGGTGGTTCCAGGCGGACTCCAACGCGGCCTCGGCCCGGGCGGGCTCGGCAACGCCACTTAACCATGCCCAAGCCTGCGGGAGCAAGTCGATGTGCGCTTCGCTATTCGCGCTACCCCCCAAGAGAGTGCCGTCGTCAAATGTGGCGCGCAGGTACCACTCCCCATCCCACGCGAAATTCTCGATGCACTCGATGAGCGCGTTCCGTTCCCGCCGGTAATCCCGCGCGTTCTCACGCTCGCCCAACAGGTCCGATAGCTCGGCCATGTGGGCGGTCACCACTACCATGAACCACGCCAACCAGACGCTCTCCCCTCTCCCCTCGATCCCTACCAGGTTCATCCCGTCATTCCAGTCCCCGCCGCCCATCAATGGCAAACCATGCTCGCCGTAGCGTTGGCTCCGCGCCAGCGCCCGCCGGCAGTGTTCGTAGATGGTCCCCTCCTCCGACGACAGATCCGGCGACTGATAGCTCTCGTGCATATCATCATCGAGCGGCGGTCCGTCGAGGAAAGGGACCACCTCGTGCAGCACGCCGGCGTCTCCGGTGATCCTTACGTACTGAGCAACCGCGTACGGCAGCCAGAGCAGATCGTCCGAGATGCGAGAGCGGATCCCCCCGCCTCCGGGCGGATGCCACCAATGTTGGACGTCGCCCTCTTTGAACTGCCGGCCCGCAGCGCGCAGGATATGTTCGCGCGCAAGCGGGGGATCGGCGTACAGCAGCGCCGTCACGTCCTGCAGTTGATCTCGAAAGCCAAAAGCGCCGCCGGATTGATAGAACCCGGAACGGCCCCAGACGCGACAACTGAGAGTCTGATAGAGCAACCAGCGATTAACCATGAAGTCCGTCGCCTGCTCGGGGGTCTGTACCTGAATGGCCCGAAGCCTCTCGTCCCACCAACCGCGCGTCCGTGCGAGCGCGGCCTCGGTTGCCAGACTATCGCGATACTGCTTCACGAGCGTTTGGGCGTGCTCGAGCAGTTGAGTCTCCCCCAGGATGCAAGTAAGCCGCACGCGTTCGCCGGCGCCTAGCTCCACGGTGGTCTGCAGCGCCGAGCATGGGTCGAGGCCCGCACCGGTCCGGCGCGACAGTCCGCTACGCCCCAAGGCAGCCGGACGCTCCATCGTACCGTTGCGCCCCAGAAACTCCGTGCGGTCGGCGGTATACGACAAGACGGCTGCGCTCAGAGCAGCAAACGCTATGCAGTCACCGTAATCGGGATGATAGCTATTGCGAGCCAACATAGCTTGATGCTCGTCGTCCCATGAGGTCACTACCTGCGTCTGCGAGGACTCGCGCGATTCTCCGAGCGTCCATTCCACGTAGAAAAACAGCGACAGTGTGCGGGGGCGGTCGGTATCGTTAAACAGAGCAAGCTGCTGCAGCTTCACCGGCTCGCCGCCCCGCGTGTCCATCGGCACGAATACCGTAAGCTCCTGCTCTATACCGTGGCTGTTGTGCTCGAAGACGGTGTATCCCGCTCCGTGGCGTGCGCGATACGCATCCTGCTCACGGATTGGTGCGGCGGTCGGACTCCAGTAGACTCCGGTATCTTCATCGCGGATATAGATTGCCTCGGACGAGGGATCCAAAGTCGCGTCGTTCGACCACGAGGTAAGGCGGTTGCGCTGGCTGTTTCCTTGCCAGGTGAACCCGCTGCCGGTCTCACTCACAATCGTTCCGAACTCGGGGTTCGCGATAACGTTGGTCCACGGCGCCGGAGTATGTATGTCCGGCCCGAGGTAGATCACGTATTCGCTCCCGTCCGGGGTGAAGCCACCCAGACTGTTGAAGAAAGGAAGGTCCATAAACGCAAGCGCGGCCGAGGGGTCGCCCGCGTCCCGCTTCTGAGTGACCTGGTTTGGCAGTAGGACCGCTTCGGACATGGAGACGGCGAGTTGCTTCGCCAGACTGCCGCGCGCCGCCACCAGCGCCACAACGGCTACCGCCCGCAACAAGGTGATATCGGAGGCCGGAATCGCCTCGGCACTGCGCAGAAATATCCCTCCGGGTTGGTCTACCCCGGTGTGCTCACTGTTGGCCTGAATGAGGTGCTCAAGCTCATCACGCAACGGCTGTGCGTATCCGGCGGCCTCCTCATTCAGTATGACAAGGTCGGCCACCAGGCCGTTCAGACGCCAGTAGGCATGAGCTTGCAGCATCTGCCGGACCACCGCGATATCGCGGATGTCGGCGATTGAAATCAGCGCTATCGGCAGATCACCGGAAATCCCGTAAGCCCACAATCCGGACTGGCCTTTGCGGTTGACCGAGATCTCTTTCGGTGCCGCACGCAAGAGTAGATTCGGGTACAGCAAATGGCTTGCCAGTTGCTGAAGACGGCGCGCCTGATCCGGCTGAAGGCGCAGGAGTCGCAGCTCGAGCTGGGCGGCGGTCCAGGCCGACTCCATGGCATTGTCGATCGCAGCCGGATCCGCATATTTCCGCATGAGCCCTACCACCTGCTCGGCCGACGGACCGGCCGCCACGATCATCGAAACCTGTTGCCGGTCGCCGGGAGCAAGGATGAGACTCCGGCGAAGGCTAAGGACAGGATCGAGTACGAACCCTCGGCCGCCGGTCGGTTCGCCCACCGCTCCCATCGGGCGGGCAAGCGTACGCCCCCTTCCGATGAAACGCTGGCGGTCGGTTTCAAAGCGTAGCGCGGCGCCGGTCGGTTGGTCCCCATTGCCTGCTTCCACCCAGTCGCGTTCCTGACTGCGTTGCGGCGTAAGACGGTGCCCCACGTACACTGATACGTCGCTCGCGCTGCGAGGCCGCCGCCACGCCAGCAGTGCCTTCTCATCGGGTAACGCCTCGGTTTGGATGAAGAGCTTATTGAAAGCTGGGTGCTGACGGTCAGCGACGTGCGGCGCCATCGCCAGCTCAGCATAGCTTGTCAGCTCTAGCCGTCGCGTGGCGGCTCCACGGTTGACCAGCGTCACGCGCCGAATCTCGACATCGTCGTCCGGCGCTACGATGATTTCGGTTTCCGTCTCGATGTCACGATCGAAACGACGGAACACCGCTCGATCCGGCGTGAAGGTGACACGGAACTGCGAGGTCTCTCCCGCGGTCGGCTGGTAGGTGCTCGACCAAAGCTGTCCCGAATCCGTGTCATGCAGATAGCAGAAGGTCCCCCAGGAATCGGCCGTCACGTCTGAGCGCCAGCGAGTGATCGCGATATCGCCCCATCGGCTGTAACCGCCGCCGGCACTCGAAATCATCACAGCGTACCGACCGTTCGAAAGCAGCTGGGTTTTGGGCGTAGGGCTGTGCGGGGTTTCAAACTGGCTGATAGAGCCGGCTGCATCGCCGGCCCCCACCACCGAGACAATTCGCTCACGAGTGGTAACGTGGTGCAGCGGGGGGACGCGCGGGATTCGCTCATGCAGCAACGGTTCGGCAGCTCGGACTCGAGGGTCGGAATGGAAACGAAGACGCAGCCAATCGTCGTGCAGGAAGTTGGACAACGCCAACAGACTCATCCCATGGTGGTGCGCCATGTAAGCGCGCACGACCACGCCCGTCGGGGCACCGTGACTCGGCCGCCGACTGAAGTCCAGTGCTTCATAGTAGCCGTACTCACTCAACAAGCCGAGCTCGGCCAGTCGCTTCAAGTTCCGGACCGTCTCCCGCGGTGCGATGCTCACCGCCAGCAAGGACGCATACGGGGCGACCACGACCTTCTCGGCCAATCCACGCCTCAGACCAAGCTCCGGGACTCCGAATGCGTGGTACTGATAGGTCTTCCGAAGGTCCAGATCCGCGTATGCGCTCTCGGAGACTCCCCACGGCACCTGGTGCTTTCGCCCGTAGGCGATCTGTATCGCCACGGATTCACGCGCGGCTTTATCCAACAGAGCGTTGTCGTATGAGCGCTGAAACAAGAGCGGCATCAGATACTCGAACATTGTTCCGCTCCAACTGAGCAGCACCCTCCGACGACCAATCAAGCCGTACGGCCGGTTCATGGCAAACCAATGCTCGACCGGAACGTCCCCACGGGCGATCGCAACGAAGCTACCGAAGCGAGCCTCGCTCGCAAGGAGGTCGTAGTAGACATGGTCTAGGCGGCCCTCCGACACACTGAACCCCACCGAAAAGAGCCGCCTCTCGCTGCTATAGAGGAAACGCATGTTGATCGATCCTGCAAGTTCTTCGATCGCGCCCGAGAGAGAACCTGCGTCGGCCAGAACCTCCCCCGCCAACCATTGCGCACGCTCGAATGCCGCTCGCACGCGGTCGACCCACTCAAGGAGCGCTCCATCGTCCGTGTCGATGCGAGCCCGAATCTTCTCCAGAGCCGTGATACCGGCGACCTTGCCGCCGGCAAGCTGCTGGAGCGACGGGGCCCGCAGCAAAGCTTGCCGGAACTCCGGCAACGCGTCGGGAGCAACTCCGGCGATCTCCTCCTCGGTTTTCTCCGCGAGTATCTCAGACCACGAGAGATACCGATCCGCTATCCGGAGCCAAGCCGCGAGCTGCCGCCGCAGCTCGCCGGCCCAGTAGCCGGCATTGTCTTGCTCGGAGCCACGAGTCGAATTACGTTCCCACACGTGGTCCGGCGTGTCGCCAAGCTTCCGCAGGGCGGCGAGAATCTCCGCGGCCGCGTGGGGCGGGGACTCGCACTCTTGTAGCAGACGATCGAGACCATAGTGAGCCGGTTCGGCCGGTCCTCCTCCGTTCGCGATGCGTCGCAGCGTGTCGGCGGTGTCGTGCAGTCCGTGCAGGGCGCGCTCATCCAGCAAAGGTTCATTTATCAGCCTATCGATCCCGCGCTCCACGCCCCATAACGCCCCGAGCAGGTTTCCGCTGTCGACGGTGGAAACGTAACGCGGGTTGAGCGGCTCGAGGCTCTGGATCGAATACCAGTTGAGCAAGTGCCCTTCGTACCGTTCCAGTTTTGCGATGGTCCTCACTGTCCGGTTCAGACTCTCCACCACCTCGTCGCCGGTGAGGTAGCCGAACTCATGGGCCGCAATCGCGCTCATCATATAGAGCCCGATGTTCGTTGGGCTTGTACGCAGTGCAACTCCCGTGTTGTGGGAGACTTGATAGTTGTCGGGAGGAAGCCAGGAGGTCTCTCCGTTCACGAACTCAGCGAAGTAGCGCCATGTCCGTCGAGCCACGCTGCGCAGGAATCGGCGGTCCTTGTCACCTATACGGCTCTGGGCCGTCTTAGGCGCAGGCCGCCGGCACAACAGCCCAGCGAGAATCGGCGAAAGCAGCCACAGCAGCAACCACGGCGCTGCGAAACCAAGGCTATCCGGTCGCAGATAAGCCGTCGCCGCCCCGACGATCAGAGCGAACGCGGTCGCGACACCGACTGACGCCACGAACGCTGAGACCTTTCTCTGCGCCGTGCCGGTGGTATCCGCGGTGGAGCTCCAGTCCAGCAAGCCTCGATGCGAGATCCGCCGATACCAAACCTTGCACGCTGCATCGACTGCAAGCCACGCGTGATACGGCAGCAACGCCGCCTCGAACAATACACGCAAAAGGTTGCGGGACACCTTTTCAATCGAGATATCCTTCGCCGCCCTTCGGGACGTCAGCCACGTAAGCGGCTGCATCAGCGAGTGATACAACAGCTGCACGCCTACAACGGCGCCGCCGACCAATGCAGCGCGCGGAGAGATGAGCCATGTGACAACGAGTAACGTTATGCTCGCGACGGGCAACGCGCTGCGACGCAGGTTGTCGAGAATCTTCCACCGGTCAAACCACGACAGTGGGTTTGGGGCCCGCCCGCCGGTGGGTCGAGGCACGCGTGGCATCACCCAGTCGGCGATCTGCCAATCCCCGCGAATCCAGCGATGTTGCCGCTTGACGTAGCTCAGATAGTCCTGAGGGAACTCATCATACAGCTCGATGTCGCTCGCCAACCCCACCCGCACGTACGCGCCTTCGAGCAAGTCATGACTCAGCAGATGCGCTTCGGGAAAGCGTCCTGATAGAACCCGGTTGAAGGTATGCGCATCGTAGATGCCCTTTCCATGATACGAGCCGGCGCCGGCGAGATCCTGATACGCGTCGGAGACCGTGTTGGTGTAGGGATCGGTCCCGACCGCATCTGCAAACAGTCGACTGAACGGCGAACCGCTCGCGCTTGGCAAAGACGGGCTGACCCGCGGTTGGATAATAGTATACCCTGAGCGGACGACGCCATCGTCTTCGATGCGAGCGTGGTTGAGGGGGTGCGCCAAGGTCTCAACCATCCGGCGTGCGCTCATGGCAGGCAATTGCGTGTCGCTGTCGAGCGTAATCACAAACCGCACATCGGAGAGTCTGTTTTCGTCGCCGACCTTAACCAAGCGCTCTGCGTCACGAGGTCGCGCACCCGAAATCAGCTCGTTGAGCTCCTCCAGCTTGCCGCGCTTGCGTTCCCAGCCGATGAATTTCTGCTCTGAATCGCTCCATACTCGGTTTCGATGAAGAAGGAAGAAACGTTCGCCGCCATACCGTGCGTTGAGCCTCGCAATGCCGTCCTCAGCGGTCAGCAGCAGCGCACTATCGGTATCGCAGACAGCGGTGTCGGCATCATGGTAGTCTGTGTAAAGCGCGAACAGCAGATTGGGATCAGTATTCGCCAGGTACCGGATCTCGAGCTTCTCCACCTCCGCTCCGATTGCTTCTACGTCGTTGAGCAGCATCGGGACAACCACCAAAGTCCGATACGCGTCGGGAATCCCCGTATCCTTGAAATCCATCTTCGCCAACACACGAGGCGGAAAGACGCGCATGATCAGTGTGTTCACCACTTCCAGCGCAAGCTGGCTCACCGGAATCAGCACGAGCGCAGCGGAGATCAGCTGAAGTGTCAGGCCGTGCGGCCGCAGACCAAACGCCGCGACGACGACCGTGAACAACCCGGCAAGGAACGCCAACCCCAGGAAGTACACCGCCGAGTGATGCCGGTGCGCCCAGCTCAGAACCCGAGATCGCAGCGCCTCGCGACTACCAATTGACCGCGCCAGTTCCGTTTTCTTGTGTCCGAGCAGATACGTCCCGACGTGATCCAAGCCTTCATCAGGTGGGAACGTCGAGCCGGCGGCCGCAGCCATCTCGACCACGCGCCCTGCAACGCGCTCTTCAGCCAAACCGGACCCGCGGGCCATGTCCTCGACCGCGCGGCGATACCGATCGCGCGTGCCAAAGTCCATGCCGGGGTAGACACCTGCCGGATCACGGCGCAACGCCTGTTCCACTCGGCTGAGATGCTCGAAGGAATGCTTCCAGTCCAACAAGGCAAGTCGCCGGAGGCTGGTGACCGCTTTGCCAATAGACACTTGGTTCTCAGTCTGCCGGCGTTTCACTCCCAGAACGAGATCGTTCAGTGGTTTCTCGAATACCTGCTCAAGCCACCCCTGGACAGGAGTCAACGCTGCTCCCCCGTCATGCAAATACTCAATCAGCTGGGTAGCAAAATATAGGCTTGGGGCCGGACGAGCGTCCGTCAAGTCGGCCATAGCTGCAAAGAGCTGGTTGGGCTTGGAGCGGTTCTTCGCGATCAGGCGGTTCGCCCAAAACGCGGCCGCTTCCGACTCGCGCAGCTCCGTCAAGGCACGGCCGGCTAGGATCCCGATAGCTTCAATCAACACCGTCCTGATTATCTGAGGGAGGGCCCAAAGCTCCCCAATCGAAAGAGGCTCCGTCTCTTGATAGGCTTCAATGAACGTGAGGATGCTCTCGCTCTCCAGGAGCAACTCGGACTGCGTGACCAGCTCACGAACAAGGCTATAGACGCGCGGTACGCCGACATCGGTTGCGCCGGCAAGCACCGGCAGCTGTCGATAGTACGCCTGCGGAAGATTCAGTCGCACGTCGCGCGCGTTGCTTTCTAGAATGTACTCGTTGTCGAGAAGCCACTCAGCACTCGCCGGCACGGCTTGTCCCACATGTACCGCCTCGCCCAGATCCACGCACACCTGCTGTATCCACCGACGTTGTCGCTCCAGTGACTCCAAGAACGGAGCGCTGCGGGGCCGCCTGTGGTCGAGTTCGTGTTGTTCCGCCAAACGCCGCGCGTGTTCAGTAAGCGGGCCTCCGCCGGGCGCCGGCCTGCGCAGAATGAGGTTCCCGTGCTCGACGTTCGGGGGTGGGCGCTCGGGACGTACAACAAATACCGCGGGGGGGCTCTCACCGCATTCGAGAAGGCACGTCACCGCAGCCCTGAGTCCGCTGGTTGGGGCGCGTACCACTACCGCCGTCTCGCCCGCAGCGAGCAGCCGGCTGTGATCTCCCAATATCTGCTGTTCTACGCCATGTCGCGATCGCCGTATCCAGACCAGACTCAGCAAAGCCCCGGTCAGTCCGCCCGCCATGGCCGCCAACACTGGGCCGGACAGCCCGAAGGTGGGCAGCCACAACGCGAGCAACGGCGCAACCGATGGCGCCACGTCGCCGGTTAGCTGAAGGCCGGCCAACGCTGCCAAGAAGGCAAGCGCCCCGAAGAGAGCGAACGCCGCGACTGCTCCAAGGATCCGGCGGCGAAAGAAGGGACTGAACCTACGAATCTTGCCGTCCGCGGCCCGCGCGATGCCGGCCGCACGCGGGTAACCTGCCCTCCCAAGCCGTCGTATCGCCTCATGAGCTGCCTGGCCCTCAGAGAAATAGGCAATCAGAGTCGCCGGCAACATGCATCCCCCTTCTGCCATAATACCCCAGCCGCCCCGATAGGGATATCCAACCGAACGCGGCGGCAACGGCTATCTCCGGCGCGACCAGGCGCGAGAGGCCTAGTGAGGAGACGCGTCTGAGCGCATCCTCACGGATATCGAGGTTGTAGCAGCTCCAGAAAAGCCGGCAAAGGGCTCTGGTCCGTGGGGTCGATCCCCGCACGGCGAACGGAGCTCGATCTCCCGCACCAGAGCATCCACGTACTCTGATGCCAGGCTCTCTTCGTACAGCACCTTGTTATATGGGCAGAAGGGGCAGAGGCTTCTGCGGAAAGGCACATGGACGTAGAGGCCGGTTGCCGGCCCAGCCCTATCATCAGGTACCGGAATTGACTGTTCGAAGACCAACGGCCTCGTAGATCTTGTGAGCAGTATCCGTAAGGAGGGCTGGGAACATAGTTGCAATGAACACAGCCCCGATAGTAGAAGCAGTCATGCATGGTTAGTCTTTCCATACCAATGAAGTACCATGGCGGACTCGAAGGGGAATTAGCACAACCTTGGAATTGCGCCCTCCGTCCCCGGCCGGCGGGGCTGCTGCGAACACCGCCAGGACCACGACCGCCACGACCAAGGCACTCCGCCGGCCGGCAGGGCTGCTGCCCTCGCTCGGAGCGAGGGCAGCATTCGATCAAACAAGGGCAACGCTCACCGCGAACGGCGCCACCGCGGTTGCAGCTACGACGAGGCGAAACCGGCTGAGCGGTTGCGTGTCCCAACGGAAGAGCACAAGACAGAGCAACAGGTTGACGAGAATGCTTGCCGTGAGGACGGCGAGCGGAAGTGCCGCGGCCGCTGTCAGACCTTCAGCGGAGAAGGCCAGCCCATTGAACGCACGCATTGCATGTGTTGCGGGAAGAAGCGAGGCGGCGGCCAGGAGTCCCTCGGGAAGGAGCTCCTCCGGCACCATGAGGCCGCCGAGCATGATGGACGGTACGTAGATCGCCTGCGCGACCAGCGTTCCCGAACGACTCGATTGCGCCACGATCCCGATGAGAACCGCGAACGTCGCAAAGCAGAGTGCTGCCAGCATGAACACCGAGGTGAACCACCCCCAGTTCGTGGGGATTACGGCTTCATAGAGGGTGCTGCTTCCGACCGTGAGGATTACCGAGGCAACCGCCATATGCACGACGGCCGCAACAATCGGAATCGTTACCAACGCCCCGGCAGGAACGCCGTTGACGCGAAAGCTCCGGAGGATACCCGCCTCGCGGTTGCCGATGATGGTAAACGGTATCGTGAGCAGTGTTCCCGACATGATGGCAAAGAGAATCATCCCGGGGACCATGATCTGAAGGAACTCCGGGTTGATACGGGGCATGAAGGCCCCGATCATCAGGAAGAATCCGATGGGGAAGAGGTAGTTCATGAGCATCAGGGACTTGTCCCGAATGCCGGTCTTGAAGTCGTACGAAAGATGGGCCACAAATGCGTTCATTTTCCGTTCCTCCGGGTGATTTCGATGAAGCGTTCTTCGAGCGACGGGCGCTCGACTCTCAGGTCCAGCAGCTCGTCATTCTCCTCCTCGAGTATCCGGAGGAGAGCGGCGACCGTGCGAGCGGGATTTTCCGAGTGGTAGTGGAGATATCCGTCGCGCACCGCGGTCAACACTGCGTCGGGCAGGTCGGCGCCGCCGGGTTCGGACTCGCCCGCTTGCACGCCGGCACCGTGCGCCCCGGCCGCTCGCTCGGCGTCGCTATGGGTTTCGGCCTGAGCTCCGGCGGGAACTGCTTGGCGGCTTCCTGCGCGTCCGCCAAAGAGCGCGCCGGCGGATGAGGAAACGGTGATACGGCTCCTCCGGTCTCCCGCTGCGGTGATCTGGGCGGGCGTTCCAACGACGGCAAGTTTGCCGGCGATTATGATTGCGATGAGGTCACAGAGCTTCTCCGCTTCAGCCATGTCGTGTGTTGCCAGTACTATCGTATCTCCGGCTTGGCGTAGCTCCTGCATCATCGCGTGCAGCTCCATGCGAGACTCAACGTCCAGCCCCGCAGTAGGCTCGTCCAGGAACAGTAAACGAGGCTCGTGGGCCACGGCGAGCGCCAGAGCGAGGCGCCGCTTCTGCCCGACCGAGAGCGCGCCGTACTGCGTATCCGCTTTGGCGGACAGCCCGAAGCGGTCGATGACGCCATAACTCGGTTGCTTGCCGTGGTAACGACTGAAAAAGCGAACCGCTTCCCGTGGCGTCATGGTCTCCGGAAGCCCCGAAGTCTGCAGTTGTACGCCGATCGCATTCCAGAGCCTGCGCGGGTGCGAGACCGGATCGATTCCCATGACCGAGATTGTGCCGCCATCCGGCTGTCTCAACCCTTCGATACATTCGAGCGCCGTCGTCTTGCCTGCGCCGTTGGGGCCCAGTAGACCGAATATCGTCCCCCGTGGAACGGTAAACGAAAGCCCATCCACCGCGACGGTATCGCCGTATGTTTTCCGCAAGTCGCTCACCTCAAGCGCGTGCGACGAGCATTCGCCCGTTGCCTTCCGTACCTGCCCGTTCATTTCCTGGTACCTCCTGTCGGGATTACCCGTTTGCCGGGGTCCCGTCTTATTGAGTTCATATCCATCCGCCGCCGGAGTGGCGCCGAAGCGACGCCGGCACCTACCGAGCGCCGTCCTGGTGGGCGAAGCCCGCCGTCACACAGCGCCGTTCCCGTGGGCGGAGCCTGCCGTTACAGATCGCCCTTCCTGTGGTTGGTGTTTTCCGGGGTCTCCCCGTAGGTTGCCGCCAAGTAGAACGCAAATCCGGCGCGTTGGAGATAACTCAGAATCTGGTCATCCGAAATCGAGCCGAGCGTTCCCGAGCTCACAAGCGTCGCCAGCCCGTGGGTGAATACCCACGTGTATCGTACGAGCTCCTCTTGCGCCGCAGCCGGCATGTGGGTAAGTGCCACCGCGGCCGGGCTTTCCTCACCGAACTGCTCTACGAATGTCTCTCTCATCTGCGAGAGGATTTCCGAGGGACTCCCGGATGCTGCCGGCGCTCCCTGGCGTTCGGCGAACAGGAACCGGAAAACGTTGGGCTCATCGCGGGCGAACGCCACGTAGCCGAATGCCGCGTTGAGAAGCGGCTCTTCGGTATACGCCCGGTTCTGATACTCCAAGAGTGCGCGGTGAGCACGCCCCTGCAGCTCCCTCTCCAGATCGCCTGCCGAGTTGACATGCGAGTAGATCGGCATAGTGGACGAGCCGAGCTTCTTTGCTATGGAGCGCGTCGATACCGAGCTCCATCCACGTTCGCGGATTAGCTCGTACGCCGCATCTACGATTCCCGAGCGGGAATAGACACTGGGCTGCTTCATCAAGTCCTCCTGGTTCGCCCCCGCATACGGCGACCAAAGATAACGAACGCTATAGCGTACAACGACTGTTGTACTGTATATCTACTGTTATAATAAATAACAACCGTTCTAAGGTCAAGCCCTAAATCGCTCTTCCGCTACGGAAAGCAAAGAAAATGAAGAAGAGACTACCGGCCTCGCAGAGGCACTAGTACTATGCGGGCTCCTATAGCGCCGACCGAGGCGCGGACGTTCCCGGGCGGCTCGACCCAAGCGGTGGAAAAGGGATCGGGTGTACTCAGCGACTCCGTAGCAAGCGAGAGAGCTCGAAATGGACGTACTCCGCGGCTTCCGCGCTCGCTTCCCGCGCCCCTCTTTATTCTGTTCGCCGGCGAGTTGTATGCGGCCGAGTTTTGGTGTTCAATGGAGGTATGCCCAATCGGAGCGCCGACTGGTTCAAACAGGCCGATGCCGATCTCCGGCATGCCGAGAACTCGCTGGCGGCAGGGGATTTTGAGTGGTGTTGCTTCTCCGCACAGCAGGCGGCAGAGAAGGCGATCAAGGCGGTGTTCCTCAATAGTGGCCGTGATGCGTGGGGGCACACCCTGACGATTCTCCTGGGCGGGCTCGCCGAGATTGCGGAGGTGCCCGAGCCGCTCGTGGAAAACGCCAAGGTGCTCGATAAGCACTACATTCCCACCCGCTATCCCAACGGCTTTGACGCCGGAGCGCCCACGGACTTCTATACCAGGAACGAAGGAGAGGTGGCCGTTGAGTGTGCCAAGGCAATCATCCGGTTCTGTAGAGATCAAGTACACTGACCCCAAACTCATCGACGCCGCGGTACGGCAGTTTGCGGCGGAATTGAAGGACCGGGATTCCACGGTGCGGCGCATCCTGTGGTTTGGATCGTGGACTAAAGGCACGTTCTCGCCGGGAAGCGACGTCGATCTGTGCATAATCGTCGATCACGACGACCGACCGCGCCGCGAACGGCTTCCCGACTATCTTCCAAGGCGCTTCCCGGTCGGTGTCGACCTGTTTATCTACACGGAGGCGGAGTTCCGGAAGCTCGCCACCGAGCACCCGGAGCTGTATCGCGAAATCTCCTCCGGCATCTGTATGTAGCGGTGCAGCGGTGTAGCGGTCGCGTTGTTGTTGACGGAACGGTCACGTCGACTACAATGCCGGCATGAGCTTCCGTGCCCAGATGCAGCGCATGGCATACATCGACAACCGCCTCCGGTACCGGCGTGACTATCCTTCCGCACGCCGGCTCGTGCAAGGGGTGCGCGATGCGTTCGGTGAGGAACCGTCGGAGCGGACAGTCAAGCGCGACATCGAGAAGCTACGTGAGCGCGGCGCGCCGATCGAGTAGTACCCGGCGCGCCACGGGTACTACTACTCACAAGAGAGCTGGGAGTTCCCTACGACGCTCCACCTGACCGAGGGCGATCTCACCGTCGATATCCGCTATCGAGCTCCCGGATACGCCTCGGCGGTCGCGCGCCGGGTGGACCCGCTGCACCTTGTCGGGTACCACGGAGAGTGGTATCTGTTGTGTTGGGCACACCACCACGCCGAGATTCGCATCTACGCGCTGACGCGGATCCAGCGCGCAACGCTCCGTTCCGAGCACTTCCGGCCACCGGAGGACTTCCGGGCCGGCGACTACATCGACCCGTCGTTCGGGGTATTTGTGAACGAGTCTGCGGTGGATGTCGCAATCCGCTTCCGCGATCACGCAGCGTCCCGCATTGCCGAGCGCACCTGGCACCCGCAGCAGGTCATCGAGCACCAGGACGACGGCTCGATCGTGGTGCGATTCCGCACCAACCAGCAGTCCCACCTCCTCTTCTGGGTTGCCCAATGGGGCCCGCACGCGGAGATTCTGGAACCCACGGAACTCCGCGAACGCGCCCGGGCGTGGTTCGAAGAGACCGCGCGCCGGTACCGGTAGAGATTCTTCTGCACGAGCGAGCTCTCCATCGTGGAGTAAGCATTGTTGGTACCAGCTCTGAGGGGCTCGGCGCGATGACACGGTTCTCTTCGGGCGACTTCCGACTGCGTTGCTGCGCACTCGTTCAGGACCAACAATCCTTGCCTTACACTTCAGGTTCTGGGCATCAGAGCCTCGAGAGAGACGAAGCGGTGTGCCGGCTTATAGGTGCCGCATGAGATCGGCAGCTGCGTCCGCAATCCGTTGCCAGCCTTCGTCGGAGCGGATATCGAGTCCATTGAAATAGCGAACACTGTCGGAGCGCAACGAGAGGAAGAAGACTCCCGCGGTCACAAGGGCCAAAAGAGCCGGTACATCGGTGTTGTTGTCCGGACGGAGCTCCGCCAGTAGACGGGAGAACGCCTCCGTCTGATCCAGGCCCGATTCCTCACGAAGCTCGGTGGTCAGACGGGTCATTGCGTTGTCCTCAGTAAGCTCCCACACCAGCAGGCGGCGCAACAGGGGATTATCCTCAACGCTCCTTCTGAGCTCAAGTACCGTGCAGCGCATCAACGATTCGGGCGAGAGCTGTTCGTGCTCGTTCGCGCATTCTACCACTCGGAGTGAAATATCCGGCGTAATGCCGCGCAATTGCTCGGCGGCCGTTCGCATGAGGCCCTCAAGGTCTCCGAAATAGCGATATATCAGTACCTTGCTTACGCCTGCGCGCGCCGCAACGGCGTTTATCCCGACTGCGTCGAACCCCTCGTTCTCCATAAGGTCCAGTACCGCGGAAACAATTCTCCGTTCGGTGCTTTCTCGATCCCGCTTCCCTGTCTGCGACGTGTCATCTCCCATAGCTACATGTTACCAGTAAGTGACATTGTGTTCGAGGGGGAAGAGATCTCCATAATCCTTCTCGGTATCGACCGGATCACCCAGGGCCCGAAAGAAATCCCCCCATTGATACAATCCACCCGGGACAAGCCGTTGACATGTCACCATCCGGTAACATAAAATAAAATGTTACTAGGGGGTTACATGATGAGACGACAGTTCATGTACAGCGTACTCGCGGTGGCATTGGTCTCCCTGTCATATACCGGCTGTCAGACCGGTGAGACCGACTTCGGATCGGGCCCGCTCACCGTCGAAACCGTTCCCGGGGAGGCGTATGTCCACTATCTCGACTTGTTCTGGATTATTCGCCTCCCTAATCGGCCGCAGATTGCGGTATGGGTTGAGGATACGGACGGCAATTACCTGGACACGATATACGTCAGTCAGCGTGCCGCCTACGCCGACTGGCGCAGCGCACCCGGAGACGACACTCCGGCCGAGGATCTCCGTCGGCCGGCCTCACTTCCGCGCTGGACCTATCAGGCTACGGGCGTGCCGGCACAGCAAGTGGCGAACGAGCGCGGACCGATGGGCCTCGCGGACACACCGGACGCGGTCACCGGCAGCACCCCGAAAAACGCAGCGCGTTTTTCCGGTTCAGCGTTCGAGGGAGAGGACGCCGTTCGGGTGCTACTCGAGGTGAATCACTCGACGCAGTTCAACGACGCATATCCGGCAGAGGCGGCTGAGGGCACCGAAGGATACTCCGGTGGCGAATGGGGCAGCGGTCAGCCGGCACTCCTCTATGAGGCTGAAGTCGATCCGAACGGATCGGAAACCGTTCCGATGCAACTCTCCGGCCACAGCAGTCCGGACGGATCCACGGGAGCGGTCTACACCGATCTGAGCGGCATCACGAGCGCACGGAAGATCTTGGAGGCGGCATACGTGCACGTAAACCGAGATCCCTGAGCTCGGCGCTCCGGTGGGACGGGCGGCGGCGAGCCATTTGGGCACACCCAAGGTATTCGACGAGGACGTTCCTCCGCGACGTTATGATGACCGCGGAAGCTCACTCGAAACTGAGTGAATCTCCGCTCTTTTTCGTTCCCAGCGACCCGGCTGTCACGGTTAAGGTTGGTGAGGTGTACCCCGTACGCGGCTTGCGTGTGGTGGAACAACGTAGCTGTGGGTTATACTAGCGGATGTGGATGCGGCAGGTCCGCGAACGGACGCGCAAGAGCGCGGCGTCTTGCACTCCCCGGTGAGGCGGACACCGCGGAATCCCGGCCGACAGCCGCGAGGTTCGGCAAAACGCCCGGTAAAAGGCCGGGGACTCACGACGCGGCGAAAAGCCCGGGTACCCGCGGCGTCGCGAGAAGCCCTCCCTGGGAAAGGCAGTCCCGATGATTCACGACGATCGCATACGACATCTGACCGCCGGCCCGCCCTCAAAGGGCCAATTCGTGCTCTACTGGATGCAGCAGGCACAGCGGGTCGCGTACAACCACGCCCTCGCGTTTGCCGCGGACGAGGCGGCGCGTCTCAGGCTGCCGCTCGTGGTGGGCTTTGTCGTAACATCGGGATTCCCGGAGGCAACGCACCGCCATTACCGCTTCATGCTCGAAGGCATCGCCGAGACCCAAACGGAGTTGGCCAAGCACGGCATCCCCTTCCTCGTGCGGGTTGGGGAGATGGTCGACACCGTGGCCGCAATGGCGGAAGGCGCGGCCCGGCTTGTGACCGACGTGGGATATCTTCGGATCCAGCGGGAGTGGCGCAGGCAAGTCGCGCAGGCGCTCCGCTGTCCCGTCACGGAAGTGGAAACCGACGTCGTAGTACCCGCGGCGACCGCCGCCGACAAAGCGGAATCCGCGGCGCGGACACTCCGACCGAAGCTCCTGGCCAAAGCCGATCGATTCCTGGACGCCGTGGACGCGCCCCGGGAGGTGACCGGCCGCTCAGTCGCGCGCTCGCCCATCTCGCCTTCGGACCCGATCGATCCGGCGGCGCTTGCCGAGCGCGTCTGCCCGGAAGCCGGTCCGCCGGGAAAGGCACCGCCGGAAACCTGCCCCCGCAAGGGCTCGGGAAAGGCCCCGCCGGAGTCCGGCCCAGGGACAGCCGCCGGGGACCCCGCCGGCCCCGCACCCAATCCGTCTTCGCAACGGACCACACCGCTCCCCTACTCCGGCGGTCCCACCGCCGCCCGCCGGACGCTCCATCGCTTCATCCGAGAACACCTGTCGAGCTACGACACGCTCTCCCGTGACCCCGCGACCGACTGCCGCTCCCACCTGAGCCCCTATCTCCATTTCGGGCAGATATCCCCCGTGGAAGTCGTTCGCGAGATCCGGAACGCCGATGCGCCCCAGCCGGCAAAGGACGCATTCATCGAGCAGGTGCTCGTGCGGCGTGAGCTCGCCGTCAACTTCGTCTTTTATACCGACGGCTACGACCGCTATGACGACGCGGTGCCCCAGTGGGCAAAGCGAACGCTTGCGGATCACGAGGCCGATCCCAGGCCCCACCGCTACACGCTCCAAGCGCTCGAAGCCGGTCAAACCCACGATCCGTTCTGGAACGCTGCGCAGGGGGAGATGGTTTCGACCGGCAGCATGCACAACTATATGCGAATGTACTGGGGAAAGAAGATCATCGAGTGGACCCCGGATCCGCGGGAAGCCTTTCGCGTCATGCAGACGCTCAACAACCGCTACGAGCTCGACGGCCGCGATCCCAACGGGTTCGCCGGGATCGCCTGGTGCTTCGGCCGGCACGATCGCGGCTGGCCGGAGCGCGCCGTCTTCGGCAAAGTCCGCTACATGAACGCAGCCGGGCTCAAGCGGAAGTTCCGGATGGAGGAGTACGTAGCGCGTCATCTTCCCGGCGCATTTGTGTTATACTGAGAGTAAGATGACTGAGCTAATCAGACAAGTCGTCGAGGAAGTAACCGGCGCAGAGCAGATTGTGCTCTTTGGATCGCGTGCGCACGGCGATTGTCGGGCCGACAGCGATTACGACGTGTTGGCGGTCGTATCGCGTCGTCTTGGCCCGAAGGAACGGCTTCGACTGGCCACCCGCTGTAGGCAGCGCCTTGCGCAGGCCGGTGTTGATGTCGATGTGTTGGTTAAGTCGCCGGAGGAGATCCACGACAAGCGCGGCAGCACCGTCCACGAGGCGCTTAGCTCAGGGATTAGGCTGTGACCGAGCAGGAATATCTAAAGCAGTGGCTGAAAAAGGCGGATCACAATAGGAACCCCGAGACGCTCCCTAAGCAACCCGACCGGCCCGAGGCACCGAGCCGCCCACGTGGCAAAGATGACTCACCGATGAGTCCCGACTAGTCTGACTAGGCTTTAATACTCTCTACGGACTTCTCTACGGACTAGGGAGGAGGATATGCGTACATGGTCACTCCAGGAAGCCAAAGCTCGTTTCAGTGAGCTCGTGAATACTGCGCTGGAGGACGGGCCGCAGCTGGTTACCCGCCGCGGGCAGGATGCGGTAGTCATACTGCCGGCCGAACAGTTCACCGGCGTGCTTGGGAGTCAAAGCCTGAAGGATTTCCTGCTGAGTGCCCCGCGTGCCGAGCTTGATGTCTCCCGCGACACCGACTCAGGGCGCGAGGTGGAGCTGTGATTATTCTTGACACCTGCGTGCTCTTGGAATCGATCAAGCCCGCTCCGGAACCGCGCGTTATGAGTTGGATCGAAAGCCTGCCGGAGCATCGGGTCTATCTGGCGGCAATCACTATCGGCGAGCTGGAGAAAGGCGTCCGATTGCTCGATCCCGGAGCCAAGGCGCAGGCATTGCGCATCTGGCTCGAGCAGCTGCTGGATCGGTTTCAGGGGAGAATCCTCCCGTTTGACGCCAAAGCGGCAACAGTATGGGGGCGACTATCGGCACAGCTGCAGCAGTCCGGCGGGCCGGCGCCGGTTGCGGACTGCATGCTCGCCGCCCTTGCCGGCCGTCACGGCGCCCTGCTGGCCACCCCCAACACCGCGGACCTGTCGCGATGCGGCGTCGACCTGGTTAACCCGTGGGAAGGCTGACGGATCCGGTGCCCCCCTTGCCGTCGGAAGACGCGGCTTAACCGCACGGCACTCTTCCTTCCCAGCTTTCTCGAGGTCCGTCCGTGAGGCGATAGGTACTCCTGGTGCCTCCCCGGCGTCCCTTACCGGGATGAATGGTCCCTGTCGTGCCCCCTCTACCGTTCCTCCAATGGGTTGATCCAAGTGACATCGGCGTACTTGGCAAAGTCTGCATCGGTGGAATAGAGCTTGAGGCCGTGCTCCAAGGCGAGCGCCGCAAGGTGCACGTCCGGTATATCGTTGGCATGAGCTGAAGTCGATTCCAGGATCCGATCGATGACATCAATGTGCCGATCCGTCGGTTGTGGAACCCACGGTGCGAGAGGCGACAGCCATGCTCGCATGTACGAATTGTGTCTGGAACCACGATCGTACGCATAGATGAGCACATTCGCGTCCAGCAGTATCACTTGAACGCCTCACCCTCAGTGGCCGAGAGAACCTCGGAAACGTTGTCCGGATTCGGTATCCTGCACGCCCCGAGATCTTGGTGAACGGTCTGCACCGTAGGCCGTTCACCCGGCAGTTCCGACGCCAAGCCACGCCGGAGCAATTCGTCGATCACTTCCTTCTTGGTCATGCTCCACTCGCCGGCAATGCGCTCGATTTCAAGCGATAGATCGTCCTCCAGAACGACGGTGGTTCGCATATGCACAAGCATATCGCCTGATGCTCGTATATGTCCACGATGCGTACTTGGCGATCGTCACGGCAGCACCCGTGCTCTTGTCCGCGGATCGGACGATACGCGCTTGCACCTGTTCCGCGCAGCGAGGTGAAACATGGCTGCTTCCTATCAGGAGATCGAACAGCAAGTCCGGGCTTTGGCGGCAGAGGAGCACGCCAAGCTTGCAGAGACACTGCTTGAATCACTGAAGACGCCGATTTCCGAGATCAACAAGGCGTGGGCCCAAGAGATTGAAGAGCGGGTTGCGGCATTTGACCGCGGCGAGACACGGTCCTACGCTGCAGAAGATGCTTCTGCGGAAGCACGGCGACTGACTCGGTGAAACATGTCCGGTTCGTCGCGCCGGCGTTCCGGGCCCGCCGCGGCCTTCAGGATGCGTCCAGAATCTTGGTACGAACATACCCGTACTACCCATAAGCCCCAGCGGTAACCGGACCCGGTGCCCCGCGTACGGGACGCTCAGAAGAAGTCGATACTTTCGAACGGCCTAATCGTCGTCCGACTCGCCCTATTGCGATTGCTCTCAATTTCTCCCTGATTACGATGCTCTTCCTTCTCGATGACACCGCCTGCTCGCGCGGAGATCGCACGCGAAGGGAGGAGGATCTCATCGATATCTTCCGCGAACGAGCCGGAATTGGCGTTATACCCGACTCCTGCGGTTAGATACTATCGAGGGCCACGGACAAATGTCGCGCACAGATGGGCGTTGAAGAGCGGGCCCTTCCACTCGGAAGGGCCCGACATCGTGTGCAGCTCGTTGCGGCCCGGGGGGCCTTTCCCGGTCGTTTCTCGTCACAACCGTGCGCCCCCGGACGATCCTCCCCTCCGCTCCCTACCGGGAACCCACTCGCCGCTCCTGATGCCGGTAATTGCCACCGCAACCAGAATCACCGCCGCCGGGCCGATTGAGACTAATTGAACGCCGGAGGATAGACCATCAGTCGCATGGACACCCGATGAGAAGCCGCTCCCAGGAACGGCGGCAGCGATAACACCAAGCGTCGTGCCTCGTTGTAGACTCCGCTGAGTGAATCGATGCATGGCGCGCTTGATGAAGTAAAGCTTCACCGAGTATTCCTCGTTCATCCCGGCCGCGCCCGTTTCTCCCTTCACCAGAAGGTTGAAGCCGTGCCGTTGCCCGAGTTCCTTCGGTATCTTGGTGTCACCCGGCAAGGTGATGTTCCAGGTCATCACACTTCGCCGGTGACGTCACTCCTCTCCATTGATCCGTTCGCGGGCAAGGCATGCGGTCGGAGCTCAGAGCGCCTGCTCGATCCGCCGTTGCGCGAGCTCGGCAACCCCGGTTTTCTCGAGCCGCTTGAGCGCTCGCCGCTCAACCTGAGCCCGTGTGTGGTTTCCGCAGAGGTGCCCCGCGAGCGTAATGTTGTCGAAGATCGATGATTCCTCAGCAGATGTATTTGCTGGAAGATGAATCCCATGTTGGTAAGCCGAAGCTACGCGACCGCGGACTCGGGAAGCTCCGAGAGCTCGAGGCCGTTGAGCATCACCTTGCCGGTAGTGAGGCCGATCCATTCCGGAGATGTTGTAAAGCGGGGTAGGCTTGCCGGAACCCGAAGCCCCATCACCGCAACTAACTCTCCCTATGTCGACCCTTACACCGTACGCCTCCACTCGGGCACTGGGATCGACACGGAGCCTGCCGGGCTCCGGGCGTGTTATGGAGCTGCAAGCCTGCTCGAAATTATGGTATATTGGGGGCGTGGCACAGCAAGCATCCGACACACGGCAGCTGGTTACCCTTCTGGGCGAGCGTTCACAACAGGACTGCGGGCTTATCCTTCCGCATGAGCATGTCTTTGTCGACCTCAGAACGCCCGACACAGCTGATTCGCTCAGCACAACGCCGGAGCAGGCGGTGCCGGTCATGCGCCCGCTGGTGGATGACGCACGGACGGCCGGTGTGACCGCTATGGTCGAGTGCACTCCTGTGGGCGTCGGCAGACGGGCGGATATCGTGAAAGCCGTCGCTGAAGCCTCCGGGATGCCGATCGTCGCTGCGACCGGCATATACCGTGAACCATGGGTGCCGGAATGGGCTCAGGAAGCCTCCGAGGGAGAGCTGGCTGACTGGATGCTACAGGAACTGTGTCACGGCATAGAGAGCACCGGATCACGGGCGGGATTCATCAAGATCAGTGCAGGCGACGACGGTATTACCCCGATGGAGCGCAGAATACTGCGGGCGGCGATCACGGCGGCCAAAGAGGTCGATGCTCTCATCGGTAGTCACACCATGAGAGGATGGGTAGCCTTCGAGCAGCTGCAGACCATCGAGAAGCTTGGCTATGACCCCGGGCGCTACCTCTGGATTCATACCCACCTGGAGCAGGACACCAAGCTGCATGAAGAAATGGTTCGGCGCGGGGCATGGATTGAGTACGACGGAATCAGTTACGGGGACGACGAGCCGTTCATTCGCCTGATTCACCAGATGCTGGATGCGGACTGCGTCCACCGGCTCCTGCTGAGCCAGGACAGGGGCTGGTACGATCCTGCACAACCTGACGGCGGGTTACCCGGAGAGTACACTCACCTGCCACGGGTCTTTCTGCCGAAGCTTCTGCAGTCCGGCGTCCCGCAGGAGATCGTTACACGGCTGACCTGTAGTAACCCCTTCGAGGCCTTTGCACGGAAGGCCTGAGCTATGTGCCGCCCGTAGCCTCTTCTTCGCTTCGTGCTGCCTTGACTCGGCGAACGCGGGTGCTTCACGTCTCCTTCTTTGCGGTGAAGCGGCCACTGCATCTAGACAACGGCATGTTCAACAGACCACGACGGGGTTACACTGCCGACTCCGGAGGTTGCGCCGTATGTGGACTATTGCCGGTGTTCGCTCGGTTGTCACTGCACCAGAAGGCATCGATCTGGTGATTGTCGTTGTCAAGACCTCGATCGAAGATCGTGTGCAGCTCGTTGCGGCCGGGGGGTATGGAGCGTTTCGCTGCAGTGTGCGATACAGAAGCAGTAGGGCTCACATAAGCTCGTACGCGCACGATATGCTTGTTTCTTGGTATTGTCGCCGCCGAAACTCCCGAGCCGGTGTACCTTCCGCCCGAGTTGGTTCCCTCCCGCACCGGGCGATAGGCGTGGATGAAGACGACGAGCTCAACTCAGGGCGCGAGGTCAGTTTCGGCCCTCGCGCGCTGAGGCGCCAGCGGTTTAGACTACGCCTATGTCCACAATGACCAAAGACGAAGTTATCGCCGAGTTGTCGACGTACACGGGGCGGTTTCCGCGCCGGGCGGTGGAAACGGCACGGGAGATCTGGAGCGAACTCGCCGACGATATGCTTGCCGCACTGGAGCATGCCGCGGCGAGCCCGCGCGAGATCGCGGACGATGAAGACGCGATGCTCCACACCTACGCGATGTACTTGTGCGCGGAGAAGCGCGACACGCGCGCGTTGGAGCCGGTGCTGCGGATGATGTCGTACCCTGACCGGTGGGCTCTGGACGCGTTGTTCGGCGACATCCTTACCGAGGCAGGCGGACGCATCATCGCATCGCTCTATGCGGGCGACCTTCGCCCCATTCGACAGCTTATCGAAAACCGGGAGCTGCACGAATACTCTCGTGGCCAAGGGATCCTCGCCCTTCCCGTTCTTGTTGCCGCCGGGCACCTCGAGCGAGAAGACGTCATCGCGTACCTGCGCGAGCTGCTCGAGGAGCGGATCGAGCGTGAACCGTCAAACGTGTGGCACGATGCTGTCGATGCAGCGGCGGTGCTTGCTGCCGACGAACTAAAACCGGCGATAGAGAAGGCGTACGAAGAGGAGCTGGTCGAGTACATCTTTGACACGCCGGAAACAATCTTCGCCGAGCTCGCGGAAGATGTTGATACCGCCATGGAGCGGCTGAGAACGACCCCCAACCGTAAGCTCATCGAAGACACGGTGGCGGAGATGGAATGGTGGGCGGCCTTCAGGAATGAGAACGAGGGTGCCTCGGCCCGCCGCGGGGGGCGAAGCTTCCCGGGAGCGTCGTCCGGGCCGATGCCGGCGTTTGATGCGGAAACGGCTGAGCGGCTCGGCGG
>Ga0207421_10001435_pt1 | contig 30625 bp, 23 predicted proteins | sample SodLakKL_010_SED_4_FD_187542 | JGI IMG/M metagenome (GOLD analysis project Ga0207421, IMG submission 187542) | Alkaline sediment microbial communities from Lake Tanatar, Kulunda Steppe, Russia - 8KL_010_SED (SPAdes) (version 2) | ecosystem: Environmental > Aquatic > Non-marine Saline and...
TGTGGGTGTAAAAGATGCCTATGAACACATACATCCTGGTGACGAGTGTGTGTTATCGAATGAAGGAAAACTCAAAGGAGTTGGTAAGGCCGTTATGTCGGGACCTGAGATGATGAGGGCTGAAAGAGGGGGTGCAGTGGAAGTGAGACATTACGTCTGACATCATACTGTCCGATAATCTGGGTGCTTCTCCAGTATCATGCCTTCTATGGATAATGGATTGAGGTGCCGTGCCAATTTAACGGCCTCTTCGAGCTTCTTCTCGTTATCAGAATATATGGTGAAGAGCACTTCGTCAGTTTCGACTTTATCCCCCCTTTTGTTGTTCAGTATTATACCACTACCTTTGTGATAAGGAGCCCCGGCAGCCCTTACTATCTCGATTATCCCGTGGTTGTTGATCTCACCGACGTAACCTTCTTCGACTGCCAGTATCTCGTAGGTATGGGTACCTATATCGATATCATCCGATGTGATATCGGGGTCTCCCCGTTGGTACTGGATTATCTCCTTCATCTTATCCAGCGCTTTACCGCTACTGAGTATCTTCTTCGCTTTCTCTTTACCCCTGCCTTCCGCGATACCCCCTTGTTCGAGTATCATACCGGCTAATTCGGTGGATTTCTCTATGAGACTGTTAGGCACATCTTTACCCTCCAGAGCGGCCATGGCTTCTCTTGCTTCAACAGCCGGTCCTACGGCTTCACCGATGGGCTGACCTCCGTAACTCAAAGCACACCTGACCTTGATGCCTATCTCTTCACCGAGGGCCATGAAGTCTCGAGCATACTTTCTTCCTTTCTCCAGATCGTGTACCTTGGTGTGAGGCCCCACCGGGATATCCATGACAAGGTACTCCGCACCAGTGGCCTTTTTCTTGGAAAGGACCGAGGCCAGCACCTGAGAGTAAGGATCTATCCTCAGTGGATACTCGGCCCTGATGATCAGGTCATCACTGGGAGCTAAATTCACAGCTCCGCCCCAAGCGATGGTACCTCCTATCTCCTCAGCTATGTTTTTTATCTCTGATAGGTTCAATGTCACATCTGCCAGCACCTCGAAAATATCCGCGGTACCACCGGCACTAGATATGGCACGAGAACTGGTCTTGGGTATCATCAATCCCGCGGCGGCGACTATAGGGACTATCAAAAGAGTGATCTTGTTCCCAGGAACTCCGCCTACACTGTGATGATCGAACACCGGATGTTTATCGAATTCGATCCTGTCGCCGGTATCTATCATAGCTAGTGTAAGGTCCTTCGTTTCCCTTAGGTTCATACCGTGTGCATACACACCTGAAACATAGGCGGACAACTCTATATCCGAAAGCCTATGTTCTGTGATATCGGTGATTATCTCTTTTATCGCGTGTTCGGAGAGTTCCTTACCCTCCAATTTTTCTCGGATATGATCGATCGACCCGGGCTTACCGGTGGGAACGATCTTGAGCTCGTCGCCGTCATGTGCAGCAACACATCTGGAGATATGATGGAGTACACCGACTTCTCCACTCTTCACCATGGTTTCAGATATCTCCACTATAGCGGTGGCAGAATCACCATCATTCGTTACCTTCACCCTGCTCTGACTCCTGAGTCCCAGTTCCTGGGCGTCCTTCTTGTTCATTATTATGGTGTATTCGCCTGCCTCGAGGTCTATCTTCTTTGCGGTATAGAATCCCATCACTGGCCACCCCACATCTCGAGTGCACGTTCCAATTCAGGATGATCCTTAGCGTACTCCTCGGCAGATATGCCCTTGTAAGCTGCATCCACTGCCTGGCACATGGCGGATGCTCCGGCTCGTATGCCGTCCGGATGACCAGCCACGCCACCACCCGCCTGTATCTGTACATCGTTCCCGCTGTTCTCCATTAGTTCCCCGACCACCCCTGGATGAAGTCCACCGCTGGATACCGGCATCATACTCTTCATGCCGTGCATCTCCTGAGTGAGTATCTCTTTGCAGATCAATTCATGGGAGATGTCAGCATGCATCTTACCGGCGCCGTATGTACCGATATGAAGTGCGTCACCACCGGCCATGCGGCTGAGTGCAGATATGACCGCCATGGATATACCATGTTCAGGGTCCCTTGTTAATGCACCGTGCATGGCTCTGTGCACGTGTATGGGCACATCCACCGATGGATCTTCAGCTAGTACCTGCAATCCAGAGAAGCCCACCGTGAGCACGTCCACCATTATCTGTCGGGCACCGTTCTCTATAGCTGTGTCTGCAGCTTCCAGTATCTCATGGGCGGAGGTTGTTATGTTATGTGCGTGGATCATCTTATGACCATCCTCTTCCAAGCGGTCCAGGGCTTCACTCACCCTGCTCACCCTTTCTTCCAGAGGACAGAAGTCCTGATCTACCAATGTTTCGTCGTCCTTGGAATTGGTCAATCCCCCTTTACCGGCTTCATAGACATAATCAGCGAAATCTTGGGGAGGCAGTCCTATCTTAGGTTTTACGATAGTCCCAACCAAGGGTTTTTCGGGCCTATCTAGAACATCTCTCAATCCCTCGATTCCGAACTGAGGCCCTGGGTACCTCTCAACAACATCTTTCGGTAGATACAGCCTATCCAAACGTACCTTCTTTAATGAGTCGAGCCCGAAGAGATTGCCGGCGACTATGCTAAGTATCTGTGGTATGCCTCCGATGTCTCCGGAAAAATCGATTATCGGATATCCTATGGTCGCTTTGTTCCCTTCGGCTTCTACCACCTTTCCACCGTATCTCTCGAATATGTCATCGGATAACGTCGTAGGGTGGGTCCATGTACCGGTGGACTGCTCTTCCGCGATCCGAGATGCAGCGGTCTTTATGTCAAGGTCACTCTTTACGATGTATTCACATATAACATATCCTTCAGGGTCAAGTTCCTCTCCCAATGCAAGATAATCTATCGTCATTCATTCCATCTCCGTTTTGTTAATCCTTATAGCTATTCACAGATATAATACCTTTCCATGCGCTTGCTATCTCAGCCCTCCAGAACATCCTTTATTATGCGATAAGCACTGGATGGGGATATCACTCCTTCCTCCGTGATTATGGCGTCTATATAATCCGGCGGTGTTGCGTCGAAAACGGGGTTCCTCACCTTTACACCGGGAAATTCCGTGGTATCGACTATCTCGGATGGATCCCTTTCCTCTATCTCCACTTTCTCTCCGAATACGGTATCCTTGGAAAACTTGTAACTTTCGGCACAGACGGTGAGTGGGACCCTTGCTTCATCTGCACATAGAGCTATCTGAGAAGTGCCGATCTTATTTATCACAGCACCGTTAGAGGCGACGGTATCGGCACCAACATAGACCTGATCGACCTTCTGCATAAAGTACCTTACAGCGGAGTCGACTATCAGCGTTACCGGGATATCCATCTCAGCCAACTCCCTTACCGTTATGAGCCCCTGGAGCTTGGGTCTGGATTCTGTGGCGATCACGTTTATTTTCTTACCTTGTTCCCATGCATACACTATTGCACCGATGGCCAAGGAGCTGTTGCAGTGGGTGAGGATCGTATCGCCTTCGTTTATCCTCTTTCCTCCGTATTCAGCGATATTTACCGCTGCCTCATGAGACCTTCGCACGAATCTTTCCGCACGTGTCTTAATGTTTGAACGGACCTCATCTACATCATCTCCTTCCGTTTTACACACATAGTTCAAGGCGTTGTTCAATGATACTGCCGTTGGACGGGTGGACTTCAATCTCTCCTTGCCCTCCATCAACCAATTTTTGAATTCATCTACATCATCACCCACATACACTTCCGAATACTTCCGTATCCCCACAGCCGCCGCCCGAGCGATCAACGCGGCCCCTCGGATCTCCATAGATTCTATACCCTGGGCTATACTTTCAAAATCGAGACCTTCTATATCCTCATCCTTCATGAAGCTATATCTATAAAGTAGGGGATAAATCCTTTGGTCAGAGATACTCTAGTATCCGACAGAGGTCCTTTTCCCTTATCACAACATCGGCCGAGTCACACACTTCTTGGTCTTCAGGATTGAAGGCTATACCCAAAGAAGCTTTTTTCAGCATGGGTACATCGATGAAACTGTTCCCGACGGCGACCGTACTTTCCGGAGGAATATCCAACATCTCCAGAACCTTGTGAAATGCTGTTCCCTTGTCGTTCAGCGGGACGTTGAGGATACCTTCTCCGGTCAGTTCTCCATCATCTTCAAGATCATTGACCATTATGACATCGAAGTATCCCATCCCGATCTGCTCTACCAAGGGTTTCAAACCTCCGCTGACCACAGCCGTTTTATATCCATTTTTTTTGAGAGTTCGAAGACTTTCTTTACATCCTTTCATCATCGGTGCATCCTTTACTATCTCTCGTATGTGCCTTTTTGAGATGCTCGGCTGTCGTTCCTTCCAGAGTGCGATATCTCTACGCATGAACTCCTCATCGTCTATATCACCACTTAGATACGCCTGTAAAGACACGTCGTTGTTCACTCCAAAATGGTCGTGTACCAGCACCCAAGAGCTCCTGACGTCCAGGAGTACACCGTCCATATCGAACACTACGAGTTCGTATCTACCGTCAACATCCATCGCCGATCAATCCCACTTTTCTTCCATAACAATCTGGTATTTTTTCATGTACTCGAAACACTCTTCAAGTTCGTCGTCCTCACGGGCGAAACTGGCCTGTTTTAACAGCGATATGGGTTCGGAGATATCGACGCCGGATATCTTTGCCCTTCTAAGGTCGGTCTGTGCTGTTTTTACGAAGGCCTTCAACCTGGATGGGACCTGCTCGATTATCTCATCCTTGAGTTCATCTATCAGTATCACTGCCTCTTTTTCATTGGCGTTCATCATTTCTACCTTAGCTTTTGATAGCATATCCTCGGCATCGGATACTTCGAACCCCAGACCCCTGGCGTATCGTACCATATCCTCTGCGTTCTGATACATGGCCTTTGTTTCACCGACATCCTCGTCTGCGGATACTTCCTCCTCCTCTACGAACTCCTCGGCGTCGGCGATGCTTTTCAAAGCACCTTTATAATCATCCCCTTCAAGGGATGACTTCACCTTGTCGAGTTGTTCCATGATCTCAGGTATCTCCTTTTCCTCAGCGATCAATTCCAAGGATATCATCTTCTCATCGATTTTATCCACTATCTTCTCGACTAACTTCTTTCTACCATCTTTTAGTAGAGATAAGGTGTGCTGAAAATCCTTTGCAGCCGTCGAACGTACGGCTTTCTCGATGATCTCCTTACCTCCATCGATCTTGACACCGTTATCTCGCGCGGTGACCAGTAGATCACGAAGCTCGGAGACCATCTTCTCTATTTCCTTGACGGATACCTTTTGCTCCTCCTTCTTCTCGAGATCTAAGAGAGCATCCTCCATCTCCTCGATATTTTCGTTCAGTATATCTATGGCGTTATCGTACTCTCCATTTTCAGCGATATCCCGCGCCCTCTCCATTTTTTCTTTGAATACCTCGAACTCGCCCCCCTCTTCTTTCAGTTCGTCCAACCGAGATCTACTCTCATCGATGAGTATGGTAACCCGCACGGCCTTGGAGTTCAGTTCGTTGAGTTCTTCTATATTATCGAGGGTTGCTTCATAATCTTCATCTTCAACGGTCTTTGTTATGTCCGCCCTTAGTCCCAACAGATGATCAATAGATAGCGATGACCCTTTCAGTCCCATCAATCCCTTGTCCAACTCTTGGAGCTCCTTTTTAATTTTTGAATGGATTTTAGCCTTTTCTTCATCCTTCCGTTCAAACTCCTGGATCTTATCATCCATCTCTTCGATGATGGAAGATATACGCTCTATCGACAGTTCCATATCTCCATCTTCTGCGGTTTTCTTAGCCTTTTTTATCTGTCCTATATAAGGTTTGAAGTCCATGTTCTGTTCCCTCATGGTCTTCAAACGCTCTTTAGAATGTTCTATCGATTCGCTGACTTCGAGGATATCTTCGGACACATCCAGAGCTCGTCTAGATATATCGACACCTTCTTGATATTCACCGTTCTTTCGTGCGCTGACCGCTTTCTTGACCAGGTCTTTAAGGTAGGTGAGATCCAGGTTCGTTTGCCTGCATTCACCGAGTGCGGTCTTGAGATCATCCAGCAGTTCATCCAATTCCTCTTTTACAGGTTCTTCTTCATCCTTTTCTTCAACGGGCTTTTCCAGGGCCGCTATCATGTTCTCTATGCCGGTATCAAGTATCGACGTTGCCTCTTCATACAGACCTTTATCGACATTAGCCTTAGCTTTTTTGAGCTCTTCGAGGTATGGTTTGTAATCCATCCCTTCATCTTTCATCTCTTTGACTTTTTCCTTCCCGACCTTCATCATCTCGTGTAGGTCCATGATGTCATCTATATTTCTGGAGATATCTTCAACGAGGTTTATACAAACTTCATGATCCCCTTCCTTCTTCGCTTTCGAGGCCTTTTTGAGCATGTCTTTTACTAAAGTAACTCCCAGGTTTGCTTCCCTCACCTGAGCCAACATGGATCTGGCTTGGGACAGTGCTTCTTCCGCCTCGGCCTCGAGATCCACTTCTTCCTCCTCTTCAAAGACCGCCCCGCAGCTTGGACACACTGAATCGTCCTCCGCCACATCCTCTCCGCAGAGGGGACATTCGAAGACCACAATCTCTTCGGCTATCTCCCCATCATCCACAACGACTTCCTCCGGGGAGATATCAAAAGATTTGTCACCACCGAGATCCTTGATCTTTTCGATGAACTCCTCTTCATCCATCTCTTCATCAAGTATGTTCAATACGTCATCTAGAGACTCCGTTGAATCTATGGAGTCTAGATCCGTATCTCCAAGATCGAAGAGCCCTAGATCCACTCCACATACGGGACATTTTTTCGAGTCGCTCGGTATCTCGGCATCACAGACGGGACAGGGGATGTTATCTACTGTTGACAATCTAGCACCTCATGATTACTGATTGGTTGTTGATAAGATAAATATATTGGTTATTTAGCCTTTTACGTCATAAATCAATGTAAGCCAACATGAAAAACGTTATATTGATGACCTCGTCCTGATTACATCACATGACTTTCATGGAAGACTGTCGAAAAGGAGTGCCTGAATATGTACGGCGAGCGGCTGAATCCGAACCTATCACAGCTGAAGAACTAGCAAGAGCCATAGCTGAAGGCCGAGCCGTGATACCATCAAATCCCATACACGATCCAGAGCCCATACCCATAGGCGAAGGACTCAAAGTCAAGATCAATGTGAATCTGGGCACATCAAAAGACAATGTGGATGTAGATAAGGAGCTTGAGAAGCTAAAGATGGCTGAAAGATACGGTGCCCACGCCGTCATGGATCTCAGCACGGGAGGAGACGTGGACGGTATAAGGAAAACCATAATCGAGAGTACCAAGCTTCCCGTCGGCAGTGTACCTATATATCAGTGCGGCCTGGAGATGGCCAGGAAGGATGCACTGATAGATATGAGTTCCGACGACATGTTCGATAGCATAAGGAAACACGCTGAGGACGGTATAGATTTCGTCACGGTCCACTGCGGCGTGACCAAGGCGGTGGTGGAGAGGTTGAAGAAGAGTCAAAGGATCACCGACGTGGTCAGTAGAGGTGGATCTTTCCTGACCGCTTGGATATTACACCATGGAGAGGAGAACCCACTCTATGCGGAATTCGATTATCTTCTGGAGATAGCTAGAGAATACGACCTGACATTGAGCCTCGGTGACGGCTTCAGACCCGGATCCATAGCCGATGCATCCGATAGACCTCAGATACAGGAACTCATCGAACTGGGTGAGTTGGTAGAACGTTCCAGGGAGGCTAAAGTTCAGGCCATGGTGGAGGGACCGGGACACGTACCCATGGATCAGATAGCCGCCAACGTAAAGATGGAGAAACAACTGTGTAAGGGTGCTCCATTCTACGTGCTCGGACCGCTGGTCACAGACTTCGCACCGGGTTACGACCATATCGCCGGCGCCATAGGTGGTGCCATAGCGGCATACAACGGCGCGGACTTCCTATGTTACGTAACACCGGCGGAACATTTAGGATTACCCGATGTAGATGATGTCATCGAGGGGATCGTGGCCTCTAAGATAGCGGCGCATGCAGCGGACCTGGCTAGAGGTATCGATAAAGACATCGACCTGGAGATATCCACCGCCAGGAAAGATTTGGATTGGGAGACCATGTTCGATAAAGTGGTAGATCCTTACAAAGCCAGGAAGTTCAGGACTGAAAAAAATATAGAGGAAGAGGAAGCGTGTTCCATGTGCGGCGACGTGTGCGCCATCAAGATACTGAAAGATTTCCTAAACTGATCATCTCAGCATGGGCATGTTTATGTCCGTCTTCTTAGCGAATTTTTTTGCCTTCTCATAACCTGCGTCAGCGTGCCTAACGACACCCATGCCTGGATCCGTTTTGAAAACTCGTAGTATGTTCTCTTCAGCCTCTTTGGTACCGTCCGCCACGACGACCATACCTGCATGGGTGGAGTAGCCTATACCTACTCCGCCGCCGTTATGTATGGAAACGCTGGTGGCGCCAGCACTTGTGTTTATGAGCGCGTTCAGTAGGGGCCAATCCGCCACGGCGTCGCTGCCGTCCTTCATACCTTCGGTTTCGCGGTTCGGGCTGGCCACACTTCCTGCATCCAGATGATCCCGAGTTATGGATATCGGTGCAGATATCTCCCCTTCAGCCACCAGGTCGTTCATCCTCTTGGCGAACCTGTGTCTTTCTCCGTAACCCAGCCAGCAAACTCTGGCAGGCAGTCCTTCCCATGGTAGATGTTCTTGTGCCAGGTCGATCCAGTTGACCAACTGCTCGTTATCCGGGAACATCTCTTTGACCAACTCGTCAGTTCTCAATATATCCTCGGGATCTCCCGATAAAGCCATCCACCTGAAGGGACCTCTCCCTTCACAGAACATGGGACGTATGTAGGCGGGAACGAAGCCCGGGTACGCGAAGGCGTTATGGAACCCGGCTTCATAGGCCTGGCCCCTGAGGTTGTTACCGTAGTCGAAGGTCACCGCACCTTCTTCCTGCATCTTGACCATGGTTTCGCAGTGGATCCTCATGGATTCCATGCTGAGCTCCTTGTATCTCTTTGGATCATCCTTCTTCAACTCCAGTGCATCTTCGAAACTCATACCCTTGGGTACATAACTCATGGCGTCGTGCGCACTGGTTTGGTCGGTCAGCACATCGGGTATGACACCCTTTTCCAGCATCTCCGGCAAGATATCGGCGGTGTTCCCTATCAAACCGATGGCACGGGGAGTTCCCTCTTGTACATACTTTTCACACAGCTCAAGGGCTTCGTCTAGGTCATCCACCATTTCGTCACAGAACCCGGCTTTTAAACGACGCTCGGCCCTCTTCGGGTCCACTTCGATCACCAGTCCTACGCCGCCTGCCATCTTGATGGCAAGGGGTTGGGCTCCACCCATCCCACCTAATCCACCGCTGACACAGAGTTTACCCTTCAGTGTACCCCCGAACTCTTTCTTTCCAAGGGCGGCGAAAGTTTCGTAAGTTCCCTGGATGATGCCTTGAGTACCGATGTAACACCAACTACCCGCCGTCATCTGACCGTACATCATCAACCCCAGATCCTCCAGCTCGTAAAACTTCTCCCAGTTAGACCATTTCGGTACCAGGTTTGAATTAGCGATCAGGACCCTTGGTGATCTTTTATGTGTTTTGAACACCGCCACGGGCTTACCGCTCTGGATCAATAAGGTTTCGTCGTCTTCCAGTCCCTTGAGGCTCTCCACTATCTTTTCGTAACAATCCCAATCCCTAGCCGCCTTGCCGGTCCCGCCATAGACTATGAGCTTGTCTGGCTCCTCAGCGTTCTCTAAGTTGTTCATAAGCTGACGAAGCATGGCTTCCTGTTTCCAGCCTTTACATGTTAGTTCCGTACCTCTGGGGGCTTTGATATCCACCATTTTAAACACCTTAGTCGATGATATGGGGGGTTATTAAAAAGTTTATCTCACAGCCATGGTCAAAATGACCAAAATTCTTATATCTATACCAACAATCACCACCTGCACTCATCAAAGGAGGTGCCTGCCGTGCCAATCGAAGAGATAGAACTCGTCAAGCAGACCGAGAAGAAGGCCGTAAAGATGATCGAGGAAGCCGAAAGGAAGGGAGAGGAACTCATAGAGAAAGTGAAGAAGGAGGCACTCCGAGAGAAGGACGACGATCTGTTTTCTTTCAAGAAGAACCTTGAGGAAGAACGTAAGCAGGTCAGAGCAGAGGCGGAGGAGGAAGCACGGGAGATAAGGGATCAGGCCGAGGAGAAGGTGGAGAGGTTAAAAGAGCTCACCGATGAGCACCGGGAGGAAGCCGTGGCTTATGTGGTCAGTCGTCTTCAGGAGGTATGAACATACTGTTCCCCAAGCGGATGAAGGATATCACCATAATCGTTCATGAAACTCATATAGATGATGTGGTAGAGGCACTCCATTCTCTGGGAGAGGTACAGATTTCCAGCATAGATAGAGATGGGGATGTCAAGAATAGGGTAGGAAGTTCGACCGTACACCAGCGACTCTCGGATTGTACTGAATACGAGATGAAACTCAGTACGGTCCAGGATATATTTGATGGGATAAAGGAAGAGGAACCTGGCATAAAGGAGATGCTTTTTCCACCAGAGGTCGAACGTGTTCCTCGGGATGAGATCGATCTCGATGAACTGTTGGAAGAGATCGACGAAAAATTGGACACCGTTGGAGAAGAGATACTCGCCGTGAGCTCAAGTTTGAATAAAAGAGAGGAGAAACTCTCTGAGATGTTATCTTTGAAGAGAGATGTTCATCAAGCCATCGAACTCGACATGGATCTATCAAATATAGGTGAGTCCGCTTACACAGTCTATAGAGTGGGTAGGACCTCGGAACCGTACAAACTCAAAAAATCTCTGAGCGAACTGAAGACTTCACATCTGGTGATCAAACCCGCTAAAGATGGGGGGTATGTAGTCATAGCCGGTGCGTACATACGAGATAGAAAGAAGCTGGACATGATCCTCAGGGAGGCCGATGTAGATGTTTTAGATCTAGATAAGTTACGGGGAACTCCCAAGCAGGCGCTGAAAAAACTCGATGAAAAGATCAATGTATTGAAAGAAGAAAAGGAAGGACTCGAATCATCCCTTATAGATTTAAAACAAAAACACAGTATGGAGTTCCTTGTGTTGAAAGAAGAACTCAACATATTCAGAGATAGGTTGGAAGTTTACCAGGGATTTGGCAGGACTGATACCACGTCTGTGATCAAAGGTTGGACCACCGAGGACATGGTGGAAACCGTAGAGGGGGTGGTTAAGAAACATTCCGACGACTGCGGTGTTTTGATACACGAAGAACCGGAGGATCTCGACGAAACTCCAGTCGATCTGGAAAATCCAAAACCACTGCGTCCATTCGAACTCCTGACCAGGATGTTCGCCCCTCCCAGATATGACGAGGTCGATCCTACCTTCGTCATCGCTCCGGCCTTCGTGATCTTCTTCGGCCTCATGCTAGGTGACGCCGTGTACGGACTGCTCATAGTGGCCGTGTCTCTGGTGCTGTACTACGGCATCGGTCGTATAGAGAAGGGGACCAGGGATTTTTCACTCATCTTACTCGCAGCGGGTATTTCTACGTTCGTTTTCGGTATACTTCAAGGAGGATACCTAGGGCCCAACAGGGATGAATATCTCAACCTGCTGGGACGGTTCGGTCTGGAGCCGCCGCTGCTTTTAGATACCCTTGAGGGCGACGGTCCGCTGGTGCTCCTGATAATCTCTCTGATCATCGGATTGGCTTACATCAATCTCGGGCTGATACTGTCCTTAGTACAGAACATACGGAGAAAGAATTACAGGAACGTGTTGTTGGAGAACGTTTCATGGTGGCTGCTTCAACCCGGTGGATTCATACTTCTCTCCGGTAAGTTATTCGGTTGGTACGATTTCTCGGGAACGGTCTACCTGTTCGCGGCTTTGATAACGGCTGTTGGCCTTATACTACTAGTGGCAAGGGCCAGGGGTTTGTCATTCTTCGAACTCACCGGTTTCTTAGGTGATTTCCTATCCTTCGCTAGGATACTCGCTTTGGGACTAGCCACCGCCGGTATCGCTCTGACGGTGAACGTGCTCGCGTACTTGGTGGCCGACGCATCCATGGGTACGACCATGATGGCGGTTATCGCTGGGTTGGGCGCGGTATTGATGGTGCGATGGCTTATGACGAAGGACACAATGATGCTTGGTGGTGGTTCGGCACTGCTGATCATCGGTGGCTTGGGATTCATCGATCCGATGTATCCATTCTTCATCCTATCTCTGGTTGTGCTAGTCGGTGGTCATTTAATCAACGCATCTTTACAGGCACTGGGTTCCTTCGTACACTCCCTTAGGTTACAGTACGTCGAGTTCTTCGGATACTTTTACGAAGGCGGTGGTAAGGAGTTCAAACCGTTCAGACCTGAAAGGAAGTACACTTCACGAGAGGAGGGGATGAAATGAAGAGGGTAAGATATCTTGTAGTTTTAGCTTTGATCTCGATCTTTATCATCTCATCCTTCGCAGTAACGGTGGTGGGAGAAGATGAAGGACTACGGATCACCGTGGACGGTACCTCCGTACGCGAGAGTATAAGAGTATATACGGTCAACGACGAAGAGGTCGAGGTCGAACTGGGTGTGGACTGGATAGAAGAGGATATACCTGAAGGTGAATTCAACGCCACCTGGGATCTAGGGGATGATTCCACTCAACAGCACAACGGTACGATACAGGAGTTGATGGAAAAGAACATCACCCATAGTTACGGCATAGGTGAATACAACATCACACTCACATTGGACCATGATGATCATACGTACATACACAGTATAGAATTGATAGTAGAGAACGACGAGCGTGGTACTTACCTCACAGCCATCGGAGCCGGGTTGGCCGTGGGCATCGCCGGCATGGGCGCCGGGATAGGTGTGGGTATAACCGGCGCCGGTGGAGCCGGAACCGTGGCGGAGGACCCGGATAAGTTCGGTAAGTGTCTGGTGTTCCAGGCACTGCCCCAGACCCAGGCCATATACGGCCTACTGGTGGCAGTTTTGTTACTACTGTTCACAGGTGTTCTAGGAGGAGATGCATACGTTCCCCTACCCATAGGGATAGTCTCCATAGGCGTAGGACTTGCCGTGGGTATAGCAGGTCTGTCGGCGGTGGGACAGGGTATAGCGGCTTCCGGCAGTGTCGCTGCATACTCTGAGAAGGAAGAACTGTTCGGTAAGGGCATGGTCTTCTCCGTTCTACCGGAAACACAGGCTATATACGGACTGTTGATAGCCATACTTTTGATGGTCTTCACAGGTTTACTCGGTGGTGAGATACACGGATTCATGCTGGGCGATTACGGCTTCGGATTAGGGGTGGTAGCTGTGGGAGCCGGGATCGCTGTAGGAGTGGCAGGGCTCTCCGGCATAGGACAGGGAGTCGCAGCGGGAAGCGGTATATCTTCAGTAGCCGAGAAGGAGGAGCTGTTCGGTAAGGGCATGGTCTTCTCCGTTCTGCCGGAAACACAGGCTATATACGGGCTGTTGATCGCCATACTTTTGATGGTCTTCACAGGTTTACTAGCAGGTGACCCCCTTGCGATAATGGCGGGTGATTCCGGCTACGCCATGGGGCTGATCGCAGTTGGAGCCGGGATCGCTGTAGGAGTGGCAGGGCTTTCAGGCATAGGACAGGGGATCGCAGCTGCCAGCGGGATAAGCTGTGTGGCCGAGGATGAAGACATATTCGGTAAGGGGATGGTGTTCTCCGTACTTCCTGAAACTCAAGCGATATACGGTCTGTTGATAGCCATATTGTTGATGATATTCAGCGGTTTGCTAGGTGAGGGTACCACTTTAGATATCGGCATAGGATTGGTGGGAGTCGGTGCCGGGTTAGCGGTAGGTATAGCCGGCCTATCCGGGATCGGACAGGGGATCGCAGCAGCCAGCGGTGTAGCCACGGTCACCGGTGACGAGAAGATGTTCGGTAAGAGCATGGTCTTCTCCGTTTTACCCGAAACTCAGGCGATCTACGGTCTATTGATCGCCATCCTACTGATGGTCTTCTCCGGTCTGCTGACAGGTGATTTTCCGGCGGCTATTCTGGGAGAACAAGGATACGGACTCGGTATGATCGCAGTTGGTGCCGGATTAGCGGTGGGGATCGCGGGCATATCGGGAGTGGGCCAGGGTATAACATCCGGAGCAGCCATACCTGCGGTGGCGAAACGGGATGAAGTTTTCGGAAAGAATATGATATTCAGCGTGATGTCGGAGACCTTTGCGATATTCGGTCTTTTGATAGCCATATTATTACTGATCTTCACAGGTCTTTTGGGAGATCCGTCTCCCATAGATCCATCATTAGGGTTGGTGGGTGTAGGTGCGGGACTAGCAGTCGGGATCGCAGGCATGGGCGCCGGTATAGGCGTGGGAATAGTGGGTGCTTCCGGCGCCGGCATAGTGGCAGAGGATCCGGACAAATTCGGTAAATCACTCGTGTTCCAAGCGCTGCCCCAGACACAGGCCATATATGCACTGCTGGTCGGTATATTACTGATGATTTTCACCGGCCTCCTCGCCGGAGAAGCTGACCCAATCATGGCAGGGGAGACCGGACGTGCCATAGGTATCATGGCAATAGGCGCAGGGCTAGCCGTCGGGCTAGCTGGGTTATCCAGTATCGGACAGGGGATCGCAGCAGCCAGCAGCGTTACGGCGGTGGCTGAGAAGGAGGACCTTTTCGGTAAAGGGATGGTTTTCTCAGTTCTACCGGAAACTCAAGCGATATACGGTTTGTTGGTGGCCATCTTACTAATGGTGTTCAGCGGTATGCTGGGGGATGTGGTGGAGATGGAGGCTTCAGTTGGTCTTGTAGGTATAGGAGCTGGGCTCGCCGTGGGTATCGCCGGCCTATCCGGTATAGGTCAGGGGATCGCGGCTTCCGGAGGTATATCCACAGTATCCGAAGACGAGAACATGTTTGGTAAGGGCATGGTCTTCTCAGTTCTGCCGGAAACTCAAGCGATCTACGGATTGTTGATCGCCATATTGTTACTGGTGTTCAGCGGATTGCTTGCAGGAGATCTTCCAGAGCTCATGATGGGGGACTCCGGCTACGCCGTAGGTCTGATCGCAGTCGGTGCCGGGTTGGCGGTGGGCATAGCCGGTCTGTCCGGTATAGGACAGGGCATAGCCGCATCCAGCGGTATCGGATGTGTGGCGGAGAAAGAGGAACTATTCGGCAGAGGTATGGTTTTCTCCGTACTACCTGAAACACAGGCGATCTATGGTCTGTTGGTTGCCATATTATTGATGATATTCAGCGGATTACTGGGCGAAGGCACCACCTTGGACGTGGCCATAGGCCTCGTGGGAGTCGGTGCCGGATTGGCGGTGGGTATCGCCGGCCTGTCAGGAATAGGACAGGGTATAGCCGCCGCAAGTGGCGTAGCGACGGTGGCGGAAGACGAAAAGATGTTCGGCAGGGGTATGGTGTTCTCAGTTCTGCCGGAAACTCAAGCGATATACGGGCTATTGATAGCCATCTTGCTCATGGTGTTCAGCGGTATGCTGGGCGGAGATGCCACCATATCCATGGGTATGGGTATCGCTGCGGTAGGAGCTGGATTGGCCATAGGTATAGCCGGGGTTTCCGGTGTGGGCCAGGGTATCACATCCGGATCGGCCATAGCGGCGGTCACACGAAGAGAGGAAGTGTTCGGTAAAGGCATGATCTTCAGTGTGATGTCGGAGACCTTCGCTATATTTGGTCTGTTGATAGCGATATTTATAATAGTGTTCCTTGGGTTTATGTGAGGTCTTAAGATGACTGTAGATAAACTGGTAAAGAAGATCAGGACGGACGCAAAGCGGAAGGCGAAGAACATCGCCAAACGAGCGCAGGAGAAGGCGAAGGCTGAGGAAGAGAGGATAATCTCCGAGAAAGAGAAGAAGTTGGACGAGCTTCGTAAAGAGAGTGAGAGGGAGCTGAGGACACTGAAGAACAGGATACATTCGCAGGCCAAACTCGAGGCACGTAAGATGGAACTCAAGGTAAGGGAGGAGATGATAGAAGATGTGTTCCAAGGATCTCTGGAGCGATTGAAGGATACCCCTCCTGAGGAGTACAGTGCTTATCTAAGACAGGCCATAGGAAAATGCGTCAATATACTGGGTGACGACATCGTCATCGAGTGTAACGAGGAAAGTCTGGATACGGTCAAGGATCTGGCGAACAAGATAGCCTCCGGCTTAAGAGTGGAGCCGAACCTGCAGGCGGTCGGAGGTATCAAAGCCCGTTCCAAGGACGGTTCATACATAGATATGACCTTCGAAGCGAATCTGGAAAGGATAAAGAAGGACTTGAGGAAAGAAGTGACCGAGATGATGTTCAAGGAGGAAATGTGAGTGCTCGAAGGAGTGATCGATTCCCTGGGGATGACTAACCTTGTTCTGGTCATCGTAGGAGGTTCACTGCTGGTGGTCGTATTACTGGTGATGAGTTATTTCAGGGTGTTGATCTCCATAGCGAATTTTACCTATCCCAACGCAAAATACAGGGCCATAGGCACACCGTTCATCACCGGTAAGGTACTGACCCCTCTTCTAGATTCCAACAATCTTAATGAAGTTTACCAGGAACTCGAAGAACGGGGATATGAACTGACAAAAGAAGCGACGATGGATCCCTCTGAATTCGACAGACAGCTGGAGGGGCAAACGATCTCCTTCATGAAGAGGGCCTACAGTACCTGTCCTCAATCTGTGAGGGAGTTCACTTCTGCATGGCTTCTTCGTTTCGATGCGAAGATGGCCAAGCGGGCTCTGAAGTCTAAACTCGCCGGTGAAAGAAGGGAAGTGATGAAGTCGAAGTTGATACCTGTGAGATGCATAGACGAAGAGACCATAGAACGTTTGGTGAATGCTAGAGATCTTCCTGAGACCATGGACATATTGAAGGAAGTGGGTTTTCAGGAACCACTGCAGGGGAAGGATCCCTCTGAAGGCATGTTCCCCATCGAAGTAGCCATGGACAACTACGTGTATCAAAGGTTGAAAGACTCGGTAAAGAACGTAGACCCTGAAGAGAGGACTGCGGTCAAATTATTCTTCGGTAAGTACGCCGACATGAAGAACCTCAAGATAGTGATGAGGGGATTGAAACAAGGTGTGGATAAAGAAGTATTGACCCAGGCTCTATTACCGGAGGGTAGAGAATTGCCCAAGTGGAAGCTGGAAAGCATGATCGAGTCCGGCGGGGTGGATGAAGCCATGGTGGAACTGGAAGGTACATCCTACTCCGACCTGAGGAGGAGCGCATCGGCGTCCAGTGCCTTCGATATCGAGAGGTACCTTGACAAGAAGATGCTGGAGGTTTCCTCTAAAGTGATGAGTCAAAATGTACTCAACGTCGGGCCTCTACTGCGATTCTTGATAGGTAAGGAAGTAGAACTAAGGAATCTCAACGTATTGACAAGAGGGATCAGGGAAGGGATCTCAAAGGATATATTGACGGAGTTGATGATAATGGAGGATTCGATATGAAGGTGGTTGCCATAGGTGATGAATACTTCGCAGAGGGCTTCTCTCTGGCAGGTGTAAATGAGTCCTACGTACATGAGGACAAACATGAAACCATAAAGCATCTAAAAGAATTCGTGAACTCAGGAGATGTGGCCGTAGTATTGCTATCAGAGAAAGTAGCAGAAGAAGTGAGGGAAGAGTTGAACCGGATGATGGATAATAAAGACGTTTACCCCGTTATCGTAGAACTACCTGGTAAGGAAGGTGCGATGAAGGATAAAAAGGACCCGCTGGAAGATAAGATCAGACGGGCTGTAGGAATAGATATCTCATTAAAGGAGGATAGCTGACATGGAAGAAGATGTTGAGAGGCGCATTAAAAGTATCTCAAAACCCGAGACAGAAGAAGTCGGTAACATAATCAGGATCGCCGGTCCCGTTGTGCAGGCGGAGAATCTTCAGGGAGCCGAGATGTACGAAGTGGTCGAAGTAGGTGACGAAGGACTGATCGGAGAAGTGATCGGTCTTGAAAGGGACGTCGCCACCATACAGGTATATGAAGAGACCGGAGGTTTAAAGCCTGGAGAGCCGGTCAAGAGGACAGGAGAGCCGCTCTCCGCTGAACTCGGACCAGGTTTGATACGACAGATATATGATGGGATCCAGCGGCCTCTAGAGGCGATAAAGAGCGAGGCCGGAGATTTCATCCTTAGAGGGGTAGATGTAGCTCCTCTGGACGAAGATAAAAACTGGAGGTTCGTCCCGGAGGTGGATGTAGGCGACGAAGTGACTTCAGGAGATTATCTGGGAACAGTTCCTGAAACCAAGGTGGTCGATCACCGTGTGATGGTTCCACCTGGAGTGAAGGGAACCGTGGAAGAGGTGGTGTCAGAAGGGGAGTACACCATCAAAGATACCATCGCCCGTATAAAGACGTCGGAGGGAGTAGAAGAGATCAAGATGAGACAGAGGTGGCCCGTGAGGATCCGACGACCGGTGGGTAAAAAGAAAGCCCCCGGCGAGCTGCTGATCACCGGACAGCGTGTCCTGGATACGTTCTTCCCACTGGCTAAAGGCGGTACCGCAGCCATACCCGGGGGGTTCGGGACCGGCAAATGTATAACCGGAGATACTCCGGTGATCTTAGCCGATGGCACAAAAAAAGCGATCGAAGAAATTTTCGAAGAGTACAAAGATCAAGGCATCGAGAGAACTGATTCAAACCTTGATGATCACGAAGAGTTGATAGAATTAAACGATCCTTTGGACATCCTTTCGATGGATGATGGAAAGATAATCAAAAAGCACGCGACATGCATCTATAAAGGTAAAACAGATAGTACTGTGGTGGTCTCAACCGATTCGGGACGGGAAGTGGAAGTGACACCGGTTCACAAACTCTTCGTCCTAACATCAGATCAGCAAATCAAAGAGCAACCGGCTGGGAAGCTACAAAGTGGAGACACCCTATTAGCACCTAAAGAAGCCACTTTGAAGAATGCGATCAATCAAACAAAAGGAGATGAACAGAGTGAAGAAAGGGGGGGAATTTCTAGAAATGAACACAACCACCTAGATCATTTCCTCCCAGATCCTGTTACATCTGTAGAATTAAAAGATGAAACAAAAGATGTATACGATCTTACCGTTCCTGGAACTCACAATTTTGTAGGCGGTAATGCACCCATGATATTACATAATACGGTAATCCAGCACCAATTGGCTAAATGGAGCGATGCTGATATCGTAGTCTATGTGGGTTGTGGTGAGAGAGGTAACGAGATGACAGAAGTGCTGAGAGATTTTCCTGAACTCGAGGACCCAAGGACTGGAGAGCCTCTGATGAAGAGGACCATACTGATCGCAAACACCAGTAATATGCCCGTTGCAGCTAGAGAGGCATCGGTCTATTCGGGTATCACACTGGCGGAGTACTACAGAGATATGGGATACAACGTGGCTTTGATGGCGGACTCCACCTCACGATGGGCAGAAGCCCTCAGAGAGATATCGGGTAGATTGGAAGAGATGCCCGGTGAAGAGGGGTACCCCGCATACCTTGCTTCATCCCTAGCAGCTTTCTACGAGCGTGCGGGGATCTGCGATCTGTTGAGCGGTGAAGAGGGATCCATATCCGTGATCGGTGCGGTGAGTCCGTCGGGTGGAGATTTCTCCGAACCGGTGACTCAGAACACCCTCCGTATCGTGCAGGTATTCTGGGCACTGGATGTTGAGCTTCGTAACAAACGTCACTTCCCGGCGGTCAACTGGTTGCGCTCATACTCACTGTACCTCGACTCTGTTAAAGAATGGTGGAATGAAAACGTTAACGAGAAATGGCACCAGCTGAGGAAAGAAAGCATGCGTTTACTGGAGAAGGAGTCCGAGCTGCAGGAGATCGTACAGCTGGTAGGTCCCGACGCCCTGCCCCAGAGCGACAGGTTCGCACTACAGGCAGCCCGTGTTATACGGGAGGACTTCCTGCAGCAGAACGCCTTCCACGACGTGGATACGTACTGTGACCCTGAGAAACAGTTCAGGATGATCGAGATAATGATGGAGTTCTACGAAAGAGGAACGGAAGTTGTGGAGAAAGGTGTTCCCGTGGACAAGATCATGGAGATGGAAACCTTCGAGAGACTCAGCAGGATGTCCAACGTACCTTCTGATAAATGGGAGGAACGGTTCGGTCACATAGAGATGGAGATGAACGAAGAATTCGATTCTCTCCTTGAGGAGGAATGAACATGGAAGGAGACATATCAAAAAGGACGGAATACAAGAACGTTGTAGAGGTATCTGGCCCCCTCATGGTGGTGGAAGGGATCACAGACGTGGCCTACAACGAGATAGCTAAGATCAGGCTTCCCAGCGGTGAAGAGAGGTTGGGGCAGGTTTTGGAAGTGGAATCCGACAGGGCAGTGATACAGGTCTTCGCCGGTACAAGAGGTCTCGATACCAAGGACACCTCCGTTCAATTCACCGGAGAGGTCATGAAATTCGGTGTCTCAAGAGAACTGCTGGGAAGGGTTTTCAACGGTGTTGGAGAACCCATAGACGACAGTCCGGATATAATACCCGAAGAGAGGCGGAATATCAACGGAGACCCCATCAACCCGTCTGCCCGGGAGTTCCCCAGGGAGTTCATCCAAACGGGAGTCTCTACCATCGACGGTATGTTCACATTGGTAAGAGGACAAAAACTACCCATGTTCAGCGCCAGCGGTCTTCCACACAACAGTGTAGCCGCTCAGATCGCTAGACAGGCCAAGGTGCTGGGTGAGGAAGAGGAGTTCGCCGTCGTATTCTGTGCAATGGGTATCACTTCCGAGGAGGCGAACTTCTTCATCAACGATTTCGAAAGGACCGGTGCTTTGGAGCGAGCTGTACTTTTCCTCAATCTGGCCAACGATCCGGCTATCGAACGTATCATCATCCCCCGTATGGCTTTGACGGCCGCGGAGTATCTAGCTTTCGAAGAGGGTATGCAGGTCCTGGTGATCCTTACTGATATAACGAATTACTGCGAGGCTCTACGTGAGATAGCCGCCGCACGTGAGGAGGTACCGGGCAGGAGAGGTTATCCCGGTTACATGTACACCGACCTCGCCAGCATATACGAAAGGGCTGGAAGGATCAGAGGTAGAGACGGCTCTATAACCATGCTTCCGATTTTGAGCATGCCCGATGACGATATCACACATCCGATCCCCGATCTTACCGGATACATCACCGAAGGGCAGATCGTTTTCTCCAGAGAATTACATCGAAAGGGGATACGTCCTCCCATCACACCCGGAGGCAGTCTTTCACGTTTGATGCAGCAGGGGATAGGTGCCGATAGGACCAGAGAGGATCACATGGGTGTGAGCAATCAGCTCTATGCGACCTATGCAGAGGGGCTCGAACTAAGAGATCTAGTGGCTGTTGTAGGTGAAGAAGCCTTGAGTGAAAGGGACAGGACCTACCTACAGTTCGCCGACGATTTCGAAGAAAGGTTCATCGCCCAGGGCGAGGACGAAGATAGGTCTATAGACGAAACGTTGGATCTTGCTTGGGAACTGTTGACAGTCATACCGAATAGAGAGTTGAAACGTATCGACGAGGAGTTCATAGAGAAGTACTATCCTGAGTGATATCTCTTCAGAGGTTTGGATAGGTGCCTGCGGGCACAGACCGGGACTTCATAGTAACCTTCTTTCAGTCCCCTTTCCACTATCTTGGTTTCGATATCATCCTCTGCCGCTCTAGTACTACATCTTTTGCACCTGAAACCGGCGTTCTTACCGATGGAAGACATCCGTCTTCCGCAGTCCGGGCACTGAGGGTTGGCCAATTTGATCCTTTTTTCACTGAGCTCGATTATCTTCATCTTCTCTATGTTAAGGGTTATGGGTTCCTCTCTGATCCCGCCCCACAGTTCCAATCGGTCTCCTGGGATCAACTCCTTGATCAGCTCCCTAAAACCCTTGGTGGGTTCGTAAGCCGCAGCGGTCAGTTTTTCATCGATCTCGAAGAAAACATGTCCGCCGGGGATGGTATGTGGTGTGGATGTAACCGTTCCTTTTATGTGGACCGAAGTCCATGGTTTCACATCCTCCACTCTACAGTCCTGTATATGGTCATCGGTGGCTTGATTCGTCTTGAACAAGATCCATCTATCCACCTTCTCACCACCGATCATCCATAATGCCTTTTTTAGCTCCTCCGGATCATCACCTCGAACACCGTATAGGACCGGACATGGAGATCGTGGTGCTGCTGTTTGCTGCATCTGTTCGTGATCGTAACTGTCAAAAGTTTTCTCCGCTTCCTTATCAAAACGGATGATGTCTTCATCACTCAGCCCCCGTTCTGTACCCCACTTTTCTTTATCTCGATAGGTTATCAGTTCGTAAGTATGATCCCTCGGTTCCCATGCCATGGCTGCTAGAGCGCCTATCAAACCCCTACGGTTCCCGTACCCTCTATAGTCGCAATCCATCTTACTGAGCACGGCTTCCACGTCCTCTATTTTCACTATGTCTCTCACCGCTCTCAGGTAGATATCGTATGGTGGTTTTTCTTCGGATACGATCACACCTGGGTTCGTACCTTCCTGTGAGAACTCAGCCCATCTTCCTACCACTTTTTCGGCTCGTTCCAAGGCATCTTCCGTCTTAATTTCTTTACCAGAATATGTGTAGATATGATCTCGATAGAAGCCCACGTTTTTTCTTTTCTCCACACCTGAACCCATATTGATCACCACCGCCCCGTTACCCCTGGTCTTCCAAGGAACGTTAGGGTTCAACCTGACCAATCGTGGATGTTCAAGTAGTTCTAATTCCTCGAACTCTGCTATCATCTCTGTAACCAAAAATGTGGTGCACATACCCTTCCTGGAGTCTGTATCGTCTATGGCGATGAACATGGTTCTCTACTGTATCCTACCGCAGTTTACACACCTTGATTCTCCGAATCCTATCTCCTCGAGTCTACCGCCGCACTCTCGACACTTGCGGATGTCTTCTATACCCCTCTCCATGAAGTGGAGTGGGGGTTCCTCTTCTGGTTCCTCCTCCCTATGCCTTTTGATATAATCCTGAAAATGATGAGGTTCCGCAGTGCCGGTGACGGTGGTATCGACCATCCTGTCCAGATACCTCTGTCTGGGGTCACCTTCAGTAGCCAACCCTAACACTGCATCCACCAGCACGATAAGCCCGTGGATCTTGCTCAGGTTCCTGGCGATGGCTTCGTGAAGAGCAACTCCTCCTCGGAGACCTTCTACCTCCAGGTTCAACAGTATCTTACCCAAGGTCTGCCTGTTGTTGAACTCGAGTACAGCTGAGTAAAATACCTGGAACGCGCCTGCAATCGCTGGGAAATAAATGAAAATGCGGGGCATGTGTGCGATACCAAGTAAATAGAGGGGGATATAGATCAGGATGGAGGATATGAAAAAATCCGCCAGATAAGCGATCACTCTCTTTACCCAGTGTTTTTGTAGAGGTTTGTTGTGGTGAATAAGATCGAATCCTGTGACCATTTTCTCATCTTCCTATTGTTTGTGCCCATCAGACTGCCCATCACTCATCACTTTTCAGTTTTGGATTCTTCATCATCGGGCGTTCCTTTGAATGAGTTACCTTGTAATTATATTTTCCCTTGAGATCCGGTGAAAAAAAATTAATACCGTCTACCTGGATATCGATAGACGATGGAACTATGGATATACATGTTCGACAACTGCGATCCTCGAAGGTGCACAGCTCGACGTTTGGTGGATCAGAAGTATGCTAAGAGGCTAAAACACAGATGGGAACTCGGCTCGAAAGGCATATACCTAACGCCCATGGTGGACAAAGCATTGTCCCCTGAAGATAAAGAGATAGTTGAGAACGGTGGTATCAGAGCAGTGGACTGTACGTGGACCGATGAGAGTAAGATACCGACGTATGCCAACGGAAGAGCTCTTCCATACCTGGTTGCAGCGAACCCGGTCAATTACGGTAAACCCTTTCGATTGACCACTGTTGAAGCCTTGGCTGCGGCCCTCTACATCCTAGGAGCGAAGGAAGACGCTGAAGAGATATTATCACCCTTCAAATGGGGTAAGAATTTCATCGCTCTGAACTTAGAACCGCTGGAGAGATACAGTGAGGCTGAAGACAGCGCTGAAATCGTGGAGATCCAGATGGATTATCTTTGAATCTGTTTGAGCATGTTCGGTATCCCTTCCTCTATCGGATACGATACCGCACACTTTCCACAGTTGAGTTCACCTTGCTCGATCTCCCCCTCGATCTGTTCTTTAACTTCCAACTCCAACTCACCTTTGCAATCTGGGCACCGTAGGATGTCCATCAATTCCCTTCTCATATCTTTATCAAATAAAGACGCAGTATAACATTTTTTCCCTTCTATGCTTTCTTGAGGTACACATCGAACCTAGCGCCACCGAGTTCAGAGTCGTCGATCTCTACCTTCCCACCGTAAAGGTCCGCTATGCGCTTCACTATGAAAGTGCCCAAACCAGTACCTTTTGAACCGGGACCTTTGTACCCTCGTTCAAAGATTTTGTCCCTTTTATCCGATGGTATCCCGATCCCGTCGTCCTCTATGGTCACCAACATACTGTCTCCACGATCTTCGGATCTTATAAGGATCTTTTCTCCATTGGAATGGATAAGAGCGTTGCCTATGATATTTGAGAATAACTCTTCCAACAGTGGTCCACCTATAACTTTACCGTCGATCTCGGTCATATCTATATCGTATCCCTTTTCATCGGCGAGGACCATGTGCTCTTCAATAGCTGCGTTCACATGCTCTATCAGATCAACTGGATAACTGTCCGTGCTCTTTTCGGTCTCTAGCAGTTTCTTAACCTTCATGATCAGGTCCATACTGTCATAGCAGGATTCTATGGATCGATCGATGAATCCGAGGTCTTCTTCGTCCTGGATCTCGTCCTTCAATATCTCAAGATATCCCAATGTTATCTGTGCTTTGTTCTTCAGGTCGTGCCTTAAAAGTGAGTGTAAAAATTCCTCACGCTCCTCCATCTTTTTCTGTTCCGTTATATCGGTTATCACGGCCACGGAACCGGTGTATCCTTGGTCGTTATCCCATAAAGGAGATGCAGAGACCAATACTGAGATCTTGTTCCCATCACGGGTTAGAAACTCTGTTTCATAGTAATCACTGCTACCTACATTTCGCCTTTCGTTTGCCTCGGATATGGCGTTCATACCCTCTTCCGTCGCTATCGATCTCACTGATTTACCGATGATCCGATCTTCATCACAGTTGAGCATATCTAAGAAGGCCTGGTTTACGAAAACGAATTCGTCGTTTTCATCCGTTATCACGATACCGCTGTTGGCCGTCTCTATCAAGGTTCGATATAATCGTTCTCTCCTCTGGAGCTCTTCTTCTTTCTCTTTCTCCGATGTTATATCGATGAACGTTATAAGGACTGCATCTTTACCCTCGAATATGATAGGGGTCACCTGTTCGAGGACCCATCCCTCCGAACCGTCGTCCCTAGCAAAACGATGTTCATACGGTTCCTTTCTTTTACCCCATATCATCTCCCTTGATTTCGCTACAGTATCCAATTTTTCTTCATCAGGCACGAATGAAAGTGGATCCCGTCCCAGCAGTTTCTCCTGACTGCTCCTGAGCAATCGCGCGAAGCAGGGGTTCAACTTTACTATCTTCCCCTCTTGGACAACTATCATACCGACCTGTTTGCTCTCCATCAGACCTCTGCTTATATCTTCTACCTGTTTATTCTGCGTGACATCGATCATGGAGGCTACACTTCTTGTTGAGTTCGGTATCATGTTTATATTCAGATGGATGATCCTTCTGCGTCCGTCTCTATCGTAGAAATTGAAATCATACTCCTTCGGGACGAGGTCCGGATCCTCACGCCGGGCATTATGATACTCCTGCATCCTTTTCAGGTCCTCGGGTCCTACGAACTCGGTCCAGTTCGCTTTCCCCTCTACCTCTTCTTTCGAATACCCTGATAATTCGGTAAATCGCTGATTGACTTTGGATATGGTCCCGTCTTCCTCGACCAAAGCCAAGGCCGTACCGGTGTTCTCGAATATGGTTCCATACTCCTCTCTAGATACACGGGATACATCATCCCTCTTTCTATCTTTATCCCATGCCAATATCAATAAGTTGTCCGGTGTTCCGTTAAGGTCGGTGAGAACCTTGAACCTATTCTCTATCAGTTTTACCCTGGCATCTGCGGTTATGATCCTATCCGTGAAGGTCCCCTCCTGCCTACCTTCTTTGATATGTTCTTTCATAAAATCGTTCGTCTTTTTGCTCTCATCACCGTTCATCAGCTCAAAGAACTTCTTTCCGATCAGTTCTTCCGGTCGATAGCCCAATATGTCCTTTACCGCCTCATTGGCGTATATCAGTTCGTTGTCCTTCAGGTCTACCACGAGTACCATATGGGGAGCTCTTGTTTGTTTTGAACTAGATGTGTCTTCTTTCTCATAGGAAAACACGGCGACGGGGGTGTCATGAGCTCGGGATCGCACGAAGCTTCTGATCTCTTCATCCGGCTCGGATACGAACAAGATCATATCGAATCGGCCCCAGTCAACCTCTGCTAGATCGTCAAACCTCTTTAAAATGATCTCTTTATCAGATGTAAGATCGCGTAACTCGACGGACAGATCTCCTTCAGATAGAACCAGTAGTTTCATGCTGAGTTTTTAATAGTTCACAATATAGTTATAACATTTACGGCCATCCACCGATAGTTATATCGACCACTTCGGTGAGAAGAAGGATCATCTCATCGCTTCTTGAATGGCTCACCACAGGACAGCTCGGGAGACTCGGGACATGGACCTCTCAGGCAGGGGGCACCGGCATCTTCGAAGATCACCGGAGCTACCTCTGTTGCTTGGTCCAGCATACTTTGGGCCAGCTCTCTTATCTCCCACTGGGCTCTCCTACAGCAGCGCAGCGAGAAGAAATGCCATAGTTCACGGGCGTTCATGGTGATTATTATGTTGCTGGGGGTTGCATTGGGTAGTACGTAACGTGCGTCCTCCACGGGCACCTTTTCTTTGAGCTGGGAATAAGTTCTTTCCACTTCCTTCATGAATCTTCTGTATATATCCTCCACCTCATCGCCCTGGATCGTGTGTGGTATTATAGATACGAAATCTTCCATATCCACGTACCTCTGGCTCTGCTGGCTGTAGGATGCGATCCTGTGTCTTACCAACTGGTGTGTCAGTGCCCGGGATACTCCCTGGGCTGCGAAGGTGAAGGAAGCGTGTTCGATCACGCTGTGATGTCCGCTTTCCTTGACCATACCGAGTACTTCTTCTACCTGTTCCTGGGAAACATCTTCGATCTCGGGAACATCCCTGCTGTAACAGGTGAGTGCCGCCAGGGTGGCCAGTTTATCCGGGTCCGGGGTATGTGCCAATAATGTTACCTTCATATGATCCACCTCAGAACAGCCCTGTTATCCTCCCGTCTTCATCCACATCTATGTCCAGTGCCGCGGGTCGCGATGGTAAGCCGGGCATGGTCGTTATGTCTCCTGCCATGGGTATAAGAAAACCGGCTCCGGCGCTTACACGCACTTCCCTTACCTTGAGCTCGAACCCCGAGGGCCTTCCGATGAGCTTCCTGTCGTCGGATAGGGATGAATGTGTCTTCACCATACATATCGGTAGATCACCGAGTTCGTTACGCTCTATCCTACGCAGGTCCCTGCTGGCCTTCTGGGTGTAAACGACGTCTTTTGCACCGTATATCTTCGTTGCGATATCGTATATCTTGTCCCTGGGATCTTCCTTTAAAGAGTAAAGCGGGCTGAATCTACCGGTATCTTTCTCGCAGACCTTCACAACTTCATCGGCCAGTTCCAATCCTCCTTCACCCCCCTTCTGGTGTACATCAACGACCGCATAGGGGACCTGTATGTTATCGCAGAGTTCCTCCAGGTAACGGATCTCCTTATCGGTATCGGATGGGAATCTGTTGATGGCTACTATGACCGGGAGCCCGAACATCTGAACGTTCTCCAGGTGTTTGGAAAGGTTCGCTAGACCTTTCTTCATCGCTCCAAGATCTTCCTTTTTCAGATCCTTCGCTCCTCCCTGCCGCTTGAGAGCTCTAACCGTTGCCACCATCACCACGGCATCGGGAGAGAAGTTACCCTCTCTGCAGACGATATCGAAGAACTTCTCAGCACCCAGATCTGAGCCGAATCCAGCCTCTGTGATGAAATAATCCGCCAGTGATAAGCCAACTTTTGTAGAAATCAGGCTGCTGGTACCATGGGCTATGTTGGCGAAGGGGCCGCCGTGTATGAAAGCCGGTCCTCCCTCGATGGTCTGTACCAAATTGGGTTTTATGGCGTGCTTCATCAGAGCGCCCATGGCCCCGACCCCACCTATATGGGATGCGGTGATGGGTTCGTTTTTGAATGTATAACCTATTATCATCCTCGAAAGGCGTTCTTTCAGGTCGGTGAGTCCGTTGGCCAAACACAGTATAGCCATGACCTCGGAGCTTGCCGTTATACCGAAAGAGTTCTCCATGGGCATGCCGTGTGCCTTACCGCCCAGTCCTACTACTGTAGTCCTCAGGGCCCTATCGTTCATATCCACCACCCTGGGCCAAACCACACGTCTAGGATCGATGTTCAGTTCGTTCCCCCTGTGAAGGTGGTTGTTTATCATGGCGGACAGTAGATTGTGTGCGGTACCGATGGCATGAAGGTCTCCGGTGAAGTGAAGGTTGATATCTTCCATGGGCAGTACCTGTGAGTAACCTCCACCGGCGGCACCACCTTTGATGCCCATGGTGGGTCCTATGGAAGGCTCTCTTACACCCAACAGTGTTTTCTCACCCTTTCTCCAAAGAGCCTGAGCGAGTCCTATGGTCACCGTGGTCTTACCCTCTCCGCCTCTGGTGGGTGTCATCGTGGTGACCAGTACTAGTTTACCGTTACCTCCATCCCTATATCTACGGATCGTGTCCATGGATAGTTTTGCTTTGTAGTTACCTCTAGGTTCTATATCATCCTCCGAAAGACCGATCTTCGAGGCTATATCTACCATGGGTTCCAGTTCCGCTTCCTGAGCTATCTCCACATCGGACTTCATGGCTTCATGTAATAGGGGAGTAGGTTAAAATCGTTATGGCCGTGATATTCCGCTTCAGTACTCGTACCCTTTCATCTCTTCTTCCGATACATCCACACCGCACCCCAGGGCTATACGGTTGACGAAGTTGAAGTAACCCGTGACCAACACTATGTTCAGTATGTCCTCGTCGGAGAATCCTGCAGACCTGAGGGTCTGTACATCTTCTTCCTCCATGGAATCGGGTAGTTCAGTGAGTTTCTTCGCGTAGTCAACCATCAACGAGTGCTCTTTACTGAGCTCCACTTCGGTATGATCTTCTGCCAGCTGCATCACCTTAGCTTCGTCCCTCCAGTAGTGGTTAAGTGCTTCGGCATGGTGCATTGTACAGTACTCGCATCCGTTGGCGGCGGAAACTACTACGGCGATCATCTCTCCCTCTTCACGGGTCAAACTGGAATCTTTGAACATCACCGAAAGATAAAGATCCATGTGAGCTCTCATGGCCCCTGGATTCAAGCTGTGTACTTTCATTATGTTGGATACCTTACCCCTCTTACCTGCGATCCTACCGTATATCTTTTTGAGGGCACCCTCTGCATCTTCTTCGTCGATCTCGCTGATCCAAGACATGATGTTTGTAGTGAATATATCTTATTTAATAATCATCCTAATGATGCATTAAAAAGAGGTAGGATCTAAAGAGCTTTGAGGACCGATCGTATCTCGGAACTTTGGATATCTTCTGTACCCTCTGAGTTACTGATAAATGATAATGCTGGTTAGCACCATCCTATATCCGGTTATATGAGAAAGCAGACTCAGTAGAAGAATACGTCGCTTGAGATATAAAAGGTATTGACTAATAGATATGTGTTGGCGGATGGGGCCGAATAATAACCAAACTTTATCGGTGGTTATAGAGCACCTTATCGGTTAAGTGGTATTGAACAAAAGGAAGTGCTTGTCAAAGACCCAAAGGTATCCTGAAACATGATGTATTGTAAGGTATTCCGATGCTGATGGATACCCCTAGATATATTTGGAGTTGATTCAGATATGGATCCAAGGATTGGACTCCATGAAGCCAAGATCATGTTTTGCATTACACCATAAAAAGCAAAATGTTATATTTTATACAAACCATAAAACCGAAAGACTTATATATATATATATATATATTTACAGCCCTAGGCCCAGGTAAAAAGGGTGACTAAAAATGAAAGCGAATAAAACTAGAATGATATATGTGCTGGTTCTGATGAGCATGTTGCTGATAAGTGTATTTGCACATCCAGCTGCAGCTTTTTCAGATCCAACGATAGAAGAGTACGATGAACGTGAACTAGAAGTGGAGGATGTAGAACCGATAGA
>Ga0207421_10001438_pt1 | contig 30580 bp, 24 predicted proteins | sample SodLakKL_010_SED_4_FD_187542 | JGI IMG/M metagenome (GOLD analysis project Ga0207421, IMG submission 187542) | Alkaline sediment microbial communities from Lake Tanatar, Kulunda Steppe, Russia - 8KL_010_SED (SPAdes) (version 2) | ecosystem: Environmental > Aquatic > Non-marine Saline and...
CCCGACCGGCGGGGTCACCCAGGCTGTAGGGCAGGATCCCGGCCCCCGCCAGCCGTTCCATCTGCGTGGCCGCCACCGACATCGAGGTGTCCCAGCCGTGCTCGATGACGTGCTCGCGACGCAGGGCGACGGGAGCGGTGAGTACCTCCGGGACGTAGCGCCACGCGGGTCCGCCGATCGCGAAGCCGACGGCGGCGGCATCGGTCAGCACCAGCGAATGCACGAGGTCCACGATCGCTTCCGGGGTCGCCAGCGGGTCGGCCAGGATCACGAACGGGGTGTCGACCCGGTCGGCCAGATGGCGCCAGCGGGTTGCCTCGTCATCGCCAGCATCCTGGCGGATCGTGGCGACGGGCAGGTCACCGAACCGCTCCGGCGTGGCGGTTCCGACCGCGATCGACAGCCGGCCGCCCATGGTGACGAGCTCCGCGCACAGCCCCTGCGCGCGGTCGCGATCGTCGTCCAGCAGCAGGATGGTGGCCTGGCGCTCGGCGTACGGGGTGGTCGCGTACCCGCACAACGAGGCGATACGGGTCAGGCGGTGCTGGTAGGTGTGTTCGCCGAGGACCGCGCGGATACCGGCGGTCGAGCGCCGCTGCCAGGCGTCGTCGTCGGTCAACAGTTCGCGCATCGCCGCCTCGGCGGCCTCAGCGGTCTCCACGATCGGGACGATGTCGCCGAACATCTGCTCGACGCCGAGGCTCGGGGTGGAGACCACCGGGGTGCCGCAGGCCAACAGTTCGAAGACCCGACGCGAGAACATCGTCGGCGAGGCGATCACCGAGTTGGTGTTCATGAACAGCCGGTGGTCGCGGTAGATGCGCACCATCTCGTCGTAGGGCACCCCACCCTTGACGTGCGGCCGGAAGCGTTCGGGGAACCCGACGGACTCCGATTCCTGGCCGTGGGTGCGGTCGTAGATCACCAGGTCGAACGGGCGGGCGGCGTCGAGCAGCCGCTCCATCTGTTCGCGGCGTTCGGGGTGGCGGTTCTTGTAGTAGGTGCCGCCGAACACCGGCCGCGGGTCGCGTTCGGCCAGTGAACGGGTCGGGTGGTGCAGCGCCGGTTGGGCGGCGAAGGGCAGCGCGGCGACCACCTCCGCGCGCAGTCCGTCCAGGGCCTCGTAGGCCGGGATCCGGTCCGAGTCGGTGGTCAGCACGACGTCGAACAGCCGCGCGGCCTCCTTGAACTTGTCGAAGTGGACCGGGTCCTCCTTGTTCCAGAACACGGTCGGGATGTCGTTGTCCCGGCACCAGGCGACGAGTTCCGACAGGTGGGGCAGGCCCACCGACTCGGAGTATGCGTAGCTACCGACCTGGAACTCCCACGACCCCCCGTTGCCCTTCCACGCGGACTCCACGAACAGCAGGTTCGGGGGCTCGGTCTCGAGGGCCGCCCGCCACGTGTCCGGGCGGAAGGTCAGCAGGTTGCAGTCCGGCGCGAACGAGGCCTCCGTGAAGGTGTCCACGACCGCGGCGACCTTCAGGCGGGTGACCGAACGGGGGCGCGGTGGGAGCAGGTAGCGCTGCTCCAGGTGGATGGTGGGGCGGATCTCGGTCGGGCTCTGCAGTTGCGCGGAGGTGGCATCGGTGGACTCGCCCCGTCCCTCGCCCGCGGGGATCGGTGGCGGGACGTCGGGGGCAGCGGCCGGACCGACGACGATCCGCGCGATCGTCAACGGCAGCCGCAGAAGCTTGGCCGGGCTGCGCCTGGCCTCGGCCAGCGCGGCACCCAGACGCCAGAACCGTCGTGCACGCTGCGACGCGGCCTGGTGGCGGTACCGGTCACGTTGGAACCGCAGCGTCGCGTTGCGTTCGCGTTCACCGATCAGGGCACGCTCGAGGCGTTCGAGGCGACCCCTCAACTGCTCGCGTTCGACCACCAACGCACCGAACCGCTCCGTCTGACCCTTGAGCCGGTCACGCTCCACCTCGGCCTGCCGCAGGTCGTCGGTCACGGCGGCGAGTTCCGCACGCAGTGCCTCGACGTCCTCGCCGGTGTCGGCGGGTGGCTCGCCGACGGATGCGGTCGCGGCGTCGGTGGGGTCGGGCTGGTCCTGGTCGGCGTCGGCCACGGGATCCTCGTTCTGGGTCGGGGGTCGGCAGGGTCGGGGGTCAGCCGGTGAGGGCCTGGGAGGCGCGGTAGCGCTCGACGATGTCGTCCGGATCACCATCGGCGATGATGCGGCCGCGCTCCATCCAGATCACGCGACTGCAGGACTCGGCGATCGTGTCCAGTGCGTGGCTGACCAGGAACACCGTCCCGGCCTCTGCACGCAGGCCGGCGATCCGATCTTTGGACTTCAGGCGGAACGCCTCGTCGCCGACGGCCAGTGCCTCGTCGATGACCAGGATGTCGGGGACGACCGCGGTGGCGATCGCGAACAGCAGCCGGGCGCGCATGCCCGATGAGTACGCCGACATCGGTAGGTCGATGAACTCCTCGATGTCGGCGAAGTCGATCACGTCCTGGACGCGGTCGTCGACCTCGGAGGACGGCAGACCCAGCGCCAGGCAGCCCAGCACGATGTTGCGGCGGCCCGACAGGTTGTTCTGGAGTGCTGATCCCACCCCCAGCAGGGTCGGCTGCGAGCGTGCGAAGACCTCGCCCTGGTCGACCGGCAGGAGGCCGGCGAGCGCCTGGAGCAGGGTGGACTTGCCCGACCCGTTGCGTCCGACGATGCCGACGGACTCCCCGCGTTTGGCGACCAGGGACACGCCCCGCACGGCGTGGATCTCGCGCGCCTTGCGTCGATGCCCACGGACCACCTCGCGGATGGTTGGGCTGCGGTCCTCGTAGACGCGGTAGGTGACGTGCACGTCGTCGAGCAGCACGTTGACGTCATCCGGGTCGACGCCGAACAGGTCGGGGGTCGCGATCGACGATGTGTCAGCCACGGCCGTACTTCTTCTCGGCGCCGACGAAGTAGTACAGCCCGCCGATCAGCGCCACGAACGCCCATGCCACCCCGGCGACCCACAGCAGGGTCGGGTTGTTGTGGGAGTAGGTCGACATCAGCGACTCGCGGACCAGCGAGACGTAGACGTAGAACGGGTTGAGCAGGAACAGGTCGTCGAGGAACGACCAGGCATCGAACTCGGCGGTGAACCGGGTGATGTCGTACAGGATCCCCGAGACGTAGAACAGCAGGCGGAACACGAACGGCAGCAGGTTGCGGGTGTCGCGCACGGCCTCGGTCAGGCGGGCCGTGGCCAGCGAACCGCCCAGCGCGAACATCGTCGCCAGGATGAAGATGAGCGGGAACCACAGCCACGACCAGCTCACACCTTCGCCGCTGACGAGCATCACGACGACCATCACCACGAACGACGAACCGAACCCCAGCACCTCCTTGATGACGGTGCTGGTCGGCAGTACCGCACGCGGGAACTGCAGGGAGCGGATCAGCCCGAGGTTGCCGACGATCGACGAGGCGCCAGCGACGATGGCCCGCTGTTGGTAGCTGTAGATGAACACACCGACCGACAGGAACCCGATGTAGTTGGACGGCCGCCAGGGCAGCGCATCACCCCCGAGGTTGCCCAGCAGCACCCCGAACACGAAGAAGTAGACCGCGATCAGCAGGATGGGGTTGATCAACTGCCAGAAGTTGCCGAGCAACGTGTCCATGTTCTGGCCGCGCAGCTGCCCCGACGCGAGGTTGATGGTGAACTCACGGCGCGACCACATCGCCCCGAGGTAGTCGCGCCAACGGGGGCGGCCACCGAGCGGGATGAGACCCGACGGTGCTCGGCTCACCTCGACCACGGACCGACCTTCGATCCGCTGGCCACGCGGTGCCCGGGTCTCATCCGCGGGACACCAGGTCGTCGACCAGCTCGACGATGGCGGTAGCGCACCGCTCGCCGGCGCGCCCGTCCCACAGCGGCGGACGCTCGACCGGGAAGCTCACCCGGCCACCGAGCACCGCCTCTGCGACCTCGGCCAGCTCTGCCGGGGTGACCAGGCGGTTGGTGCCGTGGCTGATCGTGATCGGCCGCTCGGTGTTGGGCCGCACGGTCAGGCAGGGCACGTCGAGGATCGTGGTCTCCTCCTGCACGCCGCCGGAATCGGTGATGACCAGGTCCGCGTCGGCGACCAGCGACAGAAACTCTACGTACCCGAGCGGGTCGATGATGTGCAGGCCGTCGCCGGACACGAGGCCCAGGTCCGCCAGGCGCTGCCGCCCCCGCGGGTGCAACGGCACGACCACGTCGATCGTCTTGGCGACCTGCCGCAGCGCATCGATGATCTGTTGCGCGACGGCGGGATCGTCGACGTTGGCCGGTCGGTGCAGGGTGGAGACCGCGATCCGGTCGGGCAGGCCGTTGGCGGCCCGCACCGGGGCGCCGTCGAACCGGTCCCGCGTGCGCAGCAACGTGTCGATCATCGGGTTGCCGACGAAGCGGATCTGGTCGACCGCACAACCCTCGTTGGCCAGGTGCGCGTAGGCCTCGGGCGAGGTGACCAGCAGCAGGTCGGTCAGCACGTCGGTGACGCGCCGGTTGATCTCCTCGGGCATCGTCATGTCGAACGAGCGCAGCCCCGCTTCGACGTGCACCAACGGCACGCCCAGCTTGGAACACACGAGCGCCGCCGCCAGGGTTGAGTTGATGTCGCCGTACACGACCAGCACGGCCGGGGACCGTTCGAGGATCGTGGTCTCGAGTCCGGTCATCAGCGCGGCGGTCTGCGTCGCGTGCGAGCCGGACCCGACCCCCAGGTTGACGTCCGGCTCCGGGATGCCGAGATCACGGAAGAAGATGTCGGACATCTTCTCGTCGTAGTGCTGCCCGGTGTGGATCAGGACCTGCTCGGCACCCAGCGCGGCGAGTGCGTCGACGACCGGTGCGGCCTTCATGAAGTTCGGACGTGCGCCGACGACGTGCGCGATGGTGCGTGACATGCGTTCGATCCGATCGGTGGGCGCGGGCAGGCGCCGGTTCGCGACCGGCGGGGACGATGCGCCTGGCAGACTACCGCTGCCGTCCGTCCGGACGGCGGGAGGCCTGAACGGAGACCCGATGTCCCTGGCGCGCCTGCTGCGCACCATCGCTCGCCGCGCGCTGACCGACCCGCTGGGGATGGTCCGACTGGTCCTGACGCGCCTGCTGGACGAGCCTGCGCACGTCCTGGTCCGCTCGCTCGGGCTGCTGCCAGCGGGTCCGCGCGCGCGGGCCGCCCGCATCCTGGAGGTCACGGGTCGGGTGTTCGGACGACTCCTGCCACGCGCCGGGTGGCCGCTGCTGTTCCGGCTGGCCGCGCTGGATGCCGCCGGGCGGCGCCGTGAGGCGCTGGACCTGGCGGGCAGACGCGGTCCCGCCTGCCGGGCGACCGGGCGCATGGCCGTGGCGGGGTGGCTGGCCGAGGTCGACCGTGCCGAACAGGGCCTGGAGCTGATCACCCCCCTCCCCGCCGTCCCCCGTGTCCAGCGTGTCCGGGGGCGGGTCCGCTGGCGTGCGGGGGACTGGGTCGCGGCACGCGACGAGTTGGCTGCCGCCGCGGCGGCGGATCCCCGTCCGACGACGCTGCGCATGCTTGAGCGCATCCAGCAGGACCTGCGTGCCGTGACCCCCGGCTGGTTGCCCGACATCCCGTCACCGGCCGCGCGCGGGATCGTCGCCGCGATGGGCCGGGCGACGCCGGGTCGCGCCGTGCACCTGATCAACAACAGCCTTCCGCACCTGCAGACCGGCTACACCGTCCGCGCCCAGCGCGTCGCCCTCGCCCAACGCGAGAACGGCATCGATCCGGTGATGGTCACCAAGCTCGGGTTCCCGTGGCGGCAGGGCATCGGCGACGCGCCGCAGCGCGAGGAGGTCGACGGGGTCGCCTACCTGCACGTGCCCGACCCGGGCGGGGACACGATCTTCGGGACGGGGGAGCGCGTCGATCGGGCCGTCGAGCGTGCCGGACCGCTGATCGCCGCTGAGCGTCCCGCGGTGCTGCACCCGACGACACCCTTCGACAACGCGCAGCTCGCCCTGGCCCTGGGCCGCCACCTCGATGTGCCCGTGGTCTACGAACTGCGCGGGTTCCTGGAGGAGACCTGGGTGTCGCGGGCCGGCTCGATGGATGCCATCGCCGCCGCGGCGGCCAGCGACCGCTACCGCCTCACCCGCGACACGGAGGGGTGGCTGGCCGCGCAGGCCGCCCACGTCGTCACGCTCGGCGAGGCGATGAAGGCCGACCTGGTCACCCGCGGCGTGGCCGCGGAGCGCATCACCGTGGTGCCCAACGCGGTCGAACTGAACGCGTTCACCCCGTCGCGGGATGGCTCGGCCGGCCGCCGGGTCCGCGCCCAGCTGGCCATCCCCGACGACCGGGTCGTGCTCGGCTACATCTCATCGTTGGTGCCCTATGAGGGCGTCGAGGTGCTCCTGCGCGGCGCCCGCGAACTGCTGGACCGGGGCAGCGACATCGAGGTGGTGGTCGTCGGCGATGGCACGGCCCGCACCGGGTGGGAACGTGAGGCCGCGGAGCTCGGCCTGGCCGGACGCTGCCGGTTCACCGGCCGCGTGTCGCACGCACAGATACAGGGCTACTACGAGGCGATCGACGTGTTCGTGGTGCCCCGCCGCGACGAGCGGGTGTGCCGCCTGGTGACGCCGTTGAAGCCGGTCGAGGCGATGGCGCTCGAGCGTTGCACCGTGGTCAGTGACCTGCCGGCGTTGGCCGAGATGGTGGAGGAGGGGGTCACGGGACGGACCTTCGCGGCCGAGGACCCGGTCGCGTTGGCCGACGTCGTCGGGCCGCTGGTGGCGGATCCGGCGTTGCGACGCACGCTCGGCACGGCGGCACGCGAACGGGTGGCGCAGGAGCGGACCTGGGACGCCAACGGGCGCCGCTACCTCGACATCTACCGCTCGATCGGAGCGATCTGAGCGGCCACCCTGCCGTGGTCGTGCGCTAGGCGTGACGCGCGCTGCAGGTGCGGGGAGCGAGTGCCGACCACCGGTAGCGTCGGCGCCTCGCGACGGCTGACTCGAACCCGCGACCCGGCGCTGTGGTCCGGTTGGCTGCCCGAGGGTCGCCCCTCAGGCGATGATGTGAGAGGCACACACGTGATGGGTCCGATGGTTCGGCGCGCGCTGGTCCCGCGTCGCGTGCTGCTGCTCGTGGTCACGGCGATGCTCGCTGCCGTCCTCCCGCTGCCAGCGGCCGAGGCCCAGACCATCTCCTCGTCCTCAACGGGGCGGGTCCTCGGGGACCTGCAGGTCGAGCGCCACGAGATCCAGATGGCCGATGGTCGGCGCGTGAGATCCGACGTGCTGCGGCTGCCCCGCGATGCGCCGGAACTCGAGCTGCGACCACGCCTCGCCCGCAACACCGCGGTCGGTCTGCAGCCGATGGCGGCGTTCTCCGCCGCGGAACTTGCGCGTGGCGCGGTCGTCGGCATCAACGGTGGCTACTGGTTGTCACGCCCGACCGGGGTGCCCAACGGGTTGTACATCGAGCGTGACCGGATGGTCGGTGCGGATTCGTCGCTGCGGTCGGGTCTTCCGGCCGGCCGTGCGGTCGCGGGGATCCGCCAGGATGGCACGCTCGTCGCTGATCGGATCCGGGTGGCCCTGACGTTGGACGTGCCGTTGGCCGGGATCGTGGACGTGGCGATCGACGAACTGAACCGCCAGGTGCGCACCGACGGCGACCGGACCCACGCGTCGAGCGGGGAACTGTTGCTGTTCGACGGCCGCTACGGCACTTCCATCGAGGTCCGGGCGGGCAGCACCCTGCTCGTGCTTGACGACCTGCCGCTGCGTTCGTCCGGGACCCTGACCGCGATCGTGCGTGAACGTCGGGCCCCAACCACCGACAGTCGGTGGACGGTGCCGGAGGGCACCAGCGCCCTGTTGGCCTACGGCACATCGAAGCCGCTGCTCGACGGGATCCCGGAGGGCACCCAGGTCCAGATCACCACCCGGGTGGAGCCGTTCGGCGGCGGAGCGGAGGCCTGGCAGGACCTGCGCAGTTCCGTGCCCGGAGCAGGCCTGCTGATCCGCGACGGCCGCATCAGCTCCGGGACCGCGATGTCCAGCGAGGGCGTCGACCACGCCTCGAACCGGCGGGCCCGCACCGCGATCGGCCAGACCACCGACGGGACGACGCTGCTGGTCACCGTCGATGAACGCGGTGGCTCCACCGGCGTGACGCTGTTCGAATTCGCGCAGGTCATGCAACGCTTCGGTGCCGTCAACGCGGTCGCGATGGACGGTGGCGGGTCGACCCACATGACCATCGATGGCCGGACGCACAACCAACCGAGCGACCCGAACCGTGGGCAGTCGAGCGCCTGGTTCGTGTACGCGCCCACCCCGCCCCCCTCCCGCGACATCCTCGGGGCCTGTCCCGACGGCGGGGCCCCGTCTGGATCCTTCGACGACACCACGGCGACCGTCCACGCGGGTGCGATCGACTGCCTGTCCTGGTGGGGGGTGACCAGCGGGATCACGCTGACGAGCTACGCACCGGCCGACGGGGTGACCCGGGACCAGATGGCGTCGTTCCTGGCCCGCTGGATCGATGGGGTCGCCGATCGGGGAGACGGCAGGCCGTTGCTCGCCGACGCTTCGCTGCCCTTCGACGACGTCCGGGCCGGCAACGTCCATGCGACCGCGATCGCCCGTCTCTCCGCGGCCGGCATCATCCAGGGACGCAGCGCGACGATCTATGATCCGGGGGCGCCCGTGACCCGCGCGGAGACTGCGACCCTGCTCCGGCGCTCGACCGAGTACGTCCAGGATGCACCCCTGCCGGTCGGGCGTGACACCTTCACCGACGACAACGCCTCGGTCCACGAGGACTCGATCGATCGGCTGTCGAACCTCGGGATCGTCGGGGGGACCGGGGGCTTCACCTATCGGCCCAATGATCCGGTCAGCCGGGCCGCGATGGCTTCGATGGTGATGCGCAGCAGCGACTGGCTGGTCGAGGAAGGGCGCACCACACCGCCCTGATCGGTCGGGGCGGTGCCCGGCCCTGTCCACCGATACTGACTAGCATCGCGGCGTCCCGCCCCACGGGCGGACGTCCGGCCTACCGGGCGCGGACCTCGATGTCGGAAACCTCGGAGCACCCCTATGCATCTCCGCGCGGCAGCCTTCCGTGACGACACGTGGACGGCCGGCATCGTCGGCCTGGGCTACGTCGGTCTGCCGCTGGCGGTGACCGCGGCCTGCCGTGGTCTGCAGGTCATCGGGTTCGACGTCCTGCAGGACAAGGTCGACCAGCTCAACGCCGGGACGAGCCACGTCGAAGACGTCACGGACGATGAGCTCTCGGCCGCCATCGCCGCTGGGGCCCGCTTCACGACCGACGAGCAGGACCTGGCCGGCGCCGACGCGATCTTCATCGCCGTACCGTCGCCGCTCGGCCGCAACCGGCAGCCAGACATGAGCTACATCGAGGCCGCGGCGGACACGGTCGCGCGGGTGGCGCGACCGGGCCACCTCATCTCGTTGGAGTCGACCACCTACCCCGGCACGACCGAGGACCACCTGATCCCGGCGATCGAGCGGGCCGGCCTCAAGCTCGACGAGGACGTCTTCATCACCTTCTCGCCCGAGCGCGTCGACCCCGGCAACGTGCTCCACACCGCCGACATCCCAAAGGTCGTCGGCGGGGTCACCGCCACGTCGGGTGAGGTCGGCGCCGCGGCCTACGGCCGGCTGGTCGACAAGGTCCACGTGGTCTCCTCGGCCCGGGCGGCCGAGCTGACCAAGCTGCTCGAGAACACCTACCGGGCCGTGAACATCGCGATGGTCAACGAGCTCGCCCAGGTCGCCGACGTGTTCGACATCGATGTGTGGGAGGTCATCGACGCGGCAGCGACCAAGCCGTTCGGGTTCCAGGCCTTCTACCCGGGGCCGGGCGTCGGGGGGCACTGCATCCCCCTGGACCCGCAGTTCCTCGCCTGGCGTGCCAAGGAACTGAAGGTCGCGACCCGGTTCATCGACCTGGCCGAGGACGTCAACCTCCACATGCCCGACTACATCGTCAGTCGGATCGCGGCCCTGCTGAACGGCCGTGGCCGGTCGGTGCACGGCACGCGCATCCTGGGTGTCGGCGCCGCGTACAAGAAGAACATCGCCGACGACCGCGAATCGCCGTCCATCGACGTCCTGCGTCTGCTCGCCCGTCGGGGGGCGGAGCTTGGGGTCCTGGACCCGCACGTCCCGCAGGACCGTCTGGCCCGGCACGGGTTCGATGCGATACTGGCCGATTCCGACCTGTCAAGCTGGGATCTGGCGATCATCCTGACCGATCACGATGCAACCGACTACGCGGCGCTGGCCGACACCATCGACACGGTGTTCGACACGCGCGGCGTCTACCGCCGTCAGGGCATCCAGCGCGACAACGTCGTGATCCTCTGAGGTCGTCGGTGATCGGTCGTCGTTCGGCGGCTGTCGCGACGGGTGGAGGACCAGTTCGCACGAGGAGGCGGGGATGATGCGGATCCTCGTCGTCACCGTGGTGCACACGCCGCTCGACGCACGTATCCACCACCGTCAGATCCGGGCGCTCCGCGATGCGGGCCACGAGGTCACCTACGCAGCACCCTGGGCGGCGACCTCGACCGACCGTTCCGCGGTCGTGCCCGGCGTGCGGACCCTGGAGGTGCCGCGCTCCGTCGGACGCCGGCGTCTGACGGCTCTGCGTGCCGCCCGCCTGCTGCTGCGGGCCGAGGCCGCGTCCCACGACCTCGTGCTGATCCACGATCCGGAACTGCTGCTGGTCCTGCCGCGACGCCGCCGGAGCCCCCCGATCGTGTGGGACGTGCACGAGGACACCGCCGCGTCGCTGATCGACCGGCCCTGGGTGCCGCGGCTGGTGCGGCCGTTCGCGTCGTGGGCGGCGCGTCGCGCCGAGGGTTGGGCGGAGCGGCGCTGCCACCTCACGCTCGCCGAGGCCTCCTACGCCGACCGGTTCCGCCGCACGCATCCGCTGGTCCCCAACTACCCGTGGCTGCCGCCCGAGGACCCGCCGCCGCCGGGCCCGGGGCGCGTCGTCTACGTCGGGCGGATCGCCCGGTCCCGTGGTGCGCTCGAGATGCTCGACCTCGCCCACCGCCTGCGGGGCAGCGGGATCCAGGTCGACCTGTACGGGCCGGCGGACCGCGACGTGCAGGCCCGCGTGCAGAAGGCCCATGAACACGACGAGCTGACCTGGCATGGCTTCACTCCCAACGACCGGGCCCTCGCCGCGATCGAGGGTGCGTCGGCCGGGCTGTCGCTCGTCCACCCGCAGCCGAACCACGCCGGGTCGCTGCAGACCAAGGTGCTCGAGTACCTCTCCCGGCGGGTCCCGGTCATCACCACGGACCTGCCGGTGACCGGACCGTTCGTCCGTTCGCGTGACGTCGGTGTTGTCGTGCCGGTCGGTGCCGTCGACGAGGTCGAGCTCGCCGTCCGGCGGCTGGCCGGCCCCGACGCCACGGAACGCGAGGCCATCGCCGAGCGCGGCCACGCCCTGGTCCGCGACGAGCTCAACTGGGACCTCGCCGGCGCGGCGTTCGTGGCCCTGCTCGTCCGCTGGGCCGCGGGCCCCGGCGTGTCGAGGTGGGGGCGCGGCCGATGACCGGGCCGCCTCCGGGATCCGACGGTGCTGCTGCTGAACCGCTCCCACCGCTCGGCGACGACCCGTCGGTCAGCGTGATCATCCCGGCCCTGCACGCGGCCGACACCGTGGAGAACGCACTGAGATCCGTCCTGGCACAGCAAGAGGTCGGTGAGGTGGTGGTCGCCGCCGGGGACGACGACACCCGTCAGGCGGCCACTGCGGCGGCCGCGGGCGATGACCGCGTGCGGGTGGTCGATAATCCGGGCGGGCGCACGCCCGACGCCCTCAACGCCGCCATCGCCGCCAGCTCCGGCGAGGTGGTCGTGCGGGTCGACGCCGGATCGGCGCTGCCGCCCGGGTACGTCGCGCAGGCGGTCCGGACGTTGGCGGCGACCGGTGCTGGCAACGTCGGCGGTGCGCAGGTGCCGACCGCCGCACGTGGCTTCGCCCGAGCAGTGGCCGTCGCGATGCGTTCGCCGGCGGGCGCCGGCGGTGCCACCTACCGCGTGGGCGGGAACGCGGGTCCGGTCGACACGGTCTACCTCGGCGTCTTCCGACGTGCCGCGCTGGACGCGGTCGGGGGCTACGACCCGCGCTTCACGCGCAACCAGGATGCCGAGCTCAACCTGCGCCTGCGGCGTGCGGGCTACGACGTCTGGTTCGAGCCGTCCCTGCAGGTGGCGTACCGGCCGCGGGACACCGTGCGGGGGCTGGCGGCGCAGTACCTGCAGTACGGACGGTGGCGACGGCTGACGGTGCGGACCCACCAGGGTTCGGTTGCGCCGCGGCAGTTGGCCGCACCCGTGCTGGTGGTCGGGCTCATCGTGGCAGCGGTCGTGTCGGCGGTCGTCGGTTCGGCCCTGCCGATCGGGGCGGCGCTGGCGGTCTACCTCGCGGCGCTGATCGTGGCGGCGGTCGTCGCCGTGCCGTCGCTGGCGCTGGTGCCGGGGGTCGTCATCGCGCTGGCCACGATGCACCTGTCCTGGGGCGTCGGGTTCCTGCTCGGTCCGCCGCGAGGTGTCTGACATGCGGCACGTGCTGCACCGACCTCGGAGAGGTATCGGCTCGACCGCTAGCCTGGTCGGACGTTCCCACCACCTGACGAACCTTGGCGAGTCACCCTGATGGCCGAACCTGAACTGCTTGCCAGCGGATCGGCGCGCGCTGGTGGCTCGGCCAGGGGTACTGAGGCGAGGATGGACCCCACGGACGCACCCTCGACTCCGGACGCATCCGGCTCTGACGGTTCGGCGGGTGCGCCGGGATCCCCGCGCGAGGAGCCGATGCTCGGGCGGCTGAACCGCCGCGGGTTCCGGCTGGTGATGGTGGCCGATGCCGTCGTGCTGGTCGCGGTGCTGTTTGTCACGATGCTCATCCGGTTCGGGTGGGACTGGCCGACCTACTCGTTCGCCACCTACTACGCGTCGTTCGCGATCGCCCTGGCGGTGTTCCTCGCGAGCCTCTACTTCGGCGGGCTGTACGAACGCGAGCCCCGGCTCGGCGCCCCGCCCGCCCTCCCGCGCGTCGCACGGCAGACGCTGGCGGCCGGTGGGTTGGTCGCGATCCTGCGGCTGATGGTTCCGGGTCTGGCGCAGGTACTCGGGTTCGAGACGGGTGTCGCGCTGGCACTGCCGATCCCGAACCTCATCGTCCTGATCGTCGCCGGAGCGATCGGGGTGGCCGGCAACCGGTGGCTGGCCCACACGCTGCGCACGCGGCGGGAAGGCCCACCCCGGGTGGTGCTCGCCGGTGACCCCGAGGACGTCAAGGTGGCTCGCCGCCACCTCGATGCCGATCGTGGACGTGCGCAGGTCGTCGCCGAGGTGTCGGATCAGGATGAGCTGATCGATGCCGCCCGGGACGCTGACGTCACCGACGTCGTCGTGGTCTCCAGCACCTGGGTCGGCGACCTGTACCCGGATCAGGTCCGGGCGTTCGACCGCGCGGCGATCCCGGTGCTCGTCCGCGTGACGGCGCGTGAGACCCTCTACGGTCTGGAACGGATCCGTGAGGTCGGGGGGCTGCCGTTCGTGTTGCTGCGCGCCCAGACGATGCCGCGGTCCCGCGCCCGATTCAAGCGGCTGTTCGACCTGGTGGTCCTGGCGGTCACCTCGCCGATCGTCGTCCCGGTGGTCCTGGCCATCACCCTCTACCAGTTGGTCGTGGTGCGCCCACCGCTGCTGTACTGGCAGCCGCGGGTCGGTGCCGGTGGGGACGAGTTCCGGATGGTGAAGTTCCGCACCATGGGCCTGGATGCGGAGGCCGACGGCCGTGGCGCCCGGCTGGCCGACCGCGACGACCCCCGCGTGATCCGAGGCTGTGGGTGGATCCGCGCGACGCGGATGGACGAACTCCCGCAGCTGTGGAACGTGCTGAAGGGGGAGATGTCCCTGGTCGGTCCGCGGCCCGAGCGGCCCGAGCTCACGGCGGGTTTCGAGGAACGGATCCCCGGCTACGCCCGTCGCCACGAGCTGCCGCCAGGGCTGACGGGCCTGGCGCAGATCCACGGCCGGTACCACACCGATCCGGAGTACAAGCTCGGCTACGACCTGCAGTACCTCGTGAACTGGTCGCCCGTGCTGGACCTGGAGATCCTGTTCCGCACCGTGTGGGTCGTGCTCGCCCGCCGCATCTGAGCCTCGCCACGCCGGTGCCGGGCCGCTGATCCCGTCCACCTGCTCCGCCGCCGGTCCGGAACACGCGCAGGCGCGTGTTCCGTGCACGGTGGGGTGGGCGGGTGGTTCGCCCCGTGGTCCGGAACGCGCGCAGGTGCGTGTTCGGTGCACGGTGGGGTGGGCGGGTGGTTCGCCCCGTGGTCCGGAACGCGCGCAGGTGCGTGTTCGGTGCACGGTGGGGTGTTGCCAGGGACAGCGCCGACGCGGTCCATCAACCGCGACTGACGTGCGGCTTGTCAGCCGGGCAGGCCCGTCTCGCGCAGGATCGCGTCGATACGCGTGGGGTCGACGCCAGCGGCGAGCAGCGCCGTCAGCAGGCGCGGAACGAGCAACGGGGCGGCGCAGCGCGGGCAGTAGTTCGCCTGGGCGGCGTCTCCGGCCAGGGCCAGGCGGCAGCGCGGACACGTGTCGACGTCCAGGCGCTGGTCGACGCCCGTGTCGCGCAGCGCGTCCACGTAGCCCCGCGCGTAGTCCCAGGGGACGTAGCGCTCGGGTTCGGGGGCGAACGCCGGTTCGTGGACCGGGGTTTCCCCGGTCTCGATCAGGACCTGCAGGTTCTCGCGCAGCATGTCCCAGGGGTAGAAGTGCTCCTCGGAGCAGTCCTGGCACCACACGGCGACCCCGCGGTAGCCCTCGGGACGGAACGCAGATTCGAAGTCGGCGAGGTCGTCGAGGTCGCGGCGGATGTGCTCCAACTCGTGCTCATCGAGCAGGAGGCCATCGAGCAGCGGGTCGTCAGCATCGAAGTCGTCGCCATCGAAGTCGTCGCCCTCGAAGTCGTCGGAACCGAAGGAACCGTCGAGGGGGCCATCCTCGGACGATCCTTCGACAACATCGTCGTCGGATCCGTCGGCGGGCTGTTCGTTACCGCGATCGGACGATCCAGGTGGAGTTGCGGCGTCGTCGTCGGACGCGCCGGTCGGCCCCTGGGGATCGCCGGGGGTGTCGTCCCGCTGGTCGTCGGGGTCGTCGTTCACAGACATGCCTTCACCGTGGCGGGGATCCGTGCGTCGTGATCCGTCCGTCGGTCGGTCGCCGAGGAACAGCCAGCGTAGGGGCAGCTCGGTGGGATGTGCGGTCCCTTCGGGTTCGGGGGTGTTTCGCCCGGGCCCGGCTGCGGACGTGGGTCGTGCCAGGCGACCCCGCCTGCGCCGATCGTTCCGGAGACTGGGCCGTCCTCATGCCGCCAGTCTCGCCAACTGTGCGACGTTGATGCCGAGTTCGCGCTCCAGCTTCGTTCGGAGGGTGTCATCGTCTCGCAGATCATCTTTGGTGATCCGCACGACCCGCAGACCCAGGTCGTCGATCCGTCGATCGCGCCGTCCGTCAGCAGCACGGTCACGCGCGTCGCTGTGATGGTCCCGGCCGTCGTACTCCAGGACGGCGCTGACCACGCCGAGCAGGCAGTCGACCCGGAGGTCAACCGCGAGCTGGACCTGCCAGCGCACCAGTGGGGCCAGTCCGAGCCGTGCCAGGCTCGCGGCCAGGTCACGCTCGCCGTGGCTCTCCTGCTCCAGGTGGCCGGCTGCGATCAGCTCGAGCACGGCACGAGCGCCCCCGTGCCCGGGACCGAGCCGCTCTGCGCAGTCGCCGATCGACCCGGTGGTCGCCAAACCGTCCCAGCGCAGGTGATCGATGATGGTCAGCCGCCGCCGAGCCGTCCAGACCGTCGCGACCTCGACGAAGGCGCGCGCTGGCGTCGTGGCGGGAACCGGTCCGAGAAGCTGGTGATCGTCATCAGGCCCGAGGTCGCGGCGCCACCGCACGGGATCGCTCGGGAGCCGCCGGGGTGCGGGCAGCAGCGTGAGAGCGGGAGCGCCACGCGCGACGGCAGGGTTCCGGAGCTGCTGCAGGACGGGTGCACCGGTGGCCCGAGCCCCACGCCCCGCCCGCAGGACGGCCGCCATGGCGTCCTGATGGGGTGGCCGGCCACAGCCGGGCATCCGGTAGACCCCGCGGTGGAGGACCTCGAGGCGCTGATGACGGACGGCGCCGTCGATGACCGGTGCGGTCCACCCCAGAGCCAGGAGCTGCCGACGCGAGATGACGCCAAGCTGCTGGACCAGCAGGGTGGTGGTCGGCGGGTCGTGGGTGAGTTTCATCGAGGAAGCATGCCGGCGTCGGCCGCTGCCCGGAGATCGGACGTCGCCTGGGCTGTGGATAGTGACGCAGGATGGGTGGGCACGGCCCTGAGCCGCGGCGTTCGATACCGGTGGTCTGTGCCGCCTGGTCGGCACGGAACACGCGTCCATGCGAGTTTCGTGCGCAGTTCGGCCGCACGTCCCAGGTGTGGCTGCACACAACGCGCGTGCGTGCGTCTTCCGTGCGCGGTGGGTGCGGATCGGGGTGATCGACGAGCGCGGGTATGGTGGGACAGATCGCGCCACTACCCTCCGGCAGCGCAGCTTGGCAGACCCGTCGACCACGTCGTACAGCTGGAGGATCCGGTGCTCGAGACCACGATCGGCGGCGCGCGACGCGCCAGCATCGGCTACTCGCTGGAGGACATCGCGCTCGTGCCGTCGCGTCGGACGCGCGACGCGTCGCTCGTCGACGTGTCGTGGAGGTTCGACGCCTACGACTTCGACATCCCCGTGCTGGGCGCGCCGTTGGATGCGGTCACCTCGCCGTCGACCGCCGGGCTGCTGACCCGGCTCGGCGGGCTCGGGGTGCTCAACCTCGAGGGGCTATGGACCCGCTACCAGGACCCGGAGGATGTGCTCGCGGAGATCTCGCAGTTGACGCCCGGCCCCGGCACCACCGAGCGCCTCCAGGCGATCTACGCCGAACCGGTCAAGGAGGACCTCATCGGCCAGCGGGTCGCCGGGCTCAAGGCCGACCACGGGTTCGCGGCGGGCAGCCTGACCCCGCAGAAGGTCGAGCGGTGGCACCACGCGGCCCTGGAGGCCGGGCTGGACCTGCTGGTCGTCCACGGCGTGGCGGTCACGGCGCAGCACGTCGGTACCGATGATGCCGACCCGCTGGACCTCAAATCCTTCACCAAGCGCTACGACATCCCGGTCGTGCTCGGCGGGGTGTCGTCGGCGAAGACCGCGATCCACCTGATGCGCACCGGCGCGGTCGGGGTGTTGGTCGGCGGTGACGCGTCCAGCGTGTCCACCACCCACGAGGCCCTCGGCATCGAGGTGCCGATGGCCACCGCCATCGCCGAGGTCGCGGCCGCACGATCCCGCTACCTCGAGGAATCGGGTCGCTACGTCCACGTGATCGCCGCTGGCGGCATCCGGACGGGTGGCGACATGGCCAAGGCCATCGCGTGCGGCGCGGACGCGGTCATGCTCGGCCGCGCTCTGGCGGCCACGACCGAGGCGCCGGGTCGGGGGGCGTACTGGGGGCTGTCCGCCGCGCACCACGAACTGCCTCGCGGCAGCTTCGGGCACGTCGAGGTTCTGGGTTCGACCGAGGTCGTCCTCAACGGTCCGGCGCACCGCGACGACGGACAGGTCAACCTCGTCGGTGGTCTGCGCCGGGCGATGGGGATCACGGGCTACGAGACCCGGTCGCGGTTCCACGAGGTCGAGCTGACCCTGCGGTCGCGCGCGCGGTGACGCTCCGCGCCGAACGCGGACGCTGCGGCGACGTGCGGTTGCCCCGGTGACGTACGGTGCGCGCGTTCGGCGGTCCGTCACCGGGAGGTACCGGATGAGCAACGTGGGACGGTCGTGGATGGCCGCAGGACTGATCCTGCTGCTCCTCGCCGCCGCGTGCAGCGGGGAGAACGGCGCCGCCATGGGGGAGAACGGCGCCGGTGACCAGCCCACCGACGACCCGCAGGACGACGCGACCGCGGACGACGACACCACCGACGACCCGCAGGACGACGACGCGCAGCCCGACGGTGATCCGATCGCGATCGGGTTCCTCGGGGAGCTGACCGGACCGTTCGCGATCTGGGGGATCCCCGCGCGCAACGGGATGCAGTTGGCGGTGGAGGAGATCAACGCCGCCGGCGGCGTCGATGGTCGCCCCCTGGAGCTGGTCGTCCGCGACACGCAGGGAACCCCCGAGGAGGGCGTCACCGCGCTCCGGGGGATGATCGAGCGCGACGGGGTCGTCGCGGTCGGCGGCATCATCTCCAGCGACGTCGGGCTGGCCACCTCGCGGATCGCGGAGACCGAAGAGGTCCCGCTGTTCCTCGTCAAGGCGGGCTCGGACGCGATCCTGACGCCGGACACCCGTTACACGTTCCGCACGTGCCTGCCCGCGGCACCGATGACGATGGGCCCGTTCGCGCAGTTCATCGCCTCCGAGGGGGTGACCCGGGTCGGCGCGATCATCGCCGACTACGCCTGGGGTCGCGCCATCGAGGACGCGATCGTGGAGCAGGTGGGCGCCCTCGATGGGATCGACCCGCAGATCGAGGTCGCGCCCGTCCCGGAGACCGACTTCACGACCTACCTCCGTCGGCTGGAGGACCTGGATCCGGAACTGCTCATCGCGACGGGGCATCCGCCGGGCGCCGCTGCGATCACCCGGCAGGCGGCGGACCTGGGCTTCGACGCGTTCGTGACGGGCTCGGACTCGTCGGCGGTCGCGGTGTTCGAGGGGGTCGGGGACGCCTCGTACGACCGGTACGTCGACCTGTCCTGCGCCGACTACGCAGCGGACGACTACCAGGAGCTCGCGACCCGCTACCACGACCGTTTCGACGGCTTCATGGAGGACGATGCGGTCAGCGGGTACGGCCAGGTCCTGATGGTTCAGGAAGCGATCGAGGTGACCGGCGGCACCGACCCCGCGGCCATCGCCGACCACCTGCGCGAGACCACCTTCGAGCTGCCCGGGTACGCGTGGGACCTCGCCTGGACCGAGTGGGGGGAGCTCGATGAGGCGTCACCCCTGCTCGTCGTGATGCGCGAACAGGCCCCGCCGGAGGGCGTCAACCCCGGGGCCCCCTGGTACCTGGAGGTGATCCTGCGTCCGGACCCGCTGGAGCCGTTCGTCCCGTGACCGCGCTGCTGGAGGTCCGTGGCGTCACCAGACACTTCGGTGGACTGCCCGCTGTCGACGGCATCGACCTCGAGGTAGCTGCGGACGAGATCCTGGCGATCATCGGCCCGAACGGCGCGGGCAAGAGCACGTTGCTGCAGCTGATCAACGGTCTGCTCGCGCCGACGTCGGCGCAGCGCATCACGCTGGACGGCACGGAGCTGCTCGGAGCCAAGCCCCACCGCATCCGCCGCGCCGGGATCGCGACGGTCCTGCAGACCCCACGCATGTTCCCGAGCATGAGCGTGCGGGAGAACGCGGCGCTCGGGGCCAGGTTCACGGGGCCACCGACCGGCGTGCAGGAGGAGCTCTCACCGGACGAGGCGGCGATGCGTGTGCTCGAACGGCTCGGGCTGGACGACCGCGCGGACGCCGCCGTAGACGAACTCACGTTGCACGACAAGCGGCTGCTCGACCTCGCCCGGGCCCTGGCGGGCGGGCCGCGCCTGGTGCTGCTCGATGAGGTGATGGCCGGGCTCAACCCGACGGAGATCGACCGGTTCGTCGCGGTCGTCCGGGGGATCCGCGACGACCTCGGCGTCGCCATCATCTGGGTCGAGCACGTCATGCGTGCGGTGACGGACCTGGCCGACCGCGTCATCGTCCTGGAGGCGGGTCGGATCCTGGCCGAGGGCGACGCGGTCGAGGTGCTGCGCGACCGGCGGGTCATCGAGGCCTACCTCGGCCAGCAGGGTGACGGTCATGCTGCGGGTTGAGGACCTGTACGTCGCGTACGGCGACATCGAGGTGGTGCACGGCATCGACGTCGAGGTTGCGCCGGGGGAGGTCGTCGGCATCATCGGCTCCAACGGCGCCGGCAAGTCCAGCCTGCTGCGGGCGGTGTGCGGCCTGCACCCGGCCAGGAGCGGTGAGATCCGGCTCGCCGGTCGCTCGATCATCGGCGACCCCACGTTCCGTATCGCCCGGGCGGGGCTGACCTACGTGCCGGCGGAGCGGCGGCTGTTCCCCGACATGACCGTCCTCGACAACCTGCTGATGGGCGCCTATCCGCAGCGGCCCGCACCCGGACGGGTGGACGAGGTGGTCGCACTGTTCCCCCGGTTGCAGGAGCGGCGTCGACAGGCCGCCGGGACCCTCAGCGGCGGTGAGCAGCAGATGCTGGCGATCGGCCGGGCGCTGCTGGCCGGCCCGGAGGTCCTGGTGCTGGATGAGCCGTCCACGGGACTGGCCCCCGCCCTGGCCGACGAGGTCTACGCCGCGTTGCGGATCCTGCGTGACGATCGGGATCTGACCCTCATCCTCGCGGAACAGCAGGTGGGGCGGGCCCTGGCGCTGGTGGACCGGGCCTACGTGATCGAGCAGGGGCGGGTGCGCCTGCAGGGCACCGCCGCCGAGCTGCGCGACGACCCGGACGTGCAGCGTGCCTACCTGGGGATCGCCTAGGTGGCCGCGCTCGTGGGTGGTCCCTGATGGCGATCGTGCTCGATGGCATCGTCTTCGGCCTGCAGCTGTCGCTGCTGGCCGTCGGCCTCACCCTGATCTACGGGCTCGGTGGGGTGCTGAACCTGGCGCACGGGCAACTGGTCGTGGTCGCCGGGATCGCTGGCGCCGTAACCATCTCCGCCGGCGCCGCGATCCCCGTCGCGGTCGTGCTGGCCGTGGCCGCCGCTGCCGCGCTCGCCTGGCTGCTGGACGCGACCCTGCTGCGTCCGGTCTACCGCCTGACGGGGGAGCGGCGGGTGCTGTTGAGCCTGCTGGTCACGCTCGGCGTCGCGTTCCTGCTCGATGGCATCCTGATCACCACCCACCCGTTCACGGCCCTCAACCTGTCCGTCCCGGGGCCCGCCATCGACATCCTCGGCGTCCGCATGCGCAGCGGCAGCGTCGTCGCCTCGATCATCGCGGTGACCGCGCTCGCAGCCGTGCTCGCCTTCCTGCGGCTCAGCCGGTTCGGTCGGGCGGTCCGCTCGGTGATCCAGGACGAGGAGGGCGCCGCACTGTGCGGAGTCAACCTGCCGCTGACGCGCACGGTCGTGTTCGTCCTCAGCGGGGTGATGGCGGGACTGTTCGCGATCACCCAGGGCCTGATCTCGTCGGTGGGCGCCACCTCCGGGCTGGACTTCACCATCCTCGCGCTGATCGTGACCGTGGTCGGCGGCCTCGGGCGCGTCTCCGGTGCGCTGGTCGCCGGGCTGGTGCTCGGCATCGTGCACGCCGTGTCGTCGTTCTACATCGGCGCGTTCGTGACGTTCGTGATCCTGCTGGGGGTCGCGATGCTCACGATCCTGATCCGCCCGACCGGCATCTTCGGCGGGGGTGCGCGATGACGGCGCCGGTGCCATCCGCGGACGGCGCGACGCCATCCGCCGCGACCTGCCGCCACACCACGCTGCGCGCCTACCTCCCCGTGGCGATCGCCGCGGCGGTCCTGGCGGCGGTCCCGCTCGCGCTCGGAGGTTCCGGCTACCTCATGTCGCTGGCGACCACGGCGTTGGTGTTCGCCGCCTACGCGATCGGCATGAACGTCATCTTCGGCAGCAGCGGACAGCTGTTCCTGTGCCTGGGCGCCCTGGCCGGCGTCGCCGGCTTCACCTCGGTGCTGCTGGCCGATGACCAGGGCTGGCCACTGGCGCTGTCCGTGACCACCGGCGTCGTGCTGGCGACTGCGATCGGGGCGCTGTTCAGCTGGGTCGCGGTCCGCCGCAACCTCGGCGTCATCTTCGTCGGGATCGTGACCCTGGCCTTCTCGCTGGTGTTCACCAACCTCGTGCAGGGCCTGCGCACGCTGACGGGTGGCGAGACCGGCCGGGTCGTCGACGCCGGCGGCGCGGCCCTCCGCGGCCCGATCTCCTCCTACTACCTGTTCCTGGGCGTCGTGGTCGGGTTCCTGGCGCTCTACCGGTGGCTCGAGGGCTCGCGCACCGGCTGGGCCTGGCGCGCCCTGAAGGACGACCCGGTCGCCGCCGAGCTGGCCGGGGTCGACGTCGCCCGGGCCCGGATCCTCGCCGGAACGATCGGTGCGGCGATGGTCGGGCTGATCGGCGCGCTGTTCGCCCACCACGAGGCCTTCATCAGCCCCACCTCCTACGCCTTCGCGCACGTCGACGTCCGCGTGCTGATCGTCATCGCGTTCGGCGGTATCGGATCGCTGCTGGGCCCGGTCGTCGGCGCGGTCATGCTCGGCGTCATCGACGAGGTCCTGCGCCCGCTCGGTCAGCTGCGCCTGGCGGTGTACGGAGCGCTCCTGCTCGCGTTGTTCCTGGGGTTCCGTCGTGGGGTGGTGCCCGCCGTCGCCGACGTCGTCACGACGTGGAGACGGGCGCGGACGCCGTCGGACGCTCCGGCGGCGGGACGCGGGATACGGGCGTCGAAGCACTAGCCTCCACCCCGCCAGGCCGACCGCCGCCAGCCACCTCGCGAGGACCCGTGTGAACCTGTTCGTGGTGGGCATCGTGGCCGACAAGGCCCGCGCCGAAGCGGTCGAACGCGCCATCCTCGAGGCACACCGGCGGACCACACCGTTCGCCACCGGGCAACACGACCGCACCGTCTGGCGTCGCGGCCACGCCATCGGCGCCTCGTTCTCGATCCACGCCGACCGCACGGCCATCACGGGCTACGCGCGCGACACCGAGCACGCCTTCGACACGTTCTGCGGGCTGCCGCGCCTGGCCAGCCTGGCTGCCGGCCGGTCCTGGGCCGATGCGCTCGGGCAGGCGCGCGACGAGGGCCGCTTCGATCCCCGTGAACTTGGTGGCGTCTGGGCCCTGGCACGCGCGACGCCGACCGAGGTGGAGGTCACCGCCTCGTCCACCGGTAGCGAACCCATCCTGCTGGCACGGCGTCCCGGGCTCGTCCTGCTGTCCAACCGTGCCACGCTGCTGCGGCTGGCCGCCTGGCCCGAGTTCCCGATCGCCTACGACACCGACGCGCTCATGACGTTGTGCGCGCGGGGCTGGCTGGCCCACGATCGGGTGCCGTTCTCCGGGCTGGAACTGCTCCCACCGGGGGCCCGCGCCCGCGTCACCCCGGACGGCGTCAACATCGAGGTGGCACAACACCTGGCGCCCCCGGTACCGCCGCCCGACGACCCGCCCACGGACGCTGAACTCGCCGCCACCTACGATCACATCGCCACCGAGATGGTCGATGCGGCACGTGAGGTCGGCCACCTCGGGAGGCGCCCCCGCATCGAACTCACCGGGGACGCGGTCACGCGGCTCAGCGCCGCCGTGTACGCCGCCGCGGACGTCGAGGTGACCCTCACCACCCCCCACGCCGCCGAGGAACCGCACGGCATCGTCGCGGCCGAGGTCGCGGCTGCGATCGCCGCGCAGCACGTCTGCGAGCCCGTCGAGCTGGCCCACGATGACCTTCCCGGGCAGTTGACCACGCAGGTGTTCCACGGCGAGGGCACCTCGAACGTGTTCGACCCCTGTCCGCTACTTCGCCTCGACCCGGTCGTCGAGGTGGTCCGCCACGCCGGTGGTGCGCTGCTCGGTGGGTACGACAACCTCGCCACGGGACCGCGCCCCCCCGTGACCGACATCGAGGCGGGTCGCACCTTCCTCGACGCCCTCGCGTTGCACAACGCCACACTGCTGCTGCGCGACGAGGCACGCACCGCCCAGCAGCAGATCAACCGCCGCACGGCCGAGGAACTGCTCGACGAGGTTGGGCGGTTGAGCTTCCACGAACTCGCCTACCTGCGGCTGCGGGAGGGCCGTGGGACCGGCGCCAACCGGCAGGCCGCCGCGTACGGATCGCTGCAGGTGGCGCCGACCCTCGACGACCGTGTGCTGCGCCACCTCGGCGACATCCCGCTCGACCACAAGCGTTCGCAGCGGGCGGTGTTCGAACTCGTGCAGCGGCTCGCGCCGGCGTTGACGCGCGTCCGGTTCGTCGGCGGTCGGTGGCGCTTCGAGGCCGACGGGCCCGATCCGCTGCTCGATCCCGACACCTGGGCGCAACGCGAGCCCCTGGTTGACGTCGCTGCCACCGATCGGGTCAGCGCCGCGTGGCGGACCCGTCCCGACGGTTCCCTGCTCCCGCGGCTGGTTCGCTCGTTGGGCGAGCCCGACGCGCTCCTGGACGAGATCATCGACCGGCGCCGCCTCACCACCGCGCTCAGCGAGTACGACCGTCCCGTGCCGGAGCGGGATCTACGCAGCCTCTTCGGTGCCCTGACCGCCAAGCACCTGCTCAGCGGCGACTGGCGACCGACGGGCCGCAGCCGTCGCGCGTAGGCTCTCGCCGATCACGCCCGCGTCCGCCGCATGGCACGCCTCCCGCTCACCGCACGCTCCTCGGATCCGCGATGACCTCTCCCGAACCCACAGCCGCCCCGGGCGTGCCCACCGTCCTGGTCGTCGACTTCGGCGCCCAGTACGCCCAGCTGATCGCCCGGCGGATCCGTGAGGCCCGCGTCTACTCGGAGATCGTCCCGCACGACATCACGGCCGAGGAACTGGTGGCGCGCAACCCCGCCGCGCTCGTACTGTCCGGCGGTCCGTCGTCGGTCTACGCCGAGGACGCGCCCGCCCTCGATCCCGCCATCCTCGACGCGGGCATCCCGACGTTCGGGATCTGTTACGGCTTCCAGATCATGGCCACCACCCTGGGCGGCGTCGTGGAGCGGACCGGCATCGCGGAGTACGGCGGTACCTCGCTGCAGCTGACGACCGGCGAGTCGACCCTGTTCCACGGTCTGCCGCGGGAGCAGTCGGTGTGGATGTCCCACGGCGACACCGTCACCGCCGCGCCGCCCGACTTCGACGTGGTCGCCCGCACCGCCGACACACCGGTCGCGGCGTTCGAATCCGTGGCGCGGCGGTTCGCGGGGGTCCAGTTCCATCCCGAGGTCATGCACAGCCAGCACGGACAGACCGTCCTCGAGCACTTCCTCTACGAGATCGCCGGGTGCGCACCGACCTGGACGATGGCCAACGTCATCGAGGAGCAGGTCGGCGCGATCCGGGCACAGGTGGGCGACGCCCGGGCCGTCTGCGGGTTGTCCGGCGGGGTCGACTCCGCCGTGGCCGCCGCCCTGGTCCAGCGCGCCATCGGCGAGCAGTTGACATGCGTGTTCGTCGATCACGGGCTGCTGCGCCAGGGCGAGGCCGAGCAGGTCGAACGGGACTTCGTCGCGGCGACGGGCGTGTCGCTCAAGGTCGTCGACGCCCAGCAACGCTTCCTCGACGCCCTCGCCGGCGTCAGCGACCCCGAGGAGAAGCGCAAGATCATCGGTCGGGAGTTCATCCGGGTGTTCGAACAGGCCGCCCGCGAGGTCGTCGCGGACGCCGGCGCGGAGGGCGAGACCGTCGAGTTCCTGGTCCAGGGCACCCTCTACCCGGACGTCGTCGAGTCCGGCGGTGGCAGCGGGACCGCGAACATCAAGAGCCACCACAACGTCGGCGGCCTGCCCGATGACCTGCAGTTCGACCTGGTCGAACCCCTGGCCTCGCTGTTCAAGGACGAGGTCCGCGCCGTCGGCCTGGAACTCGGTCTGCCCGAGGACATCGTCTGGCGCCAGCCCTTCCCGGGGCCGGGCCTGGGGATCCGCATCATCGGCGAGGTGACCGGTGAACGCCTGGAGATCCTCCGGGCCGCGGACGCGATCGCCCGCGCCGAACTCACCGCCGCGGGCCTTGACCGCGACATCTGGCAGTGCCCGGTCGTGCTGCTCGGCGACGTGCGGTCGGTCGGGGTGCAGGGCGACGGGCGGACCTACGGCCACCCGGTCGTGCTGCGCCCGGTCTCCAGCGAGGATGCGATGACCGCCGACTGGTCACGGGTCCCCTACGACGTGCTGGCCAGGATCTCCACGCGCATCACCAACGAGGTTCCCGCGATCAACCGGGTGGCGCTGGACGTCACCTCGAAGCCGCCGGGCACCATCGAGTGGGAGTGATCCACGGGTCGCTGGTCCGGGGCACGGGCACGCCGCCCATCATCCTGCGACCGGATGCCCCGCCTGGTGCAGAGGCATACTGACCGGATGACGTCTACGCGGAGGCGGTGATGACGAAACGGCTCATCGACGTGGACGACGATGTCCTCGAAGCTGCCCGGCGTGTCCTGGGCACGGACACCATCGAGGGCACGGTCAACGCTGCCCTCCGCGCCAGCGTGCAGGCCGGCGAGCGCCGGCAACGCGTGGACGTGGCGGCGCTGGAGCGATTCGCTGCGGCCTCGCGTGATCTGCGCGATGATGACGTGATGAACGACGCGTGGCGCTGGTGAACCGGGGGCAGCATCGCGGCATGAGGGTCCCCGATCTCGTGCTGGCTGCCATCGCAGACATCGAAGGGCTCACGATCCTGCACGACGACGCTGACTTCGACCTGGTCGCTGCCGTCACCGGTCAGCCCACCGAGTGGGTCGTGCCGCGCGGCAGTATCGACTTAGCCCGCAGGGCAACCACCGCCCTCTGCCGACCTCGCGCGCCGAGCCTTCCGGCACCACCCCATCCCCAAGAAACGGGCCCGCCGTACACGGGCACGGCCGCACAGTATACTCTCACTGTGAGAACCGCGATCGAGGGGTGGGTCATGTCGCTGAAGTTGACCGACGCGGTCGCTCGGTACGCCGAAGCGACCGGCACGACCGTGGACGCAGCGGAGCGCGAACTCACCATGGTGGTGAGCGAGATCGCCGAGGCAGTCTCGGCCGGCGCGGTGCCCATCGGGGATGCGGAGGTGCTGGGTCGCATCGACACGCCTGCCGCGACCGCCGACCTCGCGGTCGCGGATATTCACCTGGCGGGTGGCGCGGCGTGGCACCGCATGCGGTCCACCGCGGTGAGCGTCGATGACGCCGCAGGTCTGCTCAAGGTGTCCGCTTCTGCCGTCAGGCGCGTGATCGGAGACCGCCCGGCTGCGGGTGTCGAGTTGCTCGGCCTGAAGGACAGCCACGGCAGGTGGCGGGTGTTCGCCTACCAGCTACCCAGTCCGGATGGCAGCGGTGGCGAGCCGGCGACACGTCTCGGCCGTCGCGCGCAACGGTCGTTGCCGGTCGGTATGCACCCGGTTGCGGTCGCTGCGTGGTGGGACGCTCCGAATGCTGCGCTCTACCTCGACGGCTCTGAGCTTTCGCCGCGGCAGTGGGTGGCGCTGGGGCTCGACCCTGACCAGGTCGAGGCCGCAGCCGAGCATCAAGACGCCACGTGACGGAGCGGCTTCCGCCCGCGCCGGCCTCAGACGAGTTGCCGACTCCGCTCGACGGGGAGCTCGTGGAGCTCGCAGCCGGAGCCCTGTGGGCGCGGCTGTACTTCCACACGGGCCGTCACCCGGCCCGGTGGGACCGGTTCCGTCATGTGGACGTCCCGGCCCCGTCTCGCTTCGACGCGTTCGGGGCGCCCACGGTTGATGGTGTTGCGTACGCCGCGGTCCCCACCCTCGCGGGGGGGCCGTTCGACGTGATCGGGCCGCTCGGAACAGGCGACAGTTCCGCACTTGCAACCAGCGTCCTCGAGGCCGTACAAGACACCCGAGTGCTGGACCGTCTGGACCAGCGAAGCTTCGCGGTGGCCGAGTTGACCCGTCCTCTGCGTGTCCTCGACCTGGCCTCGGACTGGGCTGCCAGGGCAGGGGCCGGCAGCCACCTGTCGACCGCGCCACGCCGCGAAACCGCACGTTGGGCCGCAGCGATCGCGACACGGTGGCCAGAGCTTCACGGCGTCGCCTACATCGCCGCGACCCGACCAGCTGGCAGAGCGGTCGCGTTGTGGAGTCCGGCAGCCACAGAGCCCGTCACCACGTCCAAGCTGCTTCTGCTGCGCACCCTCGACGACCCGGCGCTCCGCGGCGCGTTGGCGTGGGCGGCACACACCACCGGGGTGCAGCTCCTGACCAGCTGACACGACGGTCGTCGCGGGAACGTCGACCGGTCGATGCTCCCACCGACCCCGACGGTGAGCAGGGGGTCACACCGCCTCGGTGCCCTGGACGTTCGTACGTCTGCGGGGTTGCGAGATCCGCGGTCCGGCCCACCCTGGTGGGTGAGACATCTCCAGGTCACCAGGTAAGGAACCTCCATACTCGCGTCGCGCAAGGCCCGTTGGGTCCTCGGGATCGCTACGGCCTGCCTCGTCGTCGCAGGCGCAGGCGCCGCCCTGGCGTCCTGGCAGCTTGGCGCCTTCGACCGGGTGGACTACGACCCCGGTTCGGCGCGGGAACGACTCGAGCAGTCTGTCGGCGGATCCTCCGAGGGTTCTGAGGACTCCGGGAGCGATGCGCCGGGTGTTCGCGACCGCTTCGGTGAGACGGAGTTCGACGCCGACGACATCGAGACGGACTACGCGATCGACATCGGTGACGAGTTCCGGACCACCCTGCTGCTCGGCAGCGACGCCAGGGAGGGCCGGGAGAGCCGCCGGGCCGATGCGATCATGCTCGTCGTCGTGCCCCCGGACGAACGCCAACCCGTCATCGCGTCGATCCCCCGGGACCTGTGGGTGCCCAACCCGTGCACCGGCGGGATGAGCCGCATCAATGCCGGGTTGAACGGCTGCGGTGACGACGTGTCGGGGTCGGAGCTGATGTCGATCATGGTCGAGGACCTCGCCGGGATCGAGATCGACCACTACGCCGAGGTGGAGTTCGACGGGTTCATCGACATCATCGATGCGTTCGGCGGCGTCGAGATCTGCACCGAGCATCCTGTCCGCGACGAGCGCGCGGAGCTGTCCCTGCCCGGGGGCTGTGTGACGGCCAGCGGCGAGGATGCCCTGGCATGGACCCGCTCCCGTGAGACACAGGAGTTGGTCGACGGCCGGTGGCGTCGGAAGCCAGGCGTGGGCGTGCTCACCCGCGACGAACGCCAGCAGGAGCTCGCGCTGGAGGTCGCCGACCGGATCGCCGGCTTCGAGTCGCTGGCGCGGCTCCACTCGGTGACGCGGGGCCTGCAGGGGTCGGTGACGCTCGACGAGCAGATGACCCTGCTCCGGGCGGTCCTCGTCGCGTGGGCCCACCGCGGGATCGACACGGATGAGGTCGAGCGCATCTCCCTGCCTGTCCGCAACCACGTCACCTCGGGTGGGGCGCACGTCCTGCAGGCCGAGGCGTCGCTCGACGAACTGCTCGCCGAGGCGCTCGAGAAGGCGCCGTCAGATCTGGCGACGTCCGGCTGACCCACCGACCGCAGAGTCCGACGTGGTGCGGTGTCCGGCGGGTAGCCTGACGGCAACGACGAACGCCGGAGGTTCGCTTGATGATCGTCACACTCGTGATCGTGTTGGTGGTGATCTTCGCCCTCGTGGGGTGGGTCATCGCGGGGTACAACCGGCTCGTCCGTGCGCGGGTGCGCATCGACGAGGCGTGGGCCCAGATCGACACCCAGTTGCAGCGCCGCCATGATCTGATCCCGAACCTGGTGAACACGGTCAAGGGCTACGCCAGCCATGAGCGCGAGACCCTCGAGGAGGTCACCGCGGCTCGCGCCAAGGCGATCTCCGTGCAGGCGCCCGGTGAGCTGGCGGAAGCCGAGAACGGCCTGACCCAGGCGCTCGGCAAGCTGCTCGCCATCACCGAGAACTACCCGGACCTGAAGGCCGACGCGAACTTCCGGCAGCTGCAGGAGGAACTCGCCCACACCGAGAACATGGTCGCCGGGTCCCGCGGGCACTACAACGCGTCGGTGCGCGCCTACGACACCGCCCGCAAGGTCTTCCCGACCTCCGTGCTGGCCAGCGCGTTCAACTTCGAGGACCGCGAGTACTTCGAGGTGGAGACCGTCGAGGTCCGCGCGGCTCCCGACGTCTCGTTCGACTGAGGGACACGTGCCCTCAGGCGGCCTCTACGACGAACTCCAGCGTGCCAACAAGCGCTCGACGCGCCTGCTGTTGGCCGGTGGTGTCGTCATCATCGCGGTCCTGATCTGGGTCATCGTCGGGATCCTCGCCCCGGAAGCGGCCTTCGACCCGGTCTTCGGAGTCGGTGTCACGGCGGTCGGCACCGCGATCGGGTTGCTGCTGACGTTCATCGCCTACCGCTCCGGTCCGTCGATCGCCCTGCGGGCCTCCAAGGCGCGCCCGGTCAGTCGGCAGGAGGCCCCGGAGCTGCACAACCTCCTCGACGAGGTCTGCGTGTCGGCCGGGATCAGTGGGACCAAGCCGAAGCTCTACATCGTCGACGACCCGGCGCCGAACGCGTTCGCGACCGGGTTGAACCTCGAGGACAGCCACATCGCGGTGACCACCGGGCTGGTCGAGCGGCTGCCCCGCTACGAGTTGCGGGCCGTGATCGCCCATGAGGTGGCCCACATCGTCAATGACGACATCCGCGCAGTCACCGTCGCGGTCGCCACGGCCGGCCTGGTCGCCCTCCTGGCGGACGTGATCGTGCGCATGATGTGGCTCGGTGGCGCGCGGGGCG
>Ga0207421_10001439_pt1 | contig 30564 bp, 27 predicted proteins | sample SodLakKL_010_SED_4_FD_187542 | JGI IMG/M metagenome (GOLD analysis project Ga0207421, IMG submission 187542) | Alkaline sediment microbial communities from Lake Tanatar, Kulunda Steppe, Russia - 8KL_010_SED (SPAdes) (version 2) | ecosystem: Environmental > Aquatic > Non-marine Saline and...
ATAAAAAATACAAACTATTTGTCAAACTCTTTTTAAATTTTAAAACAATTTTCATAATTTTGTAATCGCAAGCGTAATAAAAAACTTCATTACTGAACCTACAGTTTGCTTTGAAAAAATTACCAATAACAATAAAATAATTTTTTGATATATCAGTTTAATTAAGGCACAAAGACGCTAATAATCACAGAAATTATGATGTTTATTGTCAAATATTAGTGAATCTTTGTGACTTTGAGACTTCGTGGCAATAATAAATATGAATATTACCTTTTAATTCGTCATCTTTAACATAGAATTCATTTATATTGATATTCATAAGTTTAAAAATATTTTTATCTATTTTTGCTTCAATAATTTTTGGATCAGATTATAATATTTTCTGTGATTATAACCTAATTAATAAATAACAAATAATATGGAACACAATATAGCTAGTAATATGGAATATAATACTTCGAGATCAAAGATGAACATTTCTGAATATGGCCGAAATATTCAGAAGATGATAGAGTATGCAATTACTGTAGAGGACAAGGAAAAAAGAAATAAATTGGCCAGGAATATTATCAATGTTATGGGCCAACTTAATCCACATTTGAGAGATGTTAGTGATTTTAAACATAAGCTCTGGGATCATTTGTTTATAATGTCGGATTTTAAGCTTGATGTAGATTCTCCTTATCCAAAGCCCTCACCTGAAGTTCTTACCCGGAAACCGGAAAAGCTGAAATACTCCAGTAATGATATTACTTATAAACACTATGGCAGGCATATAGAAAGAATGATTGAAAAAGCATGCGAGTTACCCGAAGGCCAAGAAAAAGATGCTTTGACTAAACTCATTGCCAATCATATGAAAAAGTCTTATCTGACATGGAGTAGAGAAACGGTCAGTGATGATGAAATTGCAGAACACCTTTCAAAGCTTTCAGGTGGAAAGCTTAAGTTAGACAAAAATGTGCGGCTGAACCATACCAGCGATATTTTATCAAAAAACAAAAAACGAAAGTATCAGTCGAGACATTCCTCTTCAAAGCACCAACAAAATAAAGGGAAAAAAAATTGATAAAATCCTCAGTAAATATGAGGAGGTTATAGCGTATTGCAGTTCCTGGAAATAGCTCTTTTAATTAAAGCCCTTTAAGTTGCATTTACCTTATAAAATCAAGAGCTGAGAAACATGCCTAAAGAAAAAATAATAACTATACCAAATTTATTATCTTTTTACAGGATTTTAATTTTTCCGCTTATTTTTTGGTTTATACTTTCGGGAAAAGAGACATTGTTTGTTGCTTTTATTATAATAAACCTTATAACTGATGCACTTGACGGGTTTTTGGCAAGAAAACTCAATCAAGAAACGGTTTTTGGAGCACGACTCGACTCAACTGCTGATAAACTTACATATGTTTTGGCCATTACCGGTATATTTGTTTTTAAGTATGAAACAATTAGGCCACATATGCTGAGCTTTTATATTTTTATAATCCTGGGAATAATTTACCTTACACATTCATTTATCAAATTTGGTAAAATTTCCAGTTTACATACATATGCCACTAAAATAGGCGGATATATGCAAGGTGTTTTCTTATTTGTATTGTTTTTTTATGATTTTATACCTTTATTTTTTTATATAGTGATTATTTGGGCGATTCTTTCAATACTTGAGATAATTGCTATACAAATGATAATCACTGAAATGAAGCCTAATATGAAAGGGCTCTATTGGGTTTTGAAAGATCGGCGATAATTGAGTTTTATAAGTGCTACCTTTTATATTAACTTTTTATATATTTGCTTTGGAACGTAATATATTTATTTTTTACTTTAATTGAGGGAGGGATTTGGAATTCTGTTTTTATTTTGGTTATTACTTTAATGGCAAGCATTTAACCTCACCTCGATTCTTTTTCAGTATTTTAGGTAATTAAAAATTAAATACGGTATGAACACATACGAAATTCATGGGGGCTATAGTTTAAAAGGCGAGCTTATACCCCAGGGCGCAAAAAATGAAGCTTTGCAGGTAATTTGTGCTACATTGCTTACAAATGAAAAAGTAACAATTAAAAATATTCCGATAATAAGAGATGTAGTTAAATTGATTGAGTTATTGGAATGTTTGGGTGTTAATGTTGATTACCTTGGTGATAATACATACACATTTCAGGCTGCTGATATAGACATTGATTATATGAACACGTTTCAATATATTGAGCAGGCAAAAAGTTTACGTGGTTCAGTAATGATCATAGGTCCTTTATTAACCCGGTTCGGCAGGGGGTATGTGCCAAAGCCCGGCGGTGATAATATAGGACGCAGAAGGTTGGATACTCATTTCATAGGACTTGAAAATCTTGGAGCCTCTTTTGTATATGATCACAAGACGTCTTTTTATGAGGTAAAAGGTGATCAATTAAAAGGTTCCTTTATGCTTCTTGATGAAGCTTCTGTTACCGGAACGGCAAATATTATTATGGCTTCGGTTCTCGCTCAAGGTACTACTAAAATTTATAATGCTGCTTGCGAACCTTATATCCAGCAATTGTGCAATATGCTCAATAATATGGGTGCCAAAATATCAGGTGTTGGATCAAATCTATTAAAAATTGAAGGAGTTAAAGAGTTGCAGGGTTGTGAACATACTTTGCTGCCCGATATGATTGAAATAGGTAGTTTTATAGGTCTGGCGGCTATGACAAAGTCAGAAATAACTATAAAAAATGCCAGGTGCGACCAGTTAGGAATGATCCCTGATGTGTTCAGAAAATTGGGAGTAGAAATAGAACAAATAGAAGATGACCTTTTTATACCTTCACAGGAATTTTATAAAGTTACACCTTTTATTGATGGTAGCTTTTTAACCATAGCAGATGCTCCCTGGCCCGGTTTTTCACCTGACTTGCTGAGCATTGCTCTTGTAACTGCCATCCAGGCTAAAGGAAGCGTTTTGATACATCAAAAGATGTTCGAAAGCAGGCTCTTTTTCGTAGATAAGCTTATTGATATGGGTGCACAGATTATTCTTTGTGACCCACATAGGGCTTCTGTTATTGGGATTAACAGGGAATATGAATTAAGAGCAATAGAAATGACATCACCTGACATAAGGGCCGGGGTAGCCCTGCTTATTGCTGCTCTCAGTGCTGACGGGAAAAGTTTAATCCATAATATCGAACAAATTGACAGAGGCTATGAAAACATAGATAAAAGATTGAATGCGCTTGGAGCAAAAATTAAAAGAATTTCAAGTTAGAACTGCCAATTTGTCGTTTTATTAATACTGGCAAAACATTTGATAGAATAACCTTTGAAGTTAGATTTTTACAAAAATATGTTTAATATAACATGGCTTTTTTCCCGCATGCGCAGAACAAAATACGTTCCGCACAGGCGGGAATTTATTTAAAAATCTTTCAAACAATTCATAAGCAAAATAAATCTAAATTTCTAAATTGAAATTTACAAATAACAAGAAACAATTATTAAAAGACAAATAAATTCCAATTTTTAAAAATTCAATATTCCAAACATGTATAAAAAATCTCATTTATGAAATGAAAAAATTGAACTGTTTTGAATTTAGTATTTGAAAAATTGAATTTTATTTATAATTTGTAATTTGCAATTTGTGATTTTTTTAATTCATAAATAATTCATTTTAGAATTTTAGGTAGTATTTGTATGACAAAAATGTTGACTAATTTTGCAAATTGTTAATAATTAAATGATGTTGATATTATGATTGAAAAAAAAGATAATCAAAATACAAGTCAGGATAACCGGAACAATAAAAATCAAAAAGATGAATTAAATAATAATCAATCTGCTGATACAAATAAAAATACGGGATCAGTTGATAAAGAACAAGAAAATAGCGAAAAGAGAGAAAAAGATATGGAAGCAAAAGAAAGACATGAGAAAAATCAAGAGAAGCGCGATGAGGAAGTAGGCGCTGATAAAACAGCCGGAGATAATGATAATTATGATTCTAAACAGGATGAAAGCTCTGAGGAAGTAATGTCTGAAGAAGAATTATCTGAAGACTTACGTGATGATCAGTTTTTGGAATTGCAAGCCAAGTTTGACAATCTAAATGACAAATATTTAAGATTGTTTTCTGAGTTTGATAATTTCAGGAAACGCATGAGTAAGGAAAAGCTTGAGATTACTAAAACGGCCGGTGAGGATATAATAACAGCTCTTTTACCTGTTTTGGATGATATTGAGAGAGCTGTGGAAGCTACTGCCAAAGAAGATGATGAAAGTTCAAAAAAAGAGGGACTTGAAATTATTCTTAATAAATTTAAGGCTATTCTTAGACAATATGGAGTAGAAGAGATAAGTGCAGAGGGAGAAGAGTTTAATACTGATCTTCACGAGGCAGTATCAAATGTGTCAGCAGAAAATGAAGAAGAAAAAGGAAAAATAAAGGAAGTTGTACAAAAAGGCTATTTAATGAACGATAAAGTTCTAAGATATGCAAAAGTTGTTGTAGCCAATTAAACAAAAATTATAAATGGCAAAAAAAGATTATTACGAAATATTAGGAGTATCAAAAGACTCATCACCACAAGAGATTAAGAAGGCATACCGGCAAATGGCAATGAAATATCATCCGGATAAGAACCCTGATGATAAAGAAGCTGAGCGCAAATTTAAAGAAGCTTCAGAAGCTTATGAAGTTCTCAGCGATGCTGATAAAAAATCCCGGTATGACCAATTTGGGCATACAGGTATGGGTGGTCAACATGGTCCGTCAGATTTTGGCGGCATGAGTATGGATGATATTTTTAGCCAGTTTGGTGATATTTTTGGAGGCGCTTTCGGAGGTGGTGACTTCGGAAGCACTTTTGGAGGTGGTTTTGGAGGACGCACTCGCTCACGAAGACCCACTAAAGGTACCAATATCAGGATAAAAGTTACTCTTACGCTTGAAGAAATACTCAAAGGTGTTGAGAAGAGATTACGTATAAATAAATTTGTCGCATGTAGTCCTTGTAAAGGAACAGGTGCCAAGGAAGGTACTGCTTATAATACCTGTAATACCTGCCGTGGTATGGGTAGAGTAACGCGTGTTACCAATACTTTCTTAGGCCAGATGCAAACCACCTCAACATGCCCCGACTGTGGTGGTGAAGGCCAGACTATAAGTGAAAAATGTACAAGTTGCTTTGGAAAAGGTGTGGTTAAGTCTGATGAAGTTGTACCCGTAAAAATCCCTGCCGGTGTAGGTGAAGGTATGCAAATATCTGTTAACGGTAAAGGAAACGCTGCAGCCAGGGGAGGAATGCCGGGAGACTTGATCATACTTGTTGAAGAAGCAAAACATGATAATTTTATCAGAGATGGATCAAATTTACTTTATGATCATTTTATAAGCATACCGGATGCTGCACTTGGATGTAAAACAGAAGTGCCCACGCTGGAAGGAAAAGCTCAAATTAAAGTTGAGCCCGGAACACAGCCGGGAAAGGTGTTGAGACTTAAAGGAAAAGGTTTACCGGAAGTTAACTCTCAGAATAGAGGCGATTTGTTGGTAAATCTTAATGTGTGGATTCCACAAGAATTAACATCCGAAGAACGTCAAATATTAGAAAAGCTTTCAACATCAGAAAACTTTAAGCCGAAGCCGGGAAAAGGCAATAGAAGCTTTTTTGAAAAAATGAAAGAGTATTTTAACTAATAACCCATGGATAACCTTCTAGAAGTTAACTCTGTTGTTAAAGACTTTATCGGCCATAGGGCCCTTGATAAAGTGTCTATCAAGGTCCCTAAACAGTCGATTTTTGGTATGCTCGGACCAAATGGGGCCGGAAAAACAACACTTATCAGGATAATCAATCAGATTATTGGACCGGATGAAGGTCAAGTGTTTTTCAATGGAGAAAAATTACGTTCACATCATGTTGACAAAATTGGATACTTACCCGAGGAAAGAGGTTTGTACAAAAAAATGAAAGTGGGTGAACAAGCCTTGTACCTTGCCAGGCTTAAAGGATTGGAAGCCAGCTATGCAAAAAAAAGCCTTAAGGAATGGTTCGAAAAATTCGACCTTTTGCCTTGGTGGAACAAAAAAGTAGAAGCACTTTCTAAAGGGATGCAACAAAAAGTTCAATTTATAATTACCATCCTTCACAAACCGGAATTATTGATATTTGATGAGCCTTTCAGTGGATTTGACCCAATCAATATCAACCTTCTTAAAGAAGAAATATTTAAGCTTAAAGAAAATGGTGCAACCATAATTTTTAGCACCCATGATATGGGTTCTGTTGAAGAATTATGTGATGAAATAGCGCTTATTAATAAATCAAAAAAAGTATTGGAAGGCAATGTACTTGAAATAAAAAGGGAGTACGCCAAACAAATATTCAGAATTGAAATGGCTGATATTATACAACCCCTGGAAAGTATTGATAATCAAAAGTTCCAACTATTAGAACAAGAAAATAAGAATGGTTTGAAGCAAGCCGTTATCAAAATAAATAATGATATTTCTACAAATGAACTATTGAATGAAATTATTAAAATGGGTAATATAGTATCATTTAATGAAGTCATTCCAAGTATGAATGAAATATTTATAAAAACCGTTTCAGAAAAGCAATAATTTAATTATTTATCAATCAGTAACTAAAACATAATATTTTCCCTTAAAGATGTTTAAGAAAATATCAATCATCATCAGAAGAGAGTTTCTCTCAAGGGTTAGGAAGAAGTCATTTGTTGTTATGACAATCCTGGGTCCGATATTATTTGCTGCTCTTATTACATTACCTGTAATAGTTTCCCAGATATCAGACAGTAAATATGAGGTTGCTGTTGTAGATGATACCGATTTGTTTTATGACAGGTTTCAAGATAGTAATGATGTGATATTCACCAATTTGGCTACCGATCTTGATGACGCTTTGGAACTCTTGCGGCGGGAAAAATTTGATGCCGTATTACATATCCCTGAAGTTGCTTTTGAGTCTCCTTCCACATTAAGGATGTTTTCAAAAGATGCTGTAAACTTAAATGCCAAAATTCATGTTGAAAACGTACTGAAGCATGAATTCGAAAGTCTTAAACTAGGAGCCAGGGGTATTGACAGCGAGGTGTTGAGAGCAATAGAAACTAATATTAATATACAGGCAGTCCGTATTCAAGATGACGGCATGGAGGAAACTGATTATCCTGAGATCAGCATGGCGCTTGGTATAATCAGTGGAATAGTGATATATATGTTTATCTTTTTGTTTGGCTCACAAGTGCTCAGGGGGGTACTTGAGGAAAAAACAAGCCGCATTGTTGAAGTTATGATTTCGTCGGTAAGGCCTTTTCAGCTAATGATGGGTAAGATCGTGGGTATAGCAATGGTAGGACTTACACAATTTCTTATTTGGGTGTTTCTTACCATCATAATTGTTTTTAGTGTACAGGCAGCCATGCCCGAATTATTTCAATTTACACCCGATGAACAAGTCCACATGACGTCTTCTCAAATGCTTGATTCGGAGGCGCTTATAGAACAAATGGACTCAATTCAACAACCTGATACTACAGCAGGACAGGTTTTAGAAGCCTTGTCAGCTATAAACTGGTATGTGATGATTTTTGCTTTTATATTCTTTTTTCTTGGAGGGTACTTTTTATACGCATCTCTTTTTGCTGCTATAGGTTCTGCCGTGGATAATGAAGCTGATACGCAACAGTTTATGCTACCGGTAACAATTCCACTTATACTTGCAATTATTTTTGCACAGGCGGTCATGCAAGATCCATCGGGGTCGGTTGCATTTTGGTTATCTATCATACCACTTACATCTCCTGTGATAATGATGATACGCATACCTTTCGGGGTGCCATTTTTCGACCTTTATCTTTCAGCCTTTCTTTTGATTGTTGGATTCCTTGCAAGTACGTGGATGGCTGCAAAGATATACCGGACAGGGATTTTGCTGTACGGAAAAAAGGTTGGTTATAAAGATTTGTGGAAGTGGTTAAGGTATTAGGTTATTTCAATAAAACGTTTTCTTAACTGCTTTGTAATAGCTTTCAATAATATCACTTGCCAGGAGTGCTTCAAATCCTTTATGTCGTGCAGAAATATCAGCTGCAAGGCCATGCAGATAAACGCCGGCTACTGCAGCTTCGGAGGGTAGATAGCCCTGGGCAAGAAGTCCGAGAATAATGCCTGTCAACACATCTCCGGTGCCTCCTGTAGCCATACCGGGGTTACCCGTGGAATTGAAATAAGTTCTTTCGTCAGGGAAGGCTATTAGTGTATGAGCGCCTTTTAGAACTATAAAGACCTTATAACGGAACGCGAGCTCCAAAGCTTTTTCCATCCGTTCGTATGTGCTACTGCATTTACCGGCAATTCTTTCAAATTCTTTTACATGTGGAGTTAAAATTGAGCCATCCGGCAAAAATGAAAACCAGGTCGGGTTATTGGCAAGTATATTTATAGCATCGGCATCAAGGACCATTGGTGCAGAATAATTTTGTATAAGCAGCTTTAAACCCGCTTCAGTTTCTTTTTCAGTACCTAATCCGGGGCCTGTGCCTATGGCATTAAAACTACCAATATCTTTAATACCTGAAAAAATAGTATCATGTTCATCAATGCTGCACATTGCTTCGGGCAGGCTTGATTGCAAAATTTCATACCCACGCCCGGGTACATGAACCGTAAGTAATCCGATCCCTGATCGTAAAGCTCCCCGGGCAGCCAGAATGGCAGCACCCATCTTGCCATAACTACCGCTTATCAATAATCCGTGACCATAATTGCCTTTATGGGAAAATTTATCACGTCTCCTGTAAAAAGTTTGGAGATCTTGTTTTAAAACTAAGTGTTTTTTTGTTTCAAGTTTATTTAAAAAGTCCCGGTGTAATCCTATATCTAGTACATGCCATTCTCCAACGTATTTGGAATTTTCAGGGAACATAAATGACAACTTGGGTACCTGGAATGTCAGGGTATAATTGGCTCTAATAATATTCTTGTCGATGTTTTCACTGTTATCTTCGCAAAATAATCCACTGGGAAAATCTATAGCTACAACAAGTGCTTCGGTTTCGTTTATGTGTTGCACTATTGAGGCAAGTAATCCTTCTAATGGCCTTGTGAGACCGGAACCTAGCATAGCGTCTATAATAATTGAATCTTTGTCGATATCAGGCAGAGGAGTTTCTTCTGTTATCTCTTTAATTTTAACTCCTTTTACTTTATTTAATCTTGCTTCGTTGATTTGAAAATCTTCGGAGCTTTTTTCAGTATGCCTGATTATGAACACAGTAACATCATAGCCTGTACCACCAAGCATCCTGGCAACAGCTAATCCATCACCCCCATTATTACCCATACCACAAAATATATTTACCTTCTTTTTTTTCTTCAAATTGCGTTTAATCCAATTATAACAAGTTTTTGAAGCGCGCTCCATTAAGTCTATTGAAGCAACAGGCTCATTTTCTATCGTATAAGAGTCGGCTTCTCGTATCTGAGCAGAATTTAAAATGTTCATCTGTATATTTTAATTTTATTGTTTAGGTATTTTTTGTTGAAGAAAATGTTGATCAAAGATAATCATTGTTGGTAAATTGTTTATAGGTTTTAGCTAACGGTTATTGGATTTTGTGGTTTCGTTATGAGCTAGAGTCCTCACTACACTTCATCTTCATTAGTAGCAAAGCAAAGATCCGAGTTTGCGAGCTCGACTAAGGCAATCTAAAAATTATTATCAGTCAGTAGTGGTTCGATTTATTAAAATTTTAACTACAGGAAATTAAAAACCGATTACATTTGCACAAATATTTTTGTAACACTTATTATGTCTTTCAAAGATGAATATACTCATTGCAGGAGATAGTGAAATGGCTTTGCATTTGTGTAAATTGTTTTCTGTTGAAAATCACAATATTACACTGATTTGCCCAAACCGCGAACTTTTAAAGATGGTTGAAGCCCAAACGGATTTGATGACCGTTGAAGGTATTTCAACTTCTATAGAAGTTTTAAATGAGGGTAATGTTAAGAAAGCTGATTTACTTATTAGCTTGAATATTGAGGGCCGGTTTAATTTACTTACTGCTATTATTGGTAAGAGATTAGGCGCTAAGAAATGTATAGCTAAAGTTAATGAACCTGAATATGTTACAGAGAAGAATAAGGCATATTTTAAGGATTTGGGTATAGATTACCTTTTATCGCCTGAACAGATCACTGCAAAGGATGTTTCAAATTTAATTAAACATACTGCTGCTACTGAGATTTTTGATTTTTCCGAAAGTCAGTTGTCCCTTATGCTAATCAGGCTTGACAAAAATGCACTTGTATTAAATAAAACTCTGAATGAAATAGCCTCTGATTATAAGAAGCTGGATTACCGGGCAGTTGCTATTCACCGGCGTGCAGAGACATTTATCCCCAGGGGTGATGATGTTTTCCAGGAAGGGGATATGGCTTATGTTGTCACAAAACCGGAGGGAATAGACCATTTGCTAAAGCTTGGTGGTAAAAAACATTTTACCATAACTAATATTATGATAGTTGGTGGAGGAACAGTAGGAAGTCTGGCTGCTAAAAATCTTGAAAAGAAATTTAAGGTTAAACTATTTGATACAAGCATTGAGCGTAGCAAGGAGCTTACTGAATCTTTAAAAAATACTTTGGTGATCCATGGGGATGCACGTGATATCAATCTGCTTGAAGATGAGGGGATCAGGTCCATGGATGCTTTTGTTGCAGTTACAAATAATTCTGAAACAAACATTTTAACGTGCATGCTTGCCCGGAAATTTGGAGTTAAAAAAACTATAGCGCTTGTTGAGAACCTTGATTTTATTGAAATCTCACAAAATATTGGTATAGACACCATTATAAATAAAAAACTTGCTACAGCAAGCTATATTATTCGTTTTACTATGACGGCCGAAGTTGTTTCCACCAAATGTTTAACGGGCATTGACGCTGAAGTATTCGAGTTTGTGGCTAAAGAAAACTCACCTATTACCAGGAAGCCGATCAGAAAATTAAAATTTCCCAGGAATGCAATAATTGGCGGGGTAATTAGAAATAATAAAGGTTATATAGCAACCGGGGATTTTCATGTACAACCCGGAGACAAAGTAGTCGTTTTTGCTCTGCCAAAAGCTTTTTATGCTGTTGATAAAATGTTTTAATATTATTTAAAATGCCTAGACAAACCGATATAAATTTTCGCTTGATAATAAAGTTTATTGGGATACTTTTGATGATATTATCAGGTTTTATTGCACTTTCGGCAATATGGTCGATTTATTACGAAGAGGTCAGTGCTGCAAGGGCAATTTTTTTAAGTAGTGGAATAACTTTACTGAGCGGCTTTATATTATTTGTTTTAACAAGGCGTTATGATCATAGAAATATTGGTAAAAAGGAAGGATATATAATTGTTACTTCCATCTGGCTTAGTATTTCAATATTTGGTGCATTACCATTTTATTTTTCAGGGGCAATCCCTTCATACACTGATGCATTTTTTGAGACTATTTCGGGATTTACAACCACCGGAGCAACTATCCTGGAAGATATAGAGGTGGTTTCAAAGGGATTGTTGTTTTGGCGAAGTCTCACGCAGTGGCTGGGGGGTGTAGGTATTATCGTATTAACTCTTGCAATACTGCCTATTCTTGGAGTTGGAGGTATGCAGCTTTTTATTGCTGAAGCGCCCGGTACAACTCCTAATCGTTTGCATCCCCGGATTAAAGAAACTGCAAAAAGATTATGGGGTATTTACTTTTCATTAACAATTATATTGCTTATTCTTTTGAATATTAGTGGTATGAGTTTTTTTGAATCTTTTTGTCATGCTTTGACTACTATGTCAACCGGTGGTTTTTCTCCAATGAATGATAGTATAGCCGGATATTCATCTATTATCCAATATGTGATTATTTTATTTATGATCATTGCCGGCATTAATTTTGCACTACATTATTTTTTGATTAAAGGTAAATTTGATAAATTCTTCAAAAATGATGAATTGCGATTTTATTTAATAATAATAGCAAGTTTTACTTTAATATTTACTCTTACTGTATTTTTTTTGCACGATACTAATCTTGAAGAGTCATTCCGTCATAGTCTCTTTCAGATTGTTACTATTGTTACTACAACAGGATATATCAGTACTGATTACCTTCTCTGGGAGGAATTTTTATGGGTTATTTTATTTTTATTGATGTTTGCAGGTGGTTGTATAGGTAGTACATCAGGAGGTATAAAAATGATACGTCATTTGGTTTTGTTAAAAAATACTTCTTTAGAGTTTAAAAGGTTAATCCATCCTATGGCTGTGATACCAGTCAGAATTAATGCCAAACCGATCCCTAAAGAAATTATTCAAAATTTCCTGGCTTTCTTTTTGATATATGTTTTGGTATTTGCTGCCGGGTCGGCTATTATGACGGTAATGGGACTTGATTTCATTTCTGCTGTTGGTTCTGTAGCAGCTACAATTGGAAATGTTGGTCCTGGTATAGGTAGTGTGGGGCCGGTTGAGAACTATGCTCATATTCCTATAGCAGGGAAATGGGTTCTCTCATTTTTGATGCTACTTGGCAGGCTGGAACTGTTTACTGTTCTCCTGCTGTTTTCGAGAGCTTTCTGGAGAAAGTAAGAATTTGAGAGTGTGAGAGTGTGAGAGTGTGAGAAAGGTATAACAAATCAACTATACAACCTATCAACCTTCAAACTTATAAACAATGTACTACAACTTTGAAAAACAAAGACCTAAAAACAAGAAATTTTATAATGGGGGAGAAAATAAAAAATGCACTATTTTCGACTGCTTACCTGCCACCGGTTGAGTATTTTGTATTTATGCTTTTGAGTGATAATGTTTTGATCGAAGCTCATGAAACATATCCTAAACAAACTTATCGCAACCGTTGTTATATCTACTCGTGCAATGGTGTTGAATCTCTTCATATACCGATTATAAAACCTAAGGGTAAACATTCAAAAACCAATGAAGTTCTGATTAGTTATAAACAACACTGGCAGCGTAATCACTGGAGAGCTATTTGTACTGCATATCGTAATGCCCCCTTTTTTATATATTACCAGGATTTTCTTGAGCCATTTTATAAAAAACAAACTGAAAAGTTGCTGGATTTTAATTATGCATTATTAAATGCATTGCTATCAGAAATAGGAATGGATAAGAGTATAGGTTTTACTGGCAATTTTGAAAAAAATGTTACAGATAGTGTTGATTTTCGTACAACAATAAGCCCTAAGTCAAAAAACCGCAGTTCATCGCTAACAGTTACTATGCCGGTTTATCAACAGGTTTTTGACCAAAGGTATGGTTTCATTCCAAATTTAAGTATAATTGATCTATTATTTAACAAGGGTCCGGATACCCTGGAATATCTCATGGAATGTTCCCGAAAATTGGACATTAGCTCTCTGAAGGATATGCAATCCTGATGTGAAAAATATTGTTTAATTTTTGCTTAAATATTTTTTTCACTGTAGTAATATCTTTAAAAGTAATATTTGCATTATTAAATTGTTTTTCCTCCATTTGATTGTTTATAATTCTTTCTACCAGGTTGTCTATTGAGTCTTCATCGGGCTTGCTGAGACTTCTGGATGCTGCTTCAACTGCATCAGCCATCATGAGTACGGCGGTTTCCTGGCTAAATGGTTTCGGGCCCGGATAAGTAAATTTCTTACGGTCAACTTCTTCGGGATCTTTCTCTTTGATTGCCATTGAATAGAAATACTTTGCTATGGTGGTTCCATGATGGGTCCTGATAAAATCTATGATGTATTCCGGTATATTATGTTTTCTGGCTTTTTCTACGCCCTTGATCACGTGGTCAATTATTATTCGGGCACTATCTTCGTATGTATGTTCATCGTGAGGGTTAATATCAGTAGATTGATTTTCAGTATAATACATAGGTGCGTTCATTTTTCCTATATCATGGTATAATGCACCGGTACGTGCGAGCAATGGATTACCACCTATTTCAATAACTGCTTCTTCTGTAAGATTTGCCACTTGCAGTGAATGTTGAAAGGTTCCCGGGGCATTCATGCTCAAATCCCGAAGTAACTTGTTATTGGTATCGGATAGCTCGAGAAGGAAAAAATCAGTTGACATACCAAAAGTTCTTTCCAGCAAGAAAATTGTGGGATAAGCAAAAAGTGTTAAAGTAGCGCTGCCGGCAAAATATAAGTAGTTTATACTCTCGATTTCCGCAAAAATACCTGTTTGGGCTAACGATAATCCGGTAAAAACTGCCGCGTAGGTTAAAAATATTAAAGCTACGGTGAAAAATATTTGAGATCTCTTGCGTAATGCTACCATGCTCAATATAGCTATAATTCCTGCTATAAATTGTAAAAACACAAACTGGAAACTCTTTGGTACCATAAAACCAATAAGGATTATGGTGATAATATGAACGTATAATGCGAGGCGATTATCGAAAAAAGACCGTATTATGATAGGAATAATACAAACAGGAACCAGGTACAGCAAGTCTATATTATGCTTAACTACCAGCCCGGTAAGCAAAACCATGAATAATATTGAAACAAGTATCAATATTATTTTTCGGTTATCTGCATATACGTCTTTTCGAAAGGTTTTAAGAAAGAGGCTCAAAACAATTATAGAAATACTTACCAATATAAATTGACCAATATAGGTAATATAATTAACAGATAAATTGCCCATTTGGCGATTATATTCTTTCTCTAAAGATTTTAAAACCTGGTATTTTTCGGAAGTTATCAGCTCACCCTTGGAAATAATTTTTTCACCTTGTTGTACCATACCCCTTGTTGGAGAAATGTCTTCCAGTTTTTCGCTTAGTGCCTTTTCATTCAATTGTTGGTCAAAAAATACATTGTGAGTCAATGCAGATTCAAGGATAGGTCTTATAAGCTCAATGTCAATATGTTCGTTTTCGGCTTTGGCTTCTTCAAGTTTTGAGTTTATATGATCATAGGCTTCAGAAATGGTATAAAAATCTGCTAATTGTTTTACTTCTGCAATTTGTCCGTCACGTAACATTATTTCGTAATCGGGATCCTTCCCTGCTAAGGTATCATCAATAAATATTATACCTTTTTCATTAAATATATGATCTAAAATATTAAATAGTACCTCGGAATTTTGCTCTTTTATTTCCCGGTATTCATCATTTTCACCATAAGTTTCCTTCCATGCTTCTTCGAAGTTTTCGTTAGCTTCTTGTTGGTTTTTATCATATACATCATGGTCAATGCTATAATAATATTTAAATTCCCGCAAAAGCTCTTCTCTTTCCTTCTGAAGTTGCTCTTCTGTTTTTTGAATCGCAAAATTGAAAGGGGCAAGCAGATCTTCGTACATCCATGGTCGTGCCCGCTGGTATTCATATTGAAATCCTGCCTGACGAGGAAAAAGTTGCACTATTAAAACTATACTTATTAAAAACAGGGAAACTTTGTATATCTCCGGTAAATGGTCTATTATGTAGTTAATTATTTTGTTCATTCCATAAAATGTTAATAAAAATGCTACGTTTATTTTTAATCTCACGCAAAGGCGCCAAGCCACAAAGTAAAAATAGCTTAATTTTTAGAACAAAACTCCGATTTTAGTATTTTTAATGAGTCGTATTAATATAGTCGCATTTAAAAAGTACGCAAAGATAAAAAAATCATTTATGATTTTTTTCTTGGCGTCTTTGCGTCTTGGCGTGATTTTTTTTGTGTGATACTTTCTTCCATTGTTTTGCATATTTTCTTAGTGTAAAAAACTGAATTTTAGCTACCTTTATAGATGTTCAATTTATTTAAATTGCTAACATGTGGTGGCAAGATTGATTTTTAACCTGACACCTGTTATCATAATACGAATTTAAAAATAATAATTTATCGGGCATTATGAGTTTAAATTGTATAAACAACTCTTTATACATAATTGTTAATACAATAAGTTTATTTTTATGTAAATTTACATTTTTATAAGTTTCAGCAATGATATTTACGAAATAACTATATTTTATCATGAATAAAGGAATATGCTTATTAAGTGCTATACCCGTCAGGCATGCCCCTGATGACAAAAGCGAAATGATTACACAGTTGATTTGGGGTGAAATGTTTTTGGTTATAGAAAATACTGAAAAATGGCTTTATGTAAAAACCGTTTTTGATAAATATGAAGGATGGGTACTTGAAAAGCAGGTAACTTATATAGAATATGAGGAATTTGACAGGCTATGCAATGTTCAGGTTTTCCGTACAGGTAGTATAAATGGCTTTATCACAGAGCAAAACACGGGAAAGTCATATATGGTAACGGCTGGTGCGGATTTATATAATATAAGTAGTGAAGGATCATTTGAAATTGCAGGGCAATATTATCACTACCAAGGTGTTATTATTGATAAAATAAGTGCAAAAAATCCTGCTGAATATGCTAAACTCTTTCTGAATTGTCCCTATTTATGGGGAGGACGTACTGTGATGGGGGTTGATTGTTCAGGATTGGTACAAATAGCATGTAAAATGTCAGGAAAAGTGATTGCCCGGGATACTAATGATCAGTCTCAATGGGGAGAGGTAATCCATTTCCACCATGAGGCATTAGCCGGTGATTTGGTCTTTTTTGACGATGATGAAGGTATTATTAGGCATGTTGGTATGATTGTGGAGCCCGGTCTAATTATTCACGCAGATGGTAAAGTGAGGATAGACTCTTTTGATCAACAGGGAATTTATAATGCAGAGAAGAAGCAATATACACATAAATTACGTTTAATTAAGCGCCTGGTTTGATTTAGGTTTAATAGGTTCGGCTGGTGATTGCTTTATTTATATAGAGATATAATTTACAGATTTTTTTATAAAATACAATTATTGTCCAAAAAAACATAAACATGATTACGAGATTCTTCGCTTCGCTCAGAATGACAGGTTTTTACAAAACATCAAATGCCTTGTCATTCTGAGCGAAGCGAAGAATCTCGTAGTTTTTTTAGGAAAGTAGTGATAAAATACAATTTTAATGGAAGAATCAATTAAATAAAAATGTAACTTTGCGCCCTGAAAAAAATTATATATTTTATGATTAAAATAACACTTCCAGACAAGTCGGTTAAGGAATTCTCCAAAGGAGTTACAGGCATAGAGATTGCAAAAAGCATAAGTGAAGGTTTAGCCCGGAATGTCCTTGCTATAAGTGTTAATGGAGAAGTTTGGGATTTGGATCGCCCCATAGAAGAGGATGCTGTTATAAAGTTACACACCTGGGAGGATAAAGAGGGGAAATCTACCATGTGGCATTCGTCGGCTCATATTATGGCAGCTGCAATAGAAGAGTTATATCCGGGCACAAAGTTTGGCATAGGCCCTGATATTGATAACGGTTTTTATTATGATATAGATTTGGGTGATCGAACTTTGATACCCGAAGACCTTCCTGCCATCGAAAAAAAGATGCATGAGCTTGCCCGCCAAAAGGAGCCTTTCATACGTAAAGAAATCCCTAAGCAGGAAGCGCTTGAATACTTTAAGAAAAAAAACGATGAGTATAAGGTTGAGCTAATAAGTGAGTTGGAAGACGGTCATATAACTTTATATGAATCAGGTAACTTTGTAGATCTTTGCCGTGGACCACACTTGCCGGACGCAGGTCCTATTAAAGCCATAAAGCTACTCAGCCTTGCCGGAGCATACTGGCGGGGGGATGAGTCGCGCAAGCAGTTGACACGTGTATATGGAATTGCTTTTCCTAAAAAGAAACAGCTAGATGAGTATCTTGAATTGCTTGAAGAAGCTAAAAAGCGCGATCACAGAAAAATAGGCAGGGAGATGGAGCTTTTTGCTTTCTCACAAACAGTAGGGCAGGGGCTGCCTCTTTGGCTTCCCAAAGGAGCACAAATGCGCGAAATACTAGAAAATTTTCTTAAAAGAGTACAGGAAAAATCCGGTTATCTTCCCATTATAACACCACACATAGGTAATAAGAACCTATATGTTCTAAGCGGACATTACGATAAATATGGGTCAGATTCATTTCGTCCTATTAAAACACCAACAGAGAACGAAGAATTCTTGCTCAAGCCAATGAATTGCCCGCATCATTGTGAGATATATAAAACCCGTCAATATTCTTATAAAGATCTTCCTGTAAGATTGGCCGAATTTGGCACGGTTTACCGGTATGAGCAAAGCGGGGAATTGCATGGTTTGACAAGGGTGAGAGGTTTTACCCAGGATGACGCACATATATTTTGCAGGCCCGACCAGGTTAAAGAAGAGTTTATTAAGGTTATTGATATCGTTTTATTAATTTTTCGTGCTCTTGATTTTACGGATTACAAAGCACAAATATCTTTGCACGATCCTGATAATATGAAGGGTTATATTGGAAGCATTGAAAATTGGGAGAAAGCCGAAAAAGCAATAATCGAAGCTACAGAAGAAAAGGGTTTGGAAGCCCATCAAGTTACCGGGGAAGCTGCTTTCTATGGACCGAAGTTGGACTTTATGGTTAAGGATGCCCTTAACAGGGAGTGGCAATTAGGAACTATCCAGGTTGATTACAATCTTCCTGAAAGATTTGAACTGGAATATGTTGGCAGCGATAACCAAAAGCATAGACCTGTAATGATACATCGTGCTCCTTTTGGTTCAATGGAACGATTCCTGGCCGTACTAATAGAACATTGCGCCGGCAATTTTCCTATATGGCTTACTCCGGAGCAAGTTATCATACTGCCAATCAGCGAGAAGTATCAAAAATATGCCGAAAAAGTTTTAAATTTGCTAAAAAATTACGATATTCGCACGCTGATTGATAACCGTAATGAAAAAACCGGTAAAAAGATCCGCGATGCTGAGACGCGAAAAATCCCATACATGCTGATAGTAGGCGAAAAAGAAGAGGAGAATCAAACCGTTTCCGTACGTAAACATAAGCATGGTGATTTAGGGTCTTTTACAATAGAAGATTTTGGAAAAAAAGTACTTGATGAAGTTAAAAGCTTCATTGAAATTTAAGTATAAAATTTTTAAAATAAATATTATTTATAAACAAAAGAATAGGAGGGGTTTAATATAGCTAAGTCATCAAAACCAAAACAAGCAGGAAGAAAAGGCCAAAAAGGTAAAACAGAAGCTCATCGCATCAATGAAAGAATAGAAGCACCTGTTGTAAGAGTAGTAGGTGATGATGTGGAGCAAGGAATATACTCCATTAAAGAGGCCCAGGAAATCGCTGATAACAAAGAGGTTGATCTGGTCGAAATTTCACCTACTGCAAACCCACCCGTGTGTAAAGTAATGGACTATAACAAGTTTCTTTATGAACAGAAAAAGAAACAAAAACAAATGAAAGCCAATACTTCTAAGGTCGTTACTAAAGAAATACGGATGGGGCCTAACACCGATGACCATGATTTTAATTTTAAGGTAAATCATGCAAAAAAATTTTTACAGGATGGTTCCAAGTTAAAAGTATTTGTTTTCTTTAAAGGACGTTCTATTATTTATAAAGAAAAAGGTGAAATGCTGCTGCTACGCTTTGCCCAGGAAATAGAAGAGTATGGAAAGGTTGAGCAAATGCCAAAGCTGGAAGGGAAAAGGATGATAATGTTGATTTCACCGAAAAAGCAGGGTAAAAGTAAAAATTAATAATAAACCAGGTAATAATTAAAGTTAAAATTTGAATAATGCCGAAAATGAAAACAGTATCCGGTGCTAAAAAGCGGTTTTCGCTTACCGCTGCCGGTAAAATCAAGAGAAAGCACGCTTGTAAGAGTCACCTTATGAGAAAAAAGGACAAAAAGCGTAAGAAAAATCTCGGAAAAACTACATATGTACACAAAAGCGATGAGAACAACATAAAGGATATGTTGGCAGTATAAAATTATTATAAACATTGTTTTAGCCGGTAAAGTCTTTCCAAAAAAGGAAAGCGCTAAACAAAAAAATAAGGATTATGGCACGTTCAGCAAATAAAGTTGCAGCAAGAAGAAAAAGAAAGAAGCTTTTAAAAAAGACAAAAGGGTATTTCGGTGCGAGGAAAAATGTATGGACCGTAGCGAAAAATGCATGGGAAAAAGGACAGCTTCATGCTTACCGTGATAGACGCAATAAGAAGAGAAACTTCAGGGGTCTATGGATCATGCGTATAAATGCCGCTGCCAGGCAATATGATATGAGCTATTCCCAATTTATGGGAGCATTAAGTAAAAATAATATAAAAATTAATCGTAAAGTACTGGCAGATCTGGCAATGAATGAACCCGAAGCTTTTAAGGCGATTGTTAATGCTGTTAATAAAAAATAGTTATAAATAAAAAATAAATTAAAAAGGGGGCTTTTCTGCCCCCTTTTTTAATATAAAATAAATATTACACTTACTTTTTCTTATTAACTTCTTCTATCTCCTCAGTTATATCTATAAAAAACTCTGTTACCTTCTCAAGCTGATTGTTATCATTAAATACTGGATTGGCAATTCCTTTTACGTAGAAGGGTTTGCCATGTTTGTCAATTTTTTTGAATACACCCCTGTAAACTTCGCCATTTTTTAATGTATTCCAAAAGTTTATAAAGGCTTCCGATTTTTCGAAGTTTTTATTATCAAAAAGAATACCATGATGTTTACCTGTTAATTCGCCTTCAGTATAACCTGATATATCTTGAAATATAGTATTTGTCCTTTTTATAATACCGTTTGCGTCATATTCCAGGATAGCAAAACATTTATTACTGGTATCTATTTGTTCTTTTAATTCTTTTTCTTTTTTTGCCATTTCTTCTTGTGTGGCGTTCATTTCTTCCATGTTTTGCCTCATTTCTTCTTCCTGGGCTCTCATTTCCTCTGCTTGTTGTTGAGATTGTTCAAGCAGATTGGCTGTTTTTGCATTTATCTTAACACTGGAAATTGAGCTGGCAATGTTTTCAGCAATTTTTTCAACAAATTCAATCTGATGTTTTTCAAAAGTATGGAAAGAAGCTAATTCAATTACACCAAGCACTTCTTCATTAAGTTTAAGTGGTACAATTAGTATACTTCTGGGATTTTCATCTCCAAGTCCTGATGTTATATTGATATAATCTTCAGGGACTTCTGTCATGTATATTGTTTTTTGTTCAAGGAAGCAAGCTCCTACAAGGCCTTCACCGATCTGTATTGTTTTTTCCAGGAATTTTTTGCGGTCGAAAGCATAACATGCCATTAACTCAAGGAATTTATTGTCTTCAGCATCATCATTAAGAATAAATAAACCTCCTTGATTGGCATCCAGGTATTTTACCAGGTTATTAATTACGTTTTCAGAAAGTACTTTAAGATCGTTGTTGCTTTGCCTGAGTATATCTGCAAATTGTGTGAAACCTTCGTTTGCCCATGTACGTTTGCTGTCTTCTTCCTTTCTTTTCTTTTCTTCTTCTTCTGCTTTTCTGAGGCTGTCACGCATATCAATCAGGGCTTTTCCAAGTATATCTTCCTCGCTTAAGAGTTTCATTTCACTGTTTAGGATACCGCTTCCTATATTTGTGGCAAAATTTGTTTTTTCAAGCAACCCGTCTATTGAAATATTAAATGAATTGGTCATTTCCTCAATTTCATCATTGGTATTTATTTCTGTCTTCATAGATTCATCTATACGGCCCCTGGATAGTTGTTTTATAAGATTAGTTAATCTTTGTAACGGCCTGGTAATATTGCCTGAAATGATAAAAACTATCAAACCTATAATGGCAAGCCCTATTATTCCAACTATTATGGATATGATAAAGTTTACATTAGCTTGTTTTGTAATTTCATTTACAGGTACTGCAATTGCGATTGACCAAGGAGTTTCGGTTTCTCCTACATTAATTGGATGGTATGAATAGTAAAAGGGTTCGTCTTTTTCATCTGAGCTTGTATATGAAAATGATTCTCCATTTTCAATATTGTACAAAATATTATATTCTTGATCATCTTTGTTTAGATAATCAGCCAAAGGAGATTCAAGTAGATCAGAATTTGGGTGTGCTGCTATTCTGCCACCATGTGAAGCTAAAAAAGAATAACTGTTGTCAAAAATCCTTATTTCTTCTATCATTTCCTGTAATCTGTCAAGGGTAATGTCAAGTCCTACCAGTCCAATATATTCATTTTCATGAAACATTGGAACGGTGATAGTTGTCATCAGGTGTTGTTCTCTTCCTTCCTCATCAAGTTCGTCAAGGTATGGTTCCCATAAAGTTTCAGTTCCGGCAGCTTTAGCTGCTCCATATAAATCAGGGTCACCATCAAGACTGAGTTCAACTCTTAAGTGCTCTAATCTTGAATTTTCTCTCCACCACACAGAAGCTATACGGCCATGAGGTAGCTCCCATTCAGGGTCTATGTGGCTATATTCCCAGCTATCCCATAAAGCATGAAAGTCAGGGTTGCCAATCATTACGTGTTCGTACATGTCTTTAAACAATGATTGCCATTCTTCTGTTTCTTCGAAATCAAGGTGTACATTAAAGGCCAAAGCTAAAGTCCTTATTGCAGCCATATCGGCATTAAAGGAGTTTTCAATTTTTGCAGCATATCCTTCAGTTTGCGAATTTACTAAGCGTTCAGCATCGCTGGTAGCCATATTTTTGGTACGTACGCTGATGATTCCAATTGCTACGGCAAATACCAAAATAGCAGTTAATAGTATAGATATCTGCAATTTCTGACGTATATTTAATTTAACTTTTCCCATGTGATAAGGTTTTCAATATTTATTCATTAGCCACATCAGTAATATCAAGTGAAAGCTCAATTATTTTCTTAAGATATCCGTTATCATCAAAAATTGGATAAGAGATGCCTTTTCCAATAAATTCTTTCCCGTTTTTTCCTATTCTTTTGAATGCCCCTTTAGAAGACTCTCCTTTTTTCATTAATTCCCAGAATTTTTGATAATTATTGGAATTTTTAAAGTTTTGGTTATCAAATAAGAAGCTATGATGTTTTCCTACTAATTCTGATTCAGAGTATCCGGACATTTGACAGTAAAGGTCGTTGACTGTTATTATATTTCCATTTGGGTCGTATTCTATTATACCTAGAAATTTATTGCTAAGCTCAATTTGTTCTTTTAATTCTTTTTCTTTTCTTGCCATCTCTTCTTGCGTGGCATTCATTTCTTCCATGTTTTGCCTCATTTCTTCTTCCTGTGCTCTCATTTCCTCTGCTTGTTGTTGAGATTGCTCAAGTAGAGATGCGGTTTTTGCATTTATTTTGACGCTTGATATTGTACCTGCAATACTTTCAGCTACTTTTTCTACAAATTCTATTTCATGTTTTTTGAAAGAATTGAATGAGGCCACTTCGATTACTCCCATAGCTTCTTCATTTATAATAAGAGGTACAATAAGGATGCAACTTGGATTTTCACCCCCAAGACCTGATGTTATATGTATGTAATCTTGTGGAACATCTTCCATATATTTGGTTTTCTGTTCAAGGAATGTTGCACCGACAAGGCCTTCACCAAATTGAATGGTTTTTTCCAGGTATTTTCTTCTGTCAAAGGCATAACATGCTGTTAGCTCCAGATATTTATTATTTGGATCATCATCGTTTACGACAAACATGCCACCTTGATTAGCATTAAGATATTTAACCAGGTTTTTGATAATCCTGAAAGATAGTTCTTTTAAGTTATCGTTATCCTGGCGCAGGATATCTGCAAACATTGCATGTCCCTGGGTAGCCCAATTGCGCTTCTCATCTTCTTCTTTTCGTTTTTCTTCTTCTTTTTCAGCTTGTTTAAGGCTTTCACGCATGTTTAGCAGTGAATTGCCTAATACATCGTTTTTTCCTAGTAATTCAAAGTCTGTATCAAGTTTGCCTTCACCAATTTTGTTAGCAAATTCTGCTTTACGTTTCAAACCATCTATCAGGGAATTTAGAGCTTTTGATATTTTTCCAAGTTCATCCTGAGTTTTTACCTCCATTTTTTGTACATTGTGTAAATCTCCTTTCGAAATAGTTTCCAGTACGTTGCTGGTCTCCTTTAAAGGTTTGGTCATATTACGCATTATAATATAAATTATAGACAGCATAATTATCAAACCTAAAATGCCGGCTAATACGGAGTTGAATAATATTATGTTTGCTTCTTCCATTATAAAATCCATGGGCACAGCTATCCCCAAAGACCATGGTGTACCTAGTTCACCAACTGGAACTGGAGCAAAAGCAACATAAGCTTCATCATTTAAAATGGAATCATGACGGTTATGATAAAAGAATTCTCCTTCTTGAATTTGATGTATAATGTTGTGATTTTCAACATAATAACTTTCAACATCATTTATGTTTTCACCCAGGAAATCTTCATTGGGATGTCCAACAAACGTGCCTTCATTTGATAGTAAAAACATGTATCCTACATCAAATGGCTTTATTGAAGTTATAAATTCCTGGAATCGATCCAGAATAATATCCGCACCTACTAAGCCTGCAAAATGGTCATTAATTAATAATGGGATACATGTACTGACCTCAAGAATTCTGTCTTCCTCTCTGCCTGAATAACTGTACCAGTATGGTTCTGTAAGTGCTTCCTCTTTATTTAATTTTAGCTGCTGGTATAAACTTCCTTCGTCATCCCCATCCAAATTGAGTGTATCAATCATGTAAACTATTTCATCATTTTCCCTGTAATATGTGTGTCTTACACGACCATAAGGAAGGTCATAATCGGGCAAAATAGCATTTAATTCCCATGATACCCATGTTGAAAAAAAATTAGGATTATTTTCAATATTTGTCTTTAGGATATCATTATAGAAATCGTCCATTTCTTCATGATCTATATTTTCAAAACCCTGGAAAGCAAATCCCATTCCACGACTTAGATCAAAATCATAGTTCAGGTTTTTTGTAACCAGGTTTGCATACTCACGTGCTTGCGTATTAGCAAGCTCTTTTGCATCATCAAAAGTTTTTTGACGTAAATTTACAAGTATATAACCAAGGGATATTGAATAAATAATTACTGAAATTACCAGTATAGAAAATAACATCTTGCCCAAGATGCTCATTCTATTGAAAAATTTCATATCATATAATTGTTTGTTTGTATTTGAAAAATCAATTTTTTATATGCTTGTATGATATTGTGAATTAATTTTCATTATCATAAAACTCGGTAATAATAAAAATTAAACGTAGTATACTTTCATATTTATCTTTAATGGCTCCAAGTGTACCTTTAACACTAACTTCTTGATTGTTACTGTCAACGAGCTTAAATTTGGAAGACACCTGGTTGCCATTATTTATGTCATCCCAGGTTTTTTTGTAAGAAGCCGTTTCAACAAAATTCTTGTCGAATAATATTTTATGATCCTGCCCGAGCAATTCTTGTTGGTTGTAGTTGAGCTTATCACAAATAACTTGATTTACATTTTTTATAGTTCCGTCGGTTGAAATGTTTACAATCCCTGTAATACTATTTATTGTACTATAAAACTCCTGATTTTCAACTTCTTTTCTTTCCATCTCCTCCTGTGTAGCATGCATTTCTTCCATATTTTGACGCATTTCTTCCTCTTGAGCCTGCATTTGTTCACTTTGTTCCTGCGATTGTTTTAGTAATTCGTTAGTACGAATATTGATTTTCACGCTGGATATTGTAGAAGCAATTGTTTCTCCTACTTTTTCTACAAATTCAATTTGATAAGACTCAAAAATATTAAATGAGGCTAACTCAATAACACCAAGTATTTCATCATTCACTTTCAGGGGTACTATTAGTATTGAGCGAGGATTTGAATCGCCTAATCCTGAAGTTATAGAAATATAACTATCGGGGACATCTGAAATAAAAATGGTTTCGCCTTCTTGCAAACAAGTGCCAACAAGTCCTTCCCCTTTAAAAATTTTCTTTTTCTTATACTTTCTTCTTTCATAAGCATAACACGCTGTAAGCTCTACAAATTCTTCATCATTTTCTTTTTCATCGCTTAGTATAAATATACCTCCCTGATTAGCATCAAGGTATTTCACCAGGTTTTTAATAAGGTTGAAAGATAATTCCTGTATATTGTCATTATTTTGTCTGACTAATTCTGAAAATTTGGCAATTCCTTGAGTAGTCCAAGTACGTTTTTCGTCTTCAACTTGTCGCTTTTTTTCTTCTTCAGCAGCATCTTGTAAACTTTTTCGCATTTCAAGGAGAGAAAGTCCAAGAATATCTTCCTCGCTCTGGGGTTTGTAATCATAATCAAAATTGCCTTGTCCTATTTCTTTTGCAAAGGAGGCTTTCTCTTTGAGACCATTTATCAATTTTTCCATGGCATCTGCCATCTGTCTAATCTCTAAATTATTAGAACGTTTTATCATATTACTTTCAGGAAGCTTGCCTTGCCCCAAATAATCTAACACATCACGTATAGAAGTAATTGGTCTTGAAATATTACGTATAGCTAATGAAGATATAACAAAACCTCCTAGTATTAGAATAACTATCATTGCAAAGTTACTTCTTCTGTAATTTTCTAATGATTCGGTCATTCTAGTATTACCCTCTGCTACATTGGCTTGTTGTATATTAATCAGCTCTTCCAAATCATCAACAATTTGTCTTGTATAATCAACAATTTCACCACCCGGCTCCATCATTGGTCTTATTTCAAAAACAACCATTGGGTCGTCATAACTGGCAAAATCATCCAGTTCATCCATAACAAATTTATGCGTCAAAAACAAGTCATCCACAAGTTTAAATATTTCATTAAGTTTTTCTTGTTGCTCTTCTTCCCAGTTAACAGCAACCTCCTCTATTTGTCTTCGTAGCTCCGGATATTCGGTATTATTTATTTCCCTAAGTTGATTTTTATCGCGTGTATCGTCAGCGCTTTGAACAAAAATCCAGTTAGCTATAAGTTTTTCGGAATTAATTATCATGTTATTAAATTCCATCAGCAGGCTCATTGATGGTACATATATTTCACTATTATGCCTGTTTACTCTTTGACTTTCATTAACAACTGATAATGAAAAAAAATTAATAATCAAAAAAAACAAAACTATAATTGCAAAACCGAAACCAATTCTTCGGCCGATTGTCATTTTTATCTTCATATCTCTAAAATTATATCATTTATTTTTGATAGTCTTAAAATTCTGCTTATTTTATAATGAATAATAAAAATTACTTTGTTAGTTAGCGAGTTTAATTTAGCTAAAAAGTAACAAAAGTTTAACCCAGTTCAAATTTATTTAAAATATTTAGAATTTAGCTTTATTAAAATAAAAAAAACCGGGAAGCTAAATTTTTTGTTAAAAAAGTTTAGCTTCCCGGTTTTTAATTAAATAATTCTATATACTTTCACAGCTTAAGTTATTATTTATTTAAAAATCATTTAAATGCCTAACCTAATAATTTCTCCGCTCAAACCTAAGTTCATAGCCTGAGCATTTTCTTCACTTACCTGGAAACGCTGTCTCCCCTGCTGAATAGTAAAATTAATAACTGCGCCATCTCTTATAGCTCTTCTTGAATTTGAAACAACAAGTGCATTTATATTATTTGCTTTTAAATGAGCCACAATATCAGATAAATTTCTGGATTGTCCTGAGGGTACATAAATAATATTACACCTGGATATTTCGTTAACGCCATTAAATGTTTTAGCTTCAATTGGTCTTCCCCCAACGGTTCTTCTTTCTGCCATTTCTTGAATTTCTTCAAACATAGGGCTACTTCCATAAACTGCTATTACGAATTCCCCACTTTGATACTCAGACGGCCAATTAACCATACCAGCAAAGTTATATAGAAACATAGATTGTACGCTGTAATCAGTATCCTGGGATTCGTAATCTCTTTTTTCTCCAATCAAATTAAAAGGTAAAAGTAATACGATAATCAATAAGATTTTTTTTAACATTAATCTGCTCATAATATTATAATTGTTATTTACTAGGTTTAAGTGTTTAAATCGATAGGCTAAATTAGTTAAAAAAACAAAATAAAAATAAGTAATTTACTTAAAAAAGCTTTGTTTTTAGGGTAAAACAGACTAAAACATAAATGGTATAGATTAAATTATAATTTAGCTCTTTTTAAAAATAAAATATTCATATTACGTTTTTTCATAAAAATATTAAGATCGGAAAAAAATAGTATAATTTGTAAATTTATTTGTTGAAAAAACATTTACATTTGCTTAAGCAAAATTAGTTAAAACAAAAATTTAAAAAAATGAAGGCATTAAAGTTAATAAGTACAATTATTATTACAACTGGAATTGTTTTTTATGCTTGCGAGAGGGTAGAGTCTCCTGAACAAGTTGCAGAGAAGTTTCTTAATTACTTGGAGAATGCTGAGTATGACAAAGCTAAACAATATGGTACTGAAGGTACACATGAGGTTTTAGAAACTTTGAAAGCTTTTGAAGATATGGAAGATCAGTTTGGGGACATGGAAGATGCCGAACCAAGGGAAGTTAAAGATGTTGTATGTGAAGTAGAGGGAGATTTTGCTAGTTGTACATATATGGCTGATGATGAAAGAGGAGATATTGAATTGATAAAAAAAGATGACCAATGGTTGGTAGATATGCAGAAAGAAGCTCCTTTTGAAGAATAGGCGCAAGATATGGAGTAAAATCATTTTTTTTATAAGAAAAAGGCCATAAAAATATAATAGGTATAAAATATTTAATTAATTTAAAAACAATTATTTATTTGTTAATCTTCCCTGTGAAAAGAAGTATTGTTTTTAGTTTTTTTGGGATACTTATATTATTAATGCTTACGTTTTCATGTGATAATATCGAGTCACATAAACCGGAGGATAGGAATAATTACTATTTTTTAACTACTGAAGAATATGATAAGATCCAGGATGGGGATGTTGTTATGAGACAGGGTTATGGCATTGTAAGTACTATTATTTTGGAAACCCTGAGAGAAGAGGTGCCAATATCACACATTGGTGTGATCAGTGAAGATAGTAAGGGCAACTATTATGTGATTCACTCTGTTTCCCGATCAATATCACCACATGATGGTATTCAAATTGATAAACTTGAAAACTTTATTAATCAAAGCAGGCCTAATTCTGTTTTGATTTCAAGGTATGGAAAAGCTATTGAGGATAGTGATTTTGGGAAAAAAATCAGTAAACGTGCAAGATATTATTTGGATAAGCAAATTCCATTTGATCATACTTTTAATTTAGAGGACTCAACTTCATTTTTTTGTTCAGAATTGGTTTGGAGAATACTTGTTGACCTTTTTGATGATGATGTTTTTGATAGATATCCAACTGATAATTTGCGTGAGAAATTAAAGTTTGAACCGTTTTATGATTCTACTCGTTTTGAAATAGTAATAAACCATAATAAGAGGAATGATTAAAAATATTTTGTTGTTAAACCAAACTAACACATTAATAACTTTATTTGTCTGGTGTTTACTAAAATTTAAAAAGCATGAAAAAGCTTAAAGATAAAGTTATTATTATTACCGGATCATCTTCCGGAATTGGCTATGGGTTGGCTAAAACTTGCCTTAAGCTTGACATGAAGGTGGTTATGGCTGCCCGAAATATCGAATCAATGCAATTTCTGGTAAAGAAAGGTGGTTATGAAGAAAGTAGTTATTTGATAGTATCCACAGACGTAACACAACCGGAAGATTGTAAAAACCTGGTTGAACAAACCGTTAATAAGTTTGGACGAATAGATGTCCTTGTAAATAATGCCGGTATTTCAATGCGTGCATTATTTTCAGAACTGGAAATTAATACAATTAAAAAAATAATGGATGTTAATTTCTGGGGTGCCGTTTATTGCACAAAATATGCCTTGCCCTATTTGCTTGAAAGCAAAGGTAGTATTGTTGGCGTATCATCTATTGCCGGGTATAAGGGGTTACCTGCACGTACCGGCTATTCGGCCTCAAAATTTGCTCTTAATGGTTTTTTGGAAACAATACGTATTGAAAATATGAAAACAGGCCTTCATGTCCTTATTGCTTGTCCGGGATTTACCACTTCCTCAATACGAGAAAGAGCTCTTGATGGTAAGGGAAAAACTCAAGGAGAATCCCCCCGCAATGAAGATAAAATGATGGAAACACCAGTTGTTGCAAAACACATTATGAAGGCTGTAAATAAAAGAAAAAAAACCTTGGTTTTAACAAAACAAGGGAAATTGCTGGTTTGGTTAAATAAATTTTTCCCTGAATGGGTAGATAAAATGGTTTATGATCATATGGCAAAAGAACCCGGTTCTCCGTTTAAATAATATTATAATATATTTTTATAAAATTAAAATTAATAATTAGTTTTGTACATTATGAAAAAGAAATAATATTAGTTAATTAAATTAAAGGTCAATGAACCCCTCATTCACAAAACGTTCACAAAAGATAATGAACTTAGCGAAGCGATCTCGTGACCAAAGGGAACAATATTACATGAGGGTTCCATCGGAATAGAATTAATGAAGTTCAAACATCCAAGGATGTAAATTACTGTTAATCAATTTAATAACTATAAAATATTCAG
>Ga0207421_10001440_pt1 | contig 30563 bp, 30 predicted proteins | sample SodLakKL_010_SED_4_FD_187542 | JGI IMG/M metagenome (GOLD analysis project Ga0207421, IMG submission 187542) | Alkaline sediment microbial communities from Lake Tanatar, Kulunda Steppe, Russia - 8KL_010_SED (SPAdes) (version 2) | ecosystem: Environmental > Aquatic > Non-marine Saline and...
ACCTTATGTGACGGGAGCGCAGCTGCAGGCGGAAGCTATGAAGCTGGGCCTGAACACGCATATTATCGGGGCGGGCCCGGTCTGCTCACCCCTGGCAAGTGCAACTTCCGGCTGGGGGGTGGGTTGGGACTGCATTTATATGAGCTACAGCGCCCGGAATGTTTTGGGCGTGGAATGGGTTTTGCCTAACGGGGAAATTTTATATTTGGGAACTCCCGGCTCCGGTCTGGGCTGGTTCTGTGGCGATGGCCCCGGTCCTTCCCTGCGGGGTATTTTAAGAGGGACATCCGGTGCTTTAGGCGGGCATGGTGTTTTTACCAGGTGTGCTATTAAGCTTTTTCCCTGGCCGGGCCCCAAGCAGTTGAAACATGAAGGATTATTAATGGATGCTCAAACGGAAATACCTGAAAATATGAGGTTTCACATTTGTATGTTACCGGACAAGAAAAGCTTGGCAGATGCCGTTTATGAAATAGGGGAGGCAGAAATAGGATACCTGGCTACCAGGGTATCTCCCACCGTTTTTTTGTATGGAGCAACTCCCCGTTTATTCAGGAAGATAACGCAAACTTCGGCCATCAGGAATATATTAAGTAAAACCATGAAATGGACGTTTATAATTGTATTAGCGGGCTTTTCAGAAAGAGATATTGATTTTCAAGAATCGGCCCTGAAAAAGATTTTGGCTGATTACCGCGGGCTTTCTCTGGAAATGGCGGATGTTCCCATGCTGGGCCCGGTATTACCCCTGAACTTCTTACGTGTATCGGCCATACCTGCTATTTTTAGATTAGGGGGGCTTTTTACCACTGCTTTGGGAAGAAACGAAACATGGGATACCCAGCTTGATTGGGCAGATGTAGGCGAAGAAATGAGAAAGGAAAGAATTGAACGGGGAGAAGTGCTTGACGATCTTGGTGATAACCCATTTATGGCGCTTTATGAAAACAATACCTTTTCTCATTGTGAAAACATTTTTCAGTATGACATTCGCAATCAAACCCATCTGGATGCTTTGCATACGATATTTTCGGAATCTACAATCAGAGCCATTGAGTTGTGTCAGGAACCGCTATCTTCTTTCGATCTGAGGTTGAGAAAACTATTGAGCCCGCTTCTTGGGAACTATAACCACTGGCAGAAGCAAATATCCCAGAACATTGATCCTGAAGGGGCAGCAGATACCGGCTTTTATTGCGATGAGAAAGATTATGACATTACGGGGGGCAATCCGGAATTGAAAGAGAAATTGGAAAAACTCATTGCAGAAAGAAAAAGCTTATAACTACTTATTAATCAATGGAGGAGGTTTAATGGTTGTATTTTCTGGATGCTGCCCAGTTGGAACCGGGTCGGGAATTGATATTATCGCGTATCCCCAATGAATTATCCCGCCGGCAGGAAATTGATTATTATATAGATTTAGCCTTCGAAGTTATGGAACTGCAAGGTGTTTATTGCTCTGCGCGGGTGAAAGAAAAAAAATATTCACAGGTAAAAATTGAGAATGTTTGGCTTGATAGCCGCGTCTTGAGAGTGAATTTGGAAAATGCTCGCGAGGTGTTTCCATACCTTATAACATGCGGCGAAAAGTTTGATCAGTGGTATGCCGGGCAGAAATTTTTACAAAAATACTACCTTGATGTGGTAGGTAGTGCTATAGTTTCCATGGCCCAAGAATCTATGATGAGATTTATTGAAGAAAATCATGCCATTGATAATTCTGCGCGGATGAACCCGGGTTCTTTGCCGGATTGGCCTTTAGAACAGCAAAAATTACTTTTCACGCTCTTGGGCGAACAAAATCTTTTAGAAAAATTAAATGTTTATTTGACCAAAGATTGTTTGATGCGCCCCACAAAATCTGTGTCGGGTATAATATTTCCCACGGAGCATGACTTTGAAAGCTGCAAATTATGCGCCCGGAAAGACTGCCCCGGAAGGAAAGCAGATTATGATCCCTGCCTGGAAGATTACTATAAATAATTTTCTGGCTTTTTAAACTACTGGAGAAAAGCAGGAACATACTCCTTTAAGGCAGAAATAATATTTAAATAAAAAAAATTGCATAGAGAAATATATTTAGGAGGAAAATGAATTGTATGACTATCTTTTAAATGCAAAACAATTAAAGATGCGCGATGAAGTTAGGGATTTTGTAAAACAGGTACCCAGACAAATGATAGTGGACATGGATGAAGAGAATATCCGTTTTCCCAAAGAATTTTTACAGGAAGCGGGGCGTCGTAATCTCTTGGGCTGTCGTTATCCTCAAAAGTGGGGAGGGCGTGATTTAGATTGGCCCACTACTGCTATGATTATGGAAGAAGTTGGGACCCTGGGGTATATTTTTGCTTGTACTTTCGGAGTGGGTGCTGAGTTGGTTTGTGATGCCATAATTCAACACGGGACCGATTTTCAAAAAGAAAAGTATGTTAAACCTCTGTTAGCGGGAGAAAAATTTGCTGCAGAGTGCCTTACGGAACCACGGGGAGGTTCGGACTTTTTTGGCGCCACGACCAAAGCGGAAGACAAAGGGGATCATTTTTTGCTTAACGGCCAGAAGAGATTTATTGTGGGTGCTGAAGGAGCAGATTTTTTCCTGGTATATGCCAGGACCAATACCGATCCCAATGCTTCACCTCAAGATGCCCTTACCTGTTTTATTGTGGATCGCACCGATGATGTAAGGGTAGATTATATTTATGGCCTTATGGGCTGCCGGGGCGGCGGAACCGGGCGCATTGTCTTTGATAATGTTAAAGTGCCAAAAGAAAATATAGTGGGAGAATTGAATGGAGCATACCCGGTTTTTAATACCATGATGATACCCGAGCGTTTGGGAACATCGGCGATGACACTCGGGCCTGCTCGTTCTGCCCTGGATGTAGCTACTCGTTATACTTCTAAACGCAAGCAATTTGGCCAAACAATTAATCGATTTCAGGGAGTTAGCTTCCAGGTTGCCGATGCGGCAATGCTTGTGGATGCGTCCCGCTCTCAAGTTTATACTACTGCCCTGGCTGTGGAAGCCGGAATTGATTACAGGCGGATTCGCCGTTTAATTTGTGAAACTAAAAAGTTTGTAACCGAATCATGCCAGCAGGCAGTTAGGAACTGTATGCAGGTAATGGGCGGTATTGGTTACACTAATGTATATCCCATTGAGCGCCATTCCAGAGATTTAGGCCTGGCATCTATCTGGGTGGGCACAAATGAAGTTATGTCTGTGGTAGCTGCCCATGAGTGGTACCGGGAATGTGGAATGAATAAAGAGACTACATGGGAAAGAAATTATGAAAACGATGCCGCAGAAGCAGATGCTGAAGATGAAAAAATTTATGAGTAATAAGCATGAGCAATAAACGTGCGAATAAAAGACACCAAACCGTAGACTTATTTTATGATTTGAGAATAAGCAAGCTTGAAAGGCTAATACTTTCAAGCTTGCTTATTTTCACGGGCGGCAAGCCCGATGCTTGCAAATAAGAGGGGTGCCAGGAAAGTGACCCAGAATCCCGCAAGAGCGTAACGAATAAAGCCCAGGGCAATAACGTCGGATGGAAGGAAACTGCTTAATCCCATTACTATGCCGAACAAGACAACTGCTCCCATCAAAGATTTGATAATATGTTGGTACCATTTACCTTGAGGCGAAAAGGCAATCAATTTTCTTTCCAGAACATACCCGATACTTATACCCGCTAGATAACCCATAAGCCTGGTTATATCATCGGGTAAAAGAATAGTCAGAATTACGGGAACAACAATGGAAATTATTAACAAAGCGGGAAAAGTAAATTTTTCCACCCAGCCTTTTTCTACAAAGAGAGCACTAAGCCATACAAAAAGCGCCAGGAAAATAAATCCTAACACCAGTCCTCCCAATACATCACTTACGAAATGATACCCCAAAATTAGCCGGGAAAAGCCAATTAAAACAATAATGATAACTGCCCAGGTCCAAAAAGCGGTGGACCTTAGCCTTACGGCCAGGTAGCCCCAAACCGTTAAGGCTGTCAGGGTATGCCCGCTGGGGAAAGCGTCGTTTCCCGGATGTTCAATTCCTAAATCCGGGCGAGGTATGCCGAAAAAGTCTTTAAAGTAAAATGTGTAGGCTGCGGACAGCAATAACACTACCGCTGTCCAGAAAGCTAATGATTTATGCACACACCAAAGTAAGATGGAAATAAATATCATGTAAAATTCGTCATCACCCAGGAAGGTAATGCCGCGGAAGAGATATTCCACCGACACCCTTTCCGCTTGAAAATAAAAAAGCGGCTCAATAAGTTTTTGAAGCCCCAAGAATTCCCAATAAATAATTAAGATTGCTGCTATGGCCGCCATGATTAACCAGCAAAAAAGCCGCCAGTAAAATTCGGTTTTGCGATTTTCCGAAAAATAAGTATGGCTTACAGTAGGAACTCTCACGTTCATAACCCTCCTTAACAGTTTGGATTCTTAAGGCTGTTTTATGCAAAGGAGCTATGGCAACTGCTGCTTTCCAGCACTTAAGTATTGAATATATCGTGAAAAATACTTAAATTTATATTATCCTATCACGACTCCGGGAGCAAGTCAATTAATGCAGATCTTAATATTTATTTTGAAGGATTATAAAGTCCATAAAATAAAAAGGTATGTAATCGTCTTATATAATAAATGTCCTCATACAGAATGATTTTTTAGTTTTAAAAAAAGGATTTTAAAAGGTATGTAAAGAATCTTATATGGTACGGAAAGATTAATAAATTTTTAAGCTGAGGCACATTTTGGGAGAAGACGGGCGTGTAAATGTGAATGCTCATATAAACGTAATTTACAGAAAGGAGGGAAATTAGATGCCATCAAAAGATTATTCCAAGAAGGAAGCTGCAGATCTTTTAGGAACTACACCGGATGCGATACAAAAACGGATCAAGCGTAACAAAATAGAGGCTTATAAAAATGAAAAAGGCCACTGGCGAGTTGTTTTAGATGATAAAGAAATTAATAAAAAACAAAGTTCTGCCAAAAGCGGGGCAAAGAGTAAAGCTAAGAAATCAACCGGTACTTCTTCAAGCCGGAAGACCGGTAAAAAAGCTGCTTCAGGGAGCGCTGCCGGCCAAAAGGCTGCTTCCAGCAGTAGTGGTGAAAAATCTGTATCACCTGAAGAAACAGTTGCCACAGTTACAGAAGAAGAAACGCCTAAAAGCCCGGTATTTAGCAGGCATACCCAGGATATTAATCTGAATGAACAAACTCAACGGGGAAGTGCTGCAAAGTTGAATTATTTAATGAAAGGGGGGCCTATTATGGTAGACGATTTAATTAACAAAGCTAAGGAAATGATTGATGAACTCAAGGAAAAAGCACCGGAATCTGTAGAGCACTTAATAGAAAAAGGTGAAATGCAAAGGGAAGAAGCTCGTAAAGTAACAGAAAGATTTACCGAAACAAAAGACGAAATAATAACGGAATATCAGGCGAAATTTGCCGAAATAATAGGTGGACTAAGGAATAAGGTTGTTACCAGAGAAGATATAGAGGAGCTTGATAGAAAAATTGAGGCTTTAAACCGTAAGTTGCAAGATATGTAAAAATTATTTTTTGAGGAGTTGTTTGCAAAAGCGAGGTAAGCGTTTTAAAAGCCGCTGCCTCGTTTTTGTTTAAAAACAAGCAAGTATTTAGATAGATAATCAACGCATAAGTTCTCAAATTTAGCAGCATATTATAGTACTTTAATTTTAAAGAGTGGAGTGATGAACTCAGTTATGGATGATTCCCCATATTTAAGAAGTCATGGTTTTTTAGCCAATGTTAAAAGGCCCGTCATGGTTGCGCACCGAGGGGCATCCGGTGAATATCCCGAAAATACCATTCCTTCTTTTGAGGCTGCTTTAGAGAGTGGTGCCGATGTTTTAGAAATGGATGCCAGGCTAACTGCTGATAACGAAGTAGTGCTTGTACATGATAGAGATGTAGGGAGAACTACTGATGGAGAGGCCAGGGTAAATGAGTTAACCCTGGAAGAAATCAAAAATCTGGATGCAGGCTACAAGTTTGAACGTGAGGGCAGTTATCCTTTTCGAGATAAAGGGATAAAAGTTCCTGCTTTATATGAAGTTATGGAAAGGTTTCCCGGGCAGGAAATGGTGATAGAAATAAAAGAGTTCGAAGATGAAGAAATTGTGCAAAAGATTGCCGAGCTTATCAAACATTATGGATTGGATGACAAAGTTTTGATAACCAGCGCGAGCGATCCTTTGCTGCAAAGCTTTAGGGATATTATGCCCTCAGTGCCCACATGTGGAGGAATAAGAGAAAGCCTTATATTTTATTTGCTTGCCCACATGGGCGCTGCAAGGTGGGTGGAATGGGCTTTTGACTGTCTTTTTGTAGTTCCGGGTTTTGGGATGTTAACCGAGTCCTTTAAAATTGATGCTCGTCTGGCCGGCTTGCATATTTATGTGTGGACTATCAACGACAGAGATGAAATGCACACACTCTTAGAAGATGGAGTCGAAGGCATATTAACCAATTATCCGGCAATTCTGGCTGAAGTAGTAACCCGGGGAGGTTTCAAATAATAAGGTCCATAACATTTAATGTATATGGTTTTTATCTGGTAAGTGGAGGTATTTTAACTAAATTATTTGATTTTTATTTCTGATATTTGTCTTTTAGCCATTCGGCAGTGGGCTTCCAAACTTGCTCACAAGCATTATTACCCACAATGATGTCTATGTGGCCGGCTATATTTGAGCGGACAAGGTTATCAGGATCATCGGGTGCTATAACTTCACGGGCTAAAAAGATACTATCGGGAGTGGCGATTAGATCGTCAGTTCCGTAAAAAAACAAGAAATTTTTATCTTTATATCTCATGAGGCGCAATTGTTTGAGATAGTTTGAAATTTCTTCTTGTTTGGTGTTTCCACCTTTATGCACAAAGTTAAGGAAGAATTTTTGTAGTTCCTTGGGCATAGGTTCGCTTATTTGTCCCAGTAGCGTGCGGATAGTAGCGTTATTAATATTCATGGGGTTAAAAAGATAAGGAGATATTAAATTGAAGCGGACAAACCAGTCCGGAAGTGTACGTATAGTGCGGGTCAAAGGTACCATATTTTGCGCAAGATTACCCAGGACAGCATCTTCTTCAAAGCCCAGTAGTGTTGAAGTAAAATTAATATAACGAATAAACCTGAAAAATAATTTATTTAAAGCCATGGGACTGGAAATAGTTACCAGGTTTTTAATAGGGTTATCCGCATTTTTGGCAAAGTATGAATATGCTGTCATTCCACCTAAACTGTAGCCAATCCAGGATATTTCTTTATGACCGCTATATTGGCACACAAAATCAATGATTCCCGGAATTTCTTCATTCACCAAATTTTTATAACTATAATTTGCAGTAATACGGTAACGTTTTTGGTAGTAAATGCTGTTTTCGCAGTGTTGACTTACATAACGGTTATAAATCCTTTCAGCATAACCCGGATGATATAAATATACATCGAAGCCTTCCGCAGCCAAAAGGTTTGCAAATGACTTATTGTGATCCATATGAAAACAATTGCCTTCATTGTCGATGCGGAAGAGGTTAGCATTGGTAGAAACTCCCGGGGTCATAATTACCGGGCCGTATCTCGATAGATTTTTCGCAGTTGAGTAGATATGCTTGATAAAAATATCACAGTTTTGCAAATGAGCTATCAAGTCTTCAGCCACCAGGTAATAAGGCGCTGCCGGAGGTTTCGCATCCACCAGTTTTTTGTTTCTTGACCAACTAAAAGCATTTATTTTTGGCATAATTTTTTTATTTAGAGATTCCATGACTATTGTTATTTTGTCCCTATCCAAGCTTCATCAGTTTGCCGGGGAACAGTTTTATCTTTTTCATCTTTAAACCCTGAGCGCATTTCCTCAAAGAAGAGAATGGCCATATTGTGAGTTTGTTCCGCTTCGGCGGCTTACAATCCGTTCCCCTCTGGCGCAGCTTATTTGTTTGTGCCATTATAAGTCATATTATTTTCAATATTACCATGTTTAATAAAGTCAGTCAATTTCACGCGGTGCAATAAATTAAAGCTCATTCCCACCATTCACCTAATTCAGATAATATGACTTCTAAATCGTCAACTTCCCCTTTAGCAGAAGAGGTTTTTATCTCTCTTTTGTCTGCTTCATGGAAGGCCTCTTCTATCGAGCCGCTAAACATAATTTGCCCACAACTTAGCAGGGCTAAGCGGTGGCAGAGCTGGGTAATTTCCCGCACATCATGGCTCGTGTAAATAATAGTTTTGCCCCAATGAGAAAGGGTATTTATAAAATCCACGATTTCTTTTTTAGATTTTATATCTACCCCCAGGGTGGGCTCGTCCATAATGAGCACCGAAGGATTGTGTATAAGTGCGACTCCAATATTAAGCCTTCTTTTCATTCCTTCCGATAATTGTTCAACCCTTTCGTTGAGGCGTTCCTGCAAGTCGATTATACCGGCAATATATTCTACATGCTCAGTAGAAACTTTAGTGTCTGAGATGTTACCCCAAAATTTCAAGTTATCTTTGACCGTTAAAGACATATGCAATGCGATGCGTTGGGGGACATAGCTTATAATTTTTCGAATTTTTGACCTGTCTTTAAGCACGCTGTTGCCATCGATATAGATATCACCGGCTGTCGGGGTAATTACCGTGGCTATCATGCCTAATATCGTGGATTTTCCAGCCCCGTTAGGGCCCATTAAACCAAATATTTCCCCCTTGTTTACCTGGAAGCTAACTTTGTTAACCACCGGTTTTTTACCGTATTTCTTTGAAACTTCACGTACATCAATCATATTTTTTACCCACCTTTTGCCCGAGGCTTAAAAATACAAGCGTTAATGCTGTTAATGCCATTAATGGTTGTGTTAAGGCCGCCCAGTTTTGTTGGTAAAAAAGAAATTCTCTGGTGCCGTGAATCAGCCAACTTTGGGGCGCAAGTTTAATTATGAAATCAAGATATATGGAGGTATCTTCCAGGTGGAAGAAAATGACTCCAAAGGCACTGGTAAATAATGTAACCATAATTCCCAGGAGTTGCATTTGAGCTGAAGTTTGAGCTATGGAGGCCAGGAACAACGATATTCCCGCGCAACTCAGCAAATAGAAAAATATAACTACCAGTAATTGCGGGGAAAATGGAGTGGCCACAGGTAAAAAAAGTGTTCCCAGCCCCAGAGCTAACAGAGAAGATAGCAATAGTGCCCCGAGGACTGCCAGTGAATTTCCGGCGGTATAAAGACTTAAGCCTGCCGCAGAAGATTTTATGCGGGTTCTTATTCCGTTTGCTCTCTCCTGGACTATCCAACCATGTAAAAAAATGCTTAAAAACATCATTGCCACCGCAAATATGCTTATCATAAAAATGAGGTTGCGCGCTTCAGCCCGGTAATCAGGCGGTATGGTTTCACTTAGCCCTTCGGCCCTCACGTAATGGCTTTCAAGCTGCACCAAAGGGGTGGGTTCCCACTGTTTGTCGGAAAAGTCCCAGGCTTTTTGCCATAAGGCATTTATTTCTTTTTCATTGTAGGGGATATCATAGTATCGATAATTTTCCACTACCAGGTTGGCGGAAACAACATTACTGGTGAGCCGGGTTATTTCGCCTGCTGCTATTTCGTTTAGCATTTCTGTGAGCAGGGAGGAAGGAGAGTTTAATACCGTGAGTAAATTATCCACTTCACCTTCATTTATTTTTTCAGTGAAACCGGATTTTAAAATAAAAGCCACTTCCTTGTTTCCGCTTATTACCTCCTGACGGGCTAAAGTTTTTTCCATTTCTTGAACCCGGAGGGTGGGGTTTTCTGCGAGTCTGTGGGTTATAATGCGGGAATAATTGCTATCATCTTCATCTACCACGGCCACAGGAACTTCAGAAGGATCTACCGCTTCCTGCATAACCTGGCCCATTATTAGAATTAATAGGGGAGGCAACACAAACAATACCAGTAAATTTTGATAACTCCTGCTTAATATTTTGAGGCGATAAATGGCGAACTTAATTAATTGTAATGAAATCATTACTCCTCCCTCTTTTTGATGATCAAGCTTGCAAGGTAAAGTACTGCTATAGTTGTAACAGCCAAAACGGCTGTGCTGCTCATTATAGCGGCGGGTTTATATGCATCGAAAAGCGCATAATGGAGCCCGTGAGAAGCCCACCCGAAATATGAAACCAATTCAAAAGGTTTTAACCATGCGGGCAGCAGGCTCAAGGGGATTATACTCCCGCCGGTTATGGCCATTAATATAATAAACAGAAACCCTATGCCATTGGCTGCAGCCAGGTTATTCGCCCCGTATGATAGCAAAGTTAGCAATGCAGCGGAAGAAAAAATTATGGCAGCTATTACCACCAAAGCATGAATGAAATCTCCTCGAAAATAATCATCCAGGAAAATTGAAAACAGGACTAAAATACCGGCTAACTGCAGGGCCAGAAAAAAGCTTTTGGCTAAAAATTTAGAGGATACTATTTTAGCCGGAGAAATACCACCGGCTAAAAGCCTTTGGAGGGTTCCCTCTTTGTTTTCTGTTTCTACCCGCAGGGTAGTCAACCCTCCCAGCAGTAAGAAAATGAGTATGAGGGAAACGGAGTAATACTCTTGAAGCGTAATTTGCCCCCATGGAGACAAAGTTTCTGTTTCCAAAACTTCCCTTCTTCCCAGGGAGTGAAGCAAAAAAGAAAGGGTTGCCTGCCGCGTACTGCTACTTATTTCCTGCGCAGGAACTTCTGCTTCCTGCAAAAAATGGTGAACGGTAATTAATCCGCTTTGAGCTGCTGTTATTAATTTAGTGGCACTATGGAGCATTGTTTCCGTGAAAGCTGACGGTATGGGTTGGCGATGATTGCCAATGAACCAGATCTCTTGTGTTTCTCGCCGCATCAGGCCCCTACTAAAATCAGGGGGAATTATAACAGCTCCCGCTACTTGATTCTGATCAAGCTTTTGGAGAGCTTGGGAGTAGTTTACGAGAGAAAGATAAAATAACTGATTTAGTTTTTCATCTTCCAAGACAAAATCTACAATTGTTTGTGCTTCAGTGGTTTCATCCCGGTTAACTACTGCTACGGAAAAAGGTTCTCCTAAATCTTGTTCCTGCACAATAGGCGCTGCAAAATACCCGATGATCAAAAGAAAGATTAAGGGTGCCAAAATTATTAATAGAGTTGTTTTAATATCCCGGAGATAACTTTTTAATTCAAAAAAAACCATTAAAAAAAATTTTTTCATTTTATTAACACCCGGCTCTGTTAATTACTTTGGAAATAATGTTTATTAAAATAGATATAGTCGGTTATTGAAGTATAAACCTAAATTGATCTATATAATCTCTCAGGTTATTTTTTATATTAGAAGTTAGTTCCTTCCACTCATCTTTTTCTATGGTGGAAAGATTTACCGCTTTATCTTCATCAGGTTTCACCACCGTGGTTTCTTCCACGCGTTGGGCTTTTATGTTTACGTTTAGCAAAAGGTGGATTTCTCCCCACCCGAAGTACTTATCGTAAATCTTTAGGTCTAATTCATTATCCATGGCATAATCTGTATCCGGCATATTCCGGTTTATTTCTTGAACCATGCTTCCTTTCATGCCTGTTTCGAGTTTATCTGTATTCTGGGTTACTCTTGGCGCTGTTTCTGTTCCCCGGTCCGCGGAAAAGGAAATATCAAAATCAGTTTCGTAGTGATCAATATCTGTTTCAGGGTCAGTTCGCTGAATTCGCTCAATTTCCATAGAAAAAAGTTCTGTGGGGTTATTATCTTCATTAGATTTTTGAGATCTTCTTGCTTTTAAATAAAGATTCGTTTTGTCACCTTCTTCTCCGGAGGCAGAGATCCAGTTGTAATCAAACACCAAGGCACTGTTATTTTCTCCGCCTTTAATTTCTAACTTGCCCTGAGTGTTTCTTTCATGGGGCGCGGGTTCCCAGTTAGAAGAACTATAATTAATTGTGAGTCCCTTATTTTCTGCAGCCGGGTCTGCTGCTAAAGAAAAAGATAATTCTCTATCTACTATTTCTCCTTTTTCGTTTACAAAAATATCCATTTCTATACCATGGGGAAAATAAAGCTGATCTTGGCCTTCAAGATACTCATATTCCTTGCTTGAAATAATAGAATGAAAATTTTCATTGTCGGTGTAATTCATAACAAATACTTTGAGCATGCCTGATAGTAGTTCAATTAGATTCTGTGTTTCTTCTTTATCCTTGAAACTCTTTTGCAGCCCTCGGAAAAAATTCTCACTTTCTTCCGGGCTCATGGAAAAATTTAGTTGGTCTACTTTTATTTCTCCCATGGGAGAATCGTGTTTAGCAGCCGGAGTATATTCTACGTAATCATCCTTTATTTGTTCTTCTATAATTTCTACGAAATTTTCTGTTGACGGAAGGATTGGTATTCCAATGTTTTCCGGCAATGCAAGCCGGGGTGTGGTTTGTTGCAAAGTTTCTCCGAGTTTTGCAGTTTCAATCAATAAACTTTCGTCATAAAAATCTGCGCAATTGAAGGCAATAAGCTTTTCGGTAAAGTTAAGTTCAAAACCCAGCAGTTTTAACCCATGAACTGTCAGGGAAGCACTGTTATTTATTATTCCCTGCTGCGGATCTCCGGCTGTATTTATGTTTAATGTTCCCTGTTCAAGCACTTCATGGACCATTTGCAGTTCCCGTTGAAAACGGGCCGGGTCAAAATCTTCAATGCTTCCGCTTACAGTTGAGTCAATTTCGTAGGGGGTTGCCTCTATTAGATTAGAAAGGTTATTCCATTCCTTCCAGGTATTTTCCCACCTTTCCGCTATTGCAGCCATATTTTCACTTTCGGCATGAATCAATTTTTCTTTAGGGGTTTTATCTATAAAAAATGTGTATGCAGTAAAAGCTACTACTATAATTACTACTGCTATTAGGCCAATTGTTATTTTTCCCCGACGTGAATTGATCTTATTTAAAATGGAATGACCGGGCATACTATTTTTTGTTGACATGATCCTCCCCTCCTTTACCAAAGGAAGATTTTTTGGTACTTATATTTATTGTTGATAGCTTTTTCCCTTTAATTCGATGTTTATGGAGCGTTTTCCTACATGCTTTAATGAATAAATTAATGTTTGCCTTAAAGGTAATGGGCAGGTAAGGCCATATTGAAATGGTAACAGGAGTATATGGATTTATCCTTTATTTGTATTAATATAACACTTATAATATTGAAAAGAAATGTAGATGAATATATCTAAATGGAAGGCTTAGTTAAGAATTTGGCGAATTAATTTTAAAATACCGCGGTATTGCAGACAAAGGAGGTAAAGCAAACCATTTAAGAACGAATTAAAACTTTAATTAATATTATGAAAGGTGGTATTAATATATGCGTAGTGAAGAAGCCGGTGTGCAAATAAATAATGGTATGAACTCCGGAAAAGAGCAACAGGAAGAAAAAAGCAGCATTACTTTTATAGATATTTTCATGATAACCCTGGCTGCAATTTCTGTAATTTTACTACTTCTGGAGTACATATTCCCTTTAACTCCTTTGCAGAAGCAGATAATAATATATGCGGATCTGGGTATTGTGGCAATTTTTATTGCTGAATTTGTATATAATATCCGCAAAAGTGAATCCAAACTCGATTATGCTATTGAACGCTGGTACGAGATTATTGGAATGATTCCGGCGGCACATCCTTTGCTGCGTGGATTTAGGCTCTTCAGAATATTTAGGATTTTTGTTATAGCTTCACGATTTTTAAGAACAATCAATCTTACCTTTGGAGAGAATATTTTATTTAGAATTATAGGTAAATATAAGAATATAATAGTAGAAGAGTTATATCAAATGATGACAGTAAGGGCACTGGATATGATCGAAGAAATTACCTCTAAAACAGACTATACGCAGTCAGTTCAGAAGGTGATTGAACGTCGTCAGGACGATATAAACACCATGGTGAAAGAGAAGATGGATAAATATACTCAACCCGAATGGTTAACGGGTACGTTTTTTTACAGAAAGCTTCGCGATCAGAGCTCTGATCTTGTTACCAGGGTTGTGATTGATACTTTGGAGGATAAAAAAACAAATGAAATATTAAGCGATGTATTGAAAGAGATATTGGGCGATGTAAAAAATGATGTGAGAGGCATAAATAACAATCAAATAAAAGAAATGACCTATGTTCAACAAAATATACCCCAAGAATAATTTTCATTTTGGGGGTCAGGAAAATAATTATATATTAAGCGTATTGGCAGGAATTATACATTTGTTGAAGAATAATCATAAAGGTGTAAAAAGTTCTCTACATAATTTAGCGTTGGTTTGACGTGGTACAGAGGTTATATATTATAAAAAGGAGGAAATTTAATGTTAAACAGAGTTGTTTTAATAGGAAGGTTGACCGCTGATCCTGAATTGAGGCACATACCTTCATCGGGTACGCCGGTTACAAACTTTACCCTGGCGGTTGATCGTCCTTTTACTAACCAGCAGGGAGAAAGGGAAACTGATTTTATTAATATTACCGTATGGAGAAAGCAGGCGGAAAATTGTGCCCAATACCTTGGAAAGGGAAGTATGGCAGCGGTGGAAGGACGCCTGCAGATTAGAAAATATGATGACAAAGAAGGCGTTCGCAGAATAGCTGTAGACGTGGTTGCAGATAATGTGCGATTTTTAGATAGCAAAAAATCCCAAGGCCAAGGCGCACAGGCAGAAAGTGGCTATGAGGGACAAGATAGCGGGGAAGAATTAAGCTTTAATGAGGAAGATATACCGTTTTAGCTTCGGCAAAAGTTCTCATTGTTAAAAATTGAAAAAACATGAGAGTATAGTTGCTTTGAATATGCTCATTGAAAAACTGTGCGTATTTATTTACGATTAATGTGAAAGGAGGAAGTGTTTCATGGAATTTAAAGAAGGAGATATAGTTAGATTAAAATCTGATGAAAACCAAACAAAAATGACTGTGGAAAAAGCAGGAGCGGGATTTATTTTTTGCAGCTGGCTTGTAGGAGAACAGAAAAAAACAGGCATGTTTCAACCGGACACACTGGAAAAAGTCGAGGAATGATGCTCCCGAGGTTTAAGGTGATTAGTTTAACATAACCATTGTGTACGAATCCAAATCCACGCCCAGGGAGCAGGCTACAGTTTTACATTTGGCTTTCATTAAGAGAAAAGTGGGGGCGGGCAATGCTAATTCAGTTAAAGTTTCATAATGGCCCATTCCTTTGGCTATAATGAGATCTGCCTGTTGGAACAACTTTAAAAACTCGGTGGAAGCGAGTCGAGTATCCAAACCCGGTGTGTCAGTCCCCGAACTTATGACAGATGGAAAGTGCTCTAAAATATTACTTTCTTTTAAATCTTCTAAGGTGAGGTCATTTTGGACGGGGTTTTCTTTTACCACGTAATATAGAAAGCCATAAGTAGATAATTGCTGGCACAGTGGAAGATCAAAATAACATTCTCCGGCATTATCGGCCAGATAAAGGATACGGGGAGTTTGGCTATAGTGTGTAAATTTTTCCAGCAGTTTTAGTAATTGATAAGTATCGTCGTAAGTAAGAGTTGCCGGGTTTTTAATATTATCACGCAATTGCTCTAAATTAACAAAAAAATCGATGCTGTTTCCTTTAATTGCAAAATCTATTAAAGTGATAATATCTGTTGAAGATGAAGGTTGAAATTCCTGAAAGAGATGTGCCGCTAATTTTAGCTCCTGCTGTTTTATATTGGCAAATGGGTCCGGGCAGTTTGCTTTTTCCCTTATAAGCCGCTGCATCTCTCCGGCAACAACAGTGGGGATAATGTACTTTGAAAAATTTTCAGATAGATAAAATAAGCTTATTTGCAGCAGTTCTTCTTTTTGTTTTTGATTTTTACCGGTGAGCTCGACTGTTTGGCGGGCAAGATTTTCCAGGCAGTTATAACAGTCTTTTTGGGCTCGCATATATTTTACCTCCACTTTGATTTTTATTATTTCCATATTTGTTGTATTATAATTTCGGCACGGAGCAAAAAAATCTTTCCCGCATTGCATTAAAAAATTTTAACTGTTTCTTTGCAGGTTTTTTCTTTCTTCCATGGAGATATCAATTTTTAATATTAATAAGGCGATTAAAAGAAAGGCTGCTAATAAACCTGCCAGCCAAATTAAGACTCCTCTATATCCAACGGCACCGGGGTCCATAAAAAAATACGGATAATAATCGGTAATTGTTCCCTGTGATACGAAAGCAATCCCGTATAAGAGAGGATAAATAAGCCAGAATGGCAGGTCGGCTATTTGCATTTGTCCCTTGCGGTCAAAAAGAAGCCAGTCAAGATAAAAACCCAGCGGAGATATGGTATGAGTTAAATGATTGGCCAGGATGAACTGATTAGAAGGTTCTGCCGGTAATTGAGGAGCTAAAATTAAATGAAAAATCAACCCTACTGCTAAGATACTCAGCAGGACACTGCCCCGGAAGATGCTTCTTAAGCGGGTGCTTTCTGTAAATCGCAAAAAGTATAATGTGGAGAGTAAAACCAGGATGTTGCTTTGAATTGCAAAAGAACATAGTGTTAACCTCGGAGGCAAATCATGGGGAGCATAAAAAATGCTCAGGTAAAGACCGTAAACGACGACAACCAGGAACAATATTTTAAATATCTTTGAAGCGAGATAGTTGTTAATATACATGCCGATACTCCTTTTTCGTTGGGAATTACACGGACAAATATGTGAACAGGTCGATATATTAATTACAATATAGCGGAATAAAAAGTGCCCGTCAAAATAGAATAGTTCCGGCAGATAGAACTTGGATTTATGAATGTTGAATTTTAGAGAATTACAAAATGAAAATAGTTTTTTTTAAGGTGGCTTAGACATGCCTGATTGGGCTCACGCTGTGCTTTATATGTTTATCTGGTTGGCGGTTATCATTTTGTTTATGGACTTAATGGATAATTTGCAGGGAGCAATTATAGGCATTGTAGTAGGGCAAATTACAGCCACGCTCATAGTATCCCGGTTACCCGGATTTTGGGGCGGAAGCAATTAGGAGTTTTCATGGGAAAGCTTTAAATGCTTTTTTTGTAGCTAATCATCTTGTTTAAAATATTTTGATGCAAACGCTTCCGGCTAATAATGGGGTTAAAGGGCCATTACTCAAATATAAAGGCCAAAGCCAAATAATCCCCAAATAGCAATTATTAAAATATCCAAAGCAATGCCAATCCACCCTACAATAATGCCTGCCGTTGCAAGTCCTTCTCCGGTTAATCTTCCTTGAGACTCCTGAATTTCTTTTCTTGCCTGATAACCAAAAATAATCCCTAAAATTTGACCCACAAAAAAACAGATAAAAAAACCCACCACAGAGCAAATTAGCGAAGCTATGGCCATTCCGGAAGTTTTGGGAGATTCGTAAATAAAGGTTTTGCCGGTAGAGACCCCGCATTTGATGCAATATGGAGTCTCTTTGGGAATTTGAATTCCACAATTTGAGCAAAATATGGTGCTTGAGGGGATATTATTATTACTATTTTCGGATTCCAAAAGTATTCACCTCTTTTATCCTAATATTTTTAACGTAATATTAAATATCTGGCAAACTCCTGGTAGCTAATATATTCACTTCAGTACCCCGGACATTTTCAATGATTATATCTCCCATTTTAACCGGGGCTGTTAATTTTATTTTATTTATTTCATTCATACACTCAAATATTTTGCCTTTAGGGATGGGCTCGCTTGTTTTTACAGGCAATCTAGTTAGGTGTGCTCCTTCGATGCAGACGGTGGAAGCTATATTTCGTGTAGGATTGGTTAATTCTTCTATGGCATAATTTATTCCTTTTTTGCATTTATTTCCTTCTATATCGTAACCCAATTCCGCGTCTTTGTTTTCAGCAATGCTTATTTTGCAGCCGACAGGGCATACCACACAGATAACATCATTTTTACTCATTTTTGTCGGGCACCTCCTCGACTTCAACAGTTAGGTTGGAGTTTTGACTTCCCTCAAGAATATCGGATTTAATCTTGATCATTTCCATTTCGCCGGGGTACATGCGAGCCTTTTTTTTGGATTTAACTGTTTCACCATCTTTTTTTACAACTATCCTGGAGTCATCAAACAACTCGGATACCCGGAACATGAGTTCTATTTCCTCTTCAACTTTTTCCGGGTCTATGGTATGGGGCACTATATAATTAATATCTTTCCCCGGAGTGACGCTGATGGTTGAAGCCGATGCCGGTGCCCTGTCTAATACATAAGCGGCAGCTGCTCTCCCGGCTGTTCGGCTTTCCTCGGTAACGAAATCTACCACGTCGTGAACATGAAGAACGTTTCCGCAGGCAAATATGCCCTCAACATTGGTTTCACGAGATTCGTTAACAAAGGGCCCGTTGGAGTTTTTGTCCATAGTAACTCCGGCTTTTCGTGATAACTCGTTTTCCGGAATCAATCCCACGGAAAGTAAAAGTGTATCGCATTCCATATATTGTTCGGAACCGGGTATGGGTTTCCTGTTTTCGTCAAGGGAGACTATTGTTACCCCTTCAACACGTTCTTTGCCATGAATTTTAGTGACTGTGTGCTGAAGCATCATGGGGATATTGTAATCATACAAGCACTGCACCACATTTCTCATTAAACCTGCCGGATAAGTTCTGCGTGACATTACAGCCTTAACACTGGCGCCTTCCAGTGTAAGCCGCCTGGCCATGATGAGCCCAATATCGCCGGTGCCCATTATTACTGCTTGTCTGCCTACCATGTATCCTTCGATGTTAATGAGTCTCTGGGCTGCCCCGGCGGTAAGAACCCCTGAAGGACGCGAACCGGGAATTCCTATAGCTCCTCTCGTATTTTCTCTGCATCCCATAGCAAGCACTACTGATTTGGCTTTGAGGGTTTGATAGCCGTCTACGGCATTCACAAATACCACCGTTTTGTCATCAGTTACATCCAGAACCATGGTATCCGTTTTATATTCTATGCCTAATTCTTTGGTTTCATTAATAAAATTTTCGGCGTATTCTGGGCCGGTTAATTCCTGGTTAAATACATGTAAGCCAAAACCGTGGTGAATGCACTGCTGCAATATTCCTCCCAGTTCGATTTCTCTTTCCAGAATGAGAATGCTGTCCACTCCATTCTTTTTTGCTTCGATTGCCGCAGCAAGCCCTGCCGGTCCACCACCAACAACAATGATATCGTAGTCTCTCATTAATGTTCCTCCTCACTGCACTTGGTCTTTCCGGTCAAAATTTTTGATTCGGGTGAATCTTTCACTACTTCATGCATCTCCATGTTGAGCTCTCTGGAAAGAATTTCCATGACCCGGGGGCCGCAGAATCCTCCCTGACATCTTCCCATGCCGGCTCTTACTCGCCTCTTGATAGCGTCCAAAGAGGTTGCCCCGGCTTTTCGATGAATAACATCTATGATTTCGCCTTCTGTAACCAGTTCACATCTACATACTATCCGCCCGTAGGAGGGGTTTTTTTTGACTAAATCAGTTATCTCTTGGGGAGTTAATTCATTAAACCGTACCACCTTGCGGCGATAAGGATTAAAATTTTCTTTTTCCTTTAATCCTTCCCACTTATCAAGGAGTAGATCTTTAACATAATTACCAATAGCCGGAGCGGAGGAAAGCCCTGGAGATTCAATGCCGGCAACGTTTATAAACCCTTTTACTTTTTCAGATTCACCTATAATAAAATCTCCGGTATCGGGAACAGCCCGCAATCCGGCGAAAATGTTTATGGTAAGATGAAAGGGGATATTCTCTGAAGTCTTTTTAGCATTTTCCCTAACAAAATTAAGGCGTTCCCTGGTGTTATCAAGATCGGTTTTATCGTTTAAATCTTCTGCATCCGGTCCCACCAGCAAATTGCCATGTACGGTAGGAGTAACCAAAACACCCTTACTTTGAGGAGTAGGGCACTGGAATATCACAGTGTTTGCAAAATTACCGGCTTCTTTATCCAGCACAAAGTATTGCCCTTTACGGGGTGTAATATGGAAATCTGTAGGCGTAACCATGTGGTAAATTGTATCAGCAAATACTCCGGCACAATTTACCACATATTTGGCCGTAAATTTTTCTTTTTGGGTAATTACTTTAAATTCCTTTTCATTTTTCTCAATATCTATTACTTGTTGATTTAAGAAAAGATCTACGCCATTTTCCACGGCATTTTCCGTTAATGCTACTGTTAATTCAAAAGGACATATGATGCCGCCGTCCGGGGCATGAAGAGCTCCTTGCGCAGAATCAATGAGGTTGGGCTCAAGTTCCATGGTTTTCGCTTTATCTAAGATGTGGATGTTTTCTATCCCATTTTTAATACCCTGCTCATATAAACTTTCGAGGGTTTTCATTTCTTCCTCACTAAATGCAATTACCAGAGAACCAATCCTTTTGAAAGGCACATCCAGCTCTTTGCAAATTTGGTCAAACATAGGAGCTCCCAAAGCGTTAAATTTGGCTTTGAGGGTTCCCGGTTTGGCATCATAACCGGCATGGATAATGGCGCTGTTTGCTTTGGTTGTTGCATCGGCTACGTCATTATTTTTATCCAAAATGCAAACTTTTAGGTCGTAACGGGATAGCTCTCTGGCTATGCTGGCTCCGGTTACCCCTGCGCCGATAATTAAGACATCGTACAATTTTACCCCTCCCTTGGCTGTTTACTTAATTAAAACTTAGGAAGCAATATTGTTTAACATGGGCAGAGGGGAAAACATAAAAAAACTTGCTTAAGGGATTTGGCTTTAGCTTGGCAGGATATACGAGTTTATATTTATCACCGGTCTGATAAATATGTGAGCTAATCCGGGGTTGGTATAGCCCGGCTACATAACATTCCTCAACAATATTTTGTGCTGATGTCATATGCCGCTGCTAGATCCCCTAATTGTTGCTATTATTGCTCCCTTTCTGCCATATGTATTAAAAATTGTTATTAATTAAGAATGTATGCCTCCGGATATTAAAGTTATACCTTTTAAAAGGCTGTTTGATGATACTTTAACTATTAAAATTATATTTTTTATTTGTTTTTTTGTCAATTGAAAGGGCGAATGATTGAATAGTGATAAAAATCAGTAAATACCCGGTTGATTAGTAAAATTATTTGTATGTTGATATAATGAAGTAGGTATAAAGCATTTGCATAAAGGGGGTTTTGATTTGAAGAGCATTTTGGCTATCTCTTCAAGCCCTCGGCGTAATGGCAACAGTGAGTTGCTGCTGCAGTCATTTGCCAAAGGGGCGGAAGAAGAGGGGTGTGATGTTTCTTTGGTGCGAATTAATGAACTGAATATTAAGCCCTGCCAGGCTTGTGATGGCTGTGCTGCTACCGGAGAATGTGTACAGAAGGATGATATGCAAAATATATACCCGCAGGTGGCTTCAGCAGCGGGTATAGTGTTGGCTACCCCGGTTTATTTCGGTTCTCTTTCAGCACAGTTAAAGGCTTTTATTGATCGTTTTCAATCCTGGTGGCATGCAAAATACAGGCTTAATATGTCTAAGGTAAAACCGGAGGAGGGGAAAAAAGCATTTTTCATTTGTGTGGGCGCTCTGCAGAAAAAAGAATATTGTGAAAGTGCCTTGGCAGTGGCCAAAATTTTTTTTCACAACGTTAATTATCAATATAAAGATTGTATTTGCCAGAGGGGTGTAGACGAGAAAGGCGCTATTAAAGAATACCCCGAGGCGCTGCAAAATGCTTTGGATGCAGGTCGGGATTTTGCCGGGCAAACTCCGGATCTTTGAAATTTTGGGTTAGAAGTATTTTGGGGAAAATGATAGGAGGTATGAAATTGTGTAATGAAAAAAAGAAACCTTCTTTGAAAAGTGTGTTCAGCAATTGGAAAAGCAACAGGGCCTCTTTCTTTTCCAAAGTAAAAATGGCTGTGAGAAATAATCTAATAAAAATAAAAAAGAAAGATAACTGCTGCGGGCATTATGGTGAGGTAGGTTGTTGAATAACTGCGGATGCACCTGGTACAGGTGAAAATGAATGAGTATTTTTCGGATATTATGATGTCATAAAGTTAAGATAGAGTTATGAATTATTTAGGTGTTTTCAGGGGAAGATTTCGGAAGTGAACTTTTAAATTCGGTTTTCCAGGTTAAGGACCCCGAAGGACAGTTATCTCTACATTTCAAGCAGCGTATGCATTCCGCCGAATTAGACTCTTGGGGTAAATTAAGGTCAACGGGACAAATGCGAGAGCATCTCTTACAGTTTTTGCAATTAGATTTATCATAATGAAGCCGGAAAAGAGAAATTTTGTTAAAAAGGCCGTAAAATGCGCCCAGAGGGCAGAGGGTGCGGCAAAATGGCCGGTAAATGAATACTGATCCCAGAAGTATTATTCCCAGAATAAACAGCTTGATCCAGAAAATTACACCGATGAGAGGAGAGAGGGAGGCATAATTACTTGCCAGTAAAGGAAGGCCTGCGCTAAGAGTCCCCTGGGGACAAAGATACTGGCAGAAGTAAGGCGCGCCAAAACCTGCTTCATTTACCCATATAATAGGCAGTACTACCAAAAGGGCTAAAACCAGGTACTTTGCCCGGGTTACACCATAAGGGAGTTTTTTCTTTATCTTAGACAACCGCCCCAGTAAGTCTTGTATAAGCCCGAAAGGGCATAACCAACCACAAATCCACCTTCCCGCTACTGCTCCCACTAATATCATAAAACCGCCCACGTAAAAAGGAATCCGAGTAAAAGGCGCTGCCAAAGCATTTTGGAGGGCTCCCAGGGGGCAAGACCCCACTGCAGCAGGGCAGGAATAACAATTCAAAACAGGGACACATATCCCTTTGAGGTTCCCTTGATAAATATTTCCCCTGAAGAAATTAAGTAAAAAAGGGTTTGCCACCAGGGCGGCTATCAATTGCGTGGTTAGACGTTTAGACATTGCTAACCCCCCAGCCCCATACATTCCAAGCATATTACGCTGCCTATTTGATTAACTTGCTGGAATCCACCTTCCCACAGCCCCCAGGCTATCATAAGCAATCCTGCTGCTAAAATGATGAATGTGACCTTTTTACCCATAAAATAACCTCTTGTCGTCATTATTTATTTCGTAAATGAATTATACCTAATGTAATATAACGAGCAATAATGATCCTTAAATATAAGCTTTTAGTCAGTTCCCAATAAATTGTCGGCTTTTTGTTGCCACTCTTCTAAAGAACCCTCCTGCCAGCCTGTTGATTCATGTTTTATTGTACCTTCCCTGTCTATAAAGATCCCTTCCGGAAGGTACTGAACTTCGTATTGACGTGATAATTCTCCCGTGGCATCTATAAATACCTCGCCGGGGATATTTTCTTCTTCCCAGAAATCTTTAATTCTTTCTTCACTATCGGAGGTAATTGTAATGATTTGCAGGTCTTCTTCCGGGTAATCTTCCAACATTGGCTGCAACTGCAGCATCTTATCTATGCATGCAGGTCAACCGGTAGAAAAGAAGTTAAGATAAATTACTTTTTCTTCCCAGTCATCCGGAAATTGTTTAGTTTCTCCGGAAAAAAGCTCGTCTGCCTGAAATTCCGGGGCAAGAGGGGCATCGTTTTCTTCATCCGGAACGCCGTTTTCTTCCACCGGCGCTACCTCGTCGTTCACCACTTCCCCATTGTCAGGTTCACAGGCAAGAGACATGACAACGAGTAATGTGAGCAAAAGTCCCACGCCGGTTATTTTTAAATAAATTTTCAAAACAAATCACCTCCGGTTAAAATATATGTAATTATTTGACGGCATAAATTAAATATTTTTTCAGCATTTATGATAAAGTATAATTGATAAAAGCACTTTTTAAAATAGTAAATTGGGATCAAAGAAACCATATAAAAAACGATGACAATAACGAAAAATTGACATATTATAATATAAGCATACAAATCTTTAAACTGCAAGTAATAGTTAAACAAGGAGTTTGTGATGACATTTATTTATGTTTTATTAGGCGCGGCAGGATTAATTGTTTTATGGATTTTGGCGGACATTTTAATTGCTTTGAAGCAAAAACCAATTCCGGACTTACCGGAAGAGTTTTTAGATCCCACCGGCCTTTCCCTGATTTATTATTACCTGAGCGAGCCGTCCCGGGTACCCGCTCATATTACTGTTGATGAGGAATATATAAAAGATTGCCTTATGCCTTCCCTCCAATTTATCAATAATCGTTATGACTGCGCGGACTTTCGTCTGCAGCTTCTTTTCAGGCTTTATAAAGATTGCTTCCATGATCTGCCGCAGAGTATACGCGGCCTAATTAAACAAACCTTCCTTGATTTTAAATACTGGATGGATGAACCGGGGGAAGACAGTATGTGTTATTGGTCGGAGAATCACCAGCTGCTTTTTGCTGTCAGTGAATACCTGGCAGGTCAAGAATGGCCCGAAGAGATATTTACCAACAACGGAATGACCGGAAAAGAGCATAAAGAAAAAGCAAAAAAACGTATTGATTACTGGATGGAGCAAAAATTCAGGTATGGATTCTATGAATGGTATAGTAATAATTACTATGCGGAAGATATTGCTCCTATGTCTAATTATATTCAGTATACTGCAGAAGATGAGGACGACAATTCCGTGGAAAGAATGAAAATAATTATGGATTTGCTCTGGTTTGATGTAGCCACTCATTCCGTAAATAATACTTTCGTGCCTGTAAGCAGCAGGATGTATGGTGATAACAAATCCAGCGATTTATACGGTAACAGGATAAAGGCGGCCATGGAATCTATATGGGAAGGAGCGGATTTAGAAAGGTTGATTAAAGCCCAATCGCCCTTGGAACAGCATATTAAAGCAGGCGGTGAGGATGCAGAAACTACTATAAAGTTGGTAGGCGTTGATGCCCAGATGATGCAAAATTTTATAGCCATGTACAGGGCGGGTTATTATGAATTGCCGCAGGTTATTTATGATATTGCCTTAGATCCGGAGCCTGTGGTGATAAAAGCCTCATCGGGAATGAACGTGAGTGAACTAAAAGAAGAGGGACTGGTGGGGCCAGATGATAACCAAATTATGGCCCAGTTTGGATGTGAAGCGTTTACCAATCCCGAAGTTGTAACCAATACCCTGCAATACCTTAACCGTCACCGGATGTTTAGGAATAAATTTGTTAACCCGTTCAGGTTTATCAATATAACCTTTTTAAAGTTATTAAAAGTCCCTCGTTTTATTAGTTCCAAGTTCGAATTGATGACCCATGGAATTGCTTTAAACAGGGGCAATGTTTACTCTTACAGAACTAAATATTATATTCTCAGCACGGCAATAGCTTACGGGGTTGATGGTTGTGGAGCCCAGGAGCATGTATGGTCCGCCAACATTTCTCCGGACCTGGCTCTATATACCACGCATCCGGCAAAAGATGATGACAGCAGGGAAAAACATGCCGCGTCTCCGGGATACTGGGTAGGAAATGGCAGGCAACCCATGAGTGTTCAAGACTTGAATGTAAATATTACCATCTACAAAATACCGCAAAAAAAGCGGCTATTGGAATTTAGCCTGGCTGATATTACTCATGCTTATGTGCCCCGGGAGTGTTATGATATTTTGGAAATAGAAGGTAATTATGTGTTTGGCAAGCGTGATAAAGTGCTGGTAGCGATGATAGCCAATGGGAAATTGCAATACAGGCCTTTTGACAGTTATGCCGCAGCTTTGCTTAAGTGCCATGATCAGATCGAAGAAGAAAATCAGCAAAAACATTTGGAGAAAGAGTTTGACCTGGTAAGAAAAGGGGGGCGCTATCACACCTATATCACTGAACTGTCTGATACTGATATCGAGAGTTATCAAGATTTTAAACAAAGGATTTTACACAACCCCGTGGAAGTGGGGGAGGGCAATGTAAAATATGTCACTCACGGCAAGGAATTATATGCCGATTATGAAGGGGACTTTCGAATTGATGGGCTTACCCAGGAAATGGAGTATCAAAGATATGATAGCAAATATGCCCAAGTTAAAAGAAACCCCGAAACCATTAACATTCATTATGAAGGCAAAGAATTACAGCTAAATTACCGGCGGGCGGAAAGATTAGAAAAAAATGACTGATAAAACGGCTGCATCTTGATAGCAAGGCACGGGGAAAGGCACGGGGACGGTTCCGTTGCCTTGGAAAGGCACGGGGACGGTTCCGTTGCCTTGCGGTTTTCGTTTCACTACGGGACGCTCAAATCTTCCCCGTGGCTTAGCGGAGCCCTTTTACCATAAAAGTTTTGCTGTAATGCTAGAGAAAAAAAAATAGAGGAGATATATTCTGATTATAAAATTATAGTATAGTAAAGTAAAAAAATTAGCTAAAGGAGTGTATCCAGTTATGACAAAGATTGTTTCTATGTCGCCTCTACCGGCTGAGTTTATTCAGAGTATGCTTGAGAGTAAAGGTTTGGAAGGGATAAAGGTAGTTAACGTTACTTTTTCTTCCCCCCATGAAGTAAAAGAAGAACTGCAGGATGCCGAGGTGGTGGTGGGGGATTTTTCATTCAAAAATGAAATAACCGCCGAAACAGTTGCTTTGTTGAAAAATGCCGGGTTTATTCAGCAGCCCAGTGTGGGGTATCAGCACATAGATATTGAAGCTTGTGCCAAATCAGGCATCAAAGTGGCAAACTGCGCCGGGGCTAATACTATTGATGTAGCCGAATATACGGTAATGAGCGGAATAGCTCTCATGAAAAAAATTATGATGTCTTCACGCACCACCCGCATGGGAGAATGGCGGCAAATGGAAATAGGCCCGGTAGAGCTAAAAGACAAAACATGGGGAATTTTAGGCATGGGCCGTATAGGAAAGGCTGTGGCGGAGCGGCTTTATCCTTTTGGAGTTAACATGGTATATCATGATCTGACTCGCCTTGATGAGCACACGGAAAAAGAAATGAAATTAACCTACCTTAACGACATTAATGACTTGTGGGAAAATGTGGATGTTTTAAGCCTGCACTGCCCGCTTACCCCTCAAACTAAGAATTTGATCAATAAAGATACCATCGGGGGCATGAAGTCGGGAGCAGTGATTATAAATGTGGCGAGAGGTGAAATTGTAAATGAACAGGACCTTGCCGATGCTTTGCAGGAAGGCAAGCTTGCCGGAGCCGCGGTTGATGTTTTTTCTAAGGAACCCATCAAACCGGATAACCCTTTATTAGAAGTAAATGCGGATAACTTGATATTGTCGCCTCATGTAGCCGGCGTTTCCGAAGAATCTAAAATGCGCATTATGAATATGACCATTGAAAACCTTGCCCGATTTATTCAGGGGAAGCAGCCTCATAATCTTCTCACCGATTAGAAGTTAGATATTTTTAAAAATTTTAATGCATCTAGCAGGAAGTAAATGGGAATACATAGAATAGTGCTTTAAACATATTATTAATAATAAAGAAGCCCATATTAAATAAAGGAGGCCATAAAAATGCTGGAAAGAGTGGGAATATTTTTTGCGGACAAGGTTAAACGAATACTCCCGGACACTTTTGTGGTGGCTTTAATTTTTACTATCCTGGCTATCATTTTAGCATTTATTCTTACCGGATCTGCGCCCATGGATATCGCGGAATCATGGATTCTGGGGGTTTTCGATGGAGAAATTTTGTCCTTTGCAGTCTTGATGATTATGATACTTACCTTTGGTTATACTATCGGTGTTTCACCTCCATTTGTGCGGTTTTTTAACTGGTTGACCAATTACATCAGGCAGCCATGGCAAGTGTACTTTTTTCTTACCCTTATTTCTATTTTCTTAATGTTGATTAACTGGGGGCTTGCTCCCATACTGGCGATTCTTGCTGTGGAAGTTTGCAAGCGGGTAAAAGGAGTAGACTACAGGGTGGCAATAGCAGCTTTTTATTCGGGGCTTTTGGTTTGGCACGGCGGCTTGTCTTCTTCATCAGCTCTTATGATGGCAACTAGAGACACCGCTCAATCATTTATTGATAGAGGCATCATTGCCGATGTAATACCGGTTTCCGAAACTTTGCTTACACCGGTTAATTTTGTTTTGATTGCTTCGGTGATTATTCTTTTGCCTCTTTTTGTGTTTTTGATCAAACCCAGGCAGGTGGATGAAAAATGGGATGCAGCCGCTCAATATGAAAAACGATACGGAAAACCGGGGGATTCTACCTTTTCGGGCCTCTCGAGGTCAATCGACAAAAAATCACTTTCCACCGTGGAGAGACTGAATAATTCACCGCTGTTAAGTATTTTCCTCTTTTTGCTCTGCCTGATAGGATTTTTGGGAATTTTAATGGAAGAAGGCCTTAACCTGGGGGCTATTGCCTTTTTAATGTTGGGTTTTGGGGTATTGCTTCAGTGGAGGCTTACCAATTTCATGGACACCATGAAAGGCGCCATTACAGGCGCTGCTGAAATTGTTATTTTGTTTCCTTTATTTGGTGGTGTAATGGGCATTTTTCAACATACCGGCCTGGCTACAGTTTTTGCTGAAGGGCTTATGGGCTTTGCTACGGAAGTAACCATTCCCTGGTTTTCATTTGTAATAGCAGCGATTGTAAACCTTTTTATACCCTCTGGAGGGGCGGAGTGGCTTGTTGTCGGGCCGCCGGTACTTGAGGCTGCAAGTTTGTTAGGAGCTGATGCAGGCAAGACAATTATTGGTTTTGCTTACGGAGATTCCCTCACTAACCTTATAAATCCTTTTTGGACTTTAACCTTTCTGCCCATAGCGAGCCAGTTAATGGATATAAAACCCAGGGACTTTATGGGCTATACAGCTTTAGTTTGCTTAATCTTTTTTGTCATTATATCGGCGATACTTCTTTTAATGTAATGCGGGGAATATGTTATTAAAATCTTTCCCGCATTGCGGGGATTAATTTTAATGCCAATTTATCCGGAAAATCATTATTATCTTATGAGCATTTTATATTTATAGGAGTAATCTCAGGTAAAGAACAGGAGGAAAGGTGCTGTTTCGTGCGGGCAATTGACATACACACGCATTTAGAATTGAATTTACCCGGGGTGCCTCCGAATCGATTTCGTAAAAAACCACCCCGCCTTTTTATGCATTTTAATGAGCTCTTAAAATTTCGATCTATTATCTGGAAAAATGGAAATTACCCCGAATTAGTGCGCATGTTAATTTCCCTGGACAACCAGGTAAGGCTTTCCATGGCTTCGCGAGATAATCTGCTCAGAGAGATGGATTCCAGCGGGGTATCAGTGAGTGTTACCATGCCCATCGAACCTTATGTAAAAAGCAAGGATTACCTAAATGAAATTGCCGATGAGCCCAGGCTGCTTACTTTTGCCAGCGCGCATCCCGATGATAAATACTGGCAAAATAATTTGAAAGAAGCCATGAACTCGGGATGCCGGGGGGTGAAAATTCATCCTATTTTGCAAGAACTACACCCGGAAAATGAATTTTACTTCCAATTGCTGGAGGAATTCAGGCAGTATGGTAGACCGGTGCTAACCCACAGCGGTGAGTTTGAATATTTTATTCCTCAGAGTAGATACCGTGAATACGGCGGCGTTTTTCTTATGAAAAAACTTATTTCCTCTTTTCCGGATGTGCCGTTTATACTTGGCCATATGGGCCTGTACGATGCGGAAGGAGCTTTAAAGCTGGCTGCCGGGCATGAAAATGTATACCTGGAAACTTCTTTTCAATCTGCAGCTACCATTAAACGTGCTTTAAATACAGTGGGAAAAGATAGGGTGGTTTTTGGCTCTGATTGGCCCGAGTCAAGACAGCATGTTTCTTCTAAGATTGCCCGTATGGCAACTCGCACCCAACCTCATCTACAAGAAAAAATCCTTTGGGAAAATGCGGAATCCCTCATCGGCCCTGTTCAATGGGAAAGTATTTCTTGAATGAGTATTCTTAAAGACTGGCCTCTCCGCTTAAAACCGTTTTACAATTTTAATTACCAGAGCTCTTCTAGGGGCACGTAAGGAAGACCTTGTGCTTCCGCCACCGCCTGGTTGGTTATTTCTCCCTTAAAAACATTGACCCCTTTTGCGAGAGTAGGATCTTCTTTAAAAGCTTCTACTCCTTTTTGGGCCAAGTCCTGAATATATGGCATGGTAGCATTGGTCAAGCTTACTGTAGCTGTGCGGGGAACCGCTCCCGGCATATTGGGAACTGCATAATGAATTACACCGTGTTTCTTATAAGTGGGATTAGCATGGGTGGTCTCCCGATCGATAGTTTCCACTGCCCCTCCCTGGTCGATAGATACGTCTAAAATTACAGAGCCATTTTTCATACTTTTAACCATATCTTCGGAAACTAATCGCGGGGCACGCGCTCCGGGTAACAGTACTGCCGAAATAAGCAGGTCAGAGTACTCCACAACTTTAGCAAGGTTAAACTTATTGGAAATAAAGGTGATGATCCTTTCTCCGTAGATATCTGAAAGTTCCCTGAGCCTCTGCGGGCTTCTACTTACCACCGTAACTTGTGCCCCCATTCCCAGGGCAACGCGGGCGGC